>Ga0101944_10003406_pt1 | contig 22347 bp, 26 predicted proteins | sample DewCreD2012metaG_FD_75245 | JGI IMG/M metagenome (GOLD analysis project Ga0101944, IMG submission 75245) | Hot spring sediment bacterial and archeal communities from British Columbia, Canada, to study Microbial Dark Matter (Phase II) - Dewar... ... | reverse complement strand
GCCTGCTAAAATCGAGGAAGCACGCATTGTCGGGGCGTGGCGCAGCCTGGTAGCGCACCTGCCTTGGGCGCAGGGGGTCGCAGGTTCAAATCCTGCCGCCCCGACCAAACAATCCAACAACTTACCGTCGCCCTCCACTGTCAGTCTAAGCCCGAATCCGCCGCTTGTCAAAGTCTTGCGGCAAAGACGAGGGTGACGATGTTCCGGATTTTCCGTCCGACCTACACCGACCGCCACGGGAATCGTCAGCAATGCAGGGTCTGGTGGATGGACCTGCACATCCGCGGCCGGCGCGTCCGCGAGAGCACGAAGACGCGGGACCGGAAGCTGGCGGAAAGCATCGCCCGGGCCCGGGAAGCCGAACTGCTGCTGGCCGAGGCGGCGCCGTCCGGCCCCCGGTTCGAGGAAGCTTTCCTCCGCATCGCCCAGGCCGTGGAGACGCTGACCGCGGTGATGCAGGCCATCGGCCTTCCCCCGGCGCCGCTGCAGATTCCTCCGTCACTGCCAGCGGCCGCCAGGGCTGAAGCGCCTCAACCGGAGGCGCGTCCGCTTGACGGCTCGCTCGCTTCCGCTCGCTCGCTGGAGGCGCGTCCGCTTCCTGCTTCCAGCCGCACGCTGGCGGAAGCCTGTGAGTCGTTCCTCAAGCTGTTGTCCTCCACCCGCAGCCGCGCCACCGTGGATCTGGCGCAGGACGTGCTGCAATACTCCCTCGACTTCTTCGGCGCCGGACGGCGCACCGGCACCATCGGCGAAACGGACGTTGCCGAACTGATCGACCACCTCCAGCGCAAGGGCCTCTCCGCCCGCACCGTCAATCTTGCCATCTCCCATCTCGCCCGCGCCCTGGGCGGGACGGTGAAGAGTCTCTGGCCGTCCATCCGCAAGCTGCGGGAGAACACCGATGCCGGCCGCGCCCTGTCGGACTCGGAAATCCGCCGGCTGCTGGAGGAAGCCGACCGGCTGGCCGCCGGCGAAGAGAAGCTGACCGTCAGCGATTCCCGCCGCGGCGAATGGACCCAATCCAGCGGCCCCCGCGGAGTCCTGCTTCCCTGCTTCCTCCGCCTGCTTCTCTACACCGGAATGCGATCCGGCGAAGCCAAGACCCTGCAATGGCGCCATGTGGATTTCCAGAAGGGCCTCATCTCCGTCCCCGGCACCAAGACCGACGCCGCCCGGCGCGTCATCCCCATGCACCCGGATCTGCAGCAGGTGCTGGAGAAACACCGCGCCTGGTACGGGCAGCGCTTCGGCCAGATGCAGCCGGACTGGTTCGTCTTCCCCGCCGGCAGCCCCGCGCCCAGCAATCCCCGCAAGCCGGTCACCGACTTCAAGCACGGATGGGAGACGGTCAGGGAGAAATCCGGCGTCCAGTGCCGGATGCACGACCTCCGCCACACCTTCATCTCGCGGCTGGCAGAATCCGGCGTCCCGGAAGTCACCCTCATGGAACTCGCCGGCCACGTCAGCCGGAACATGATGCTGCGCTACAGCCATCCCCGCATCGAAGCCCGGAGGGAAGCCGTCCAGGCCATCAAGCTGTAGAACTCCGTTCCAGCGCCACGAGCACGCAGAGCGTGCTCGTGGGCTGTAACGCCTCGCGCCGCGGCAGGAATGGCCCAGGACGCGACGGGAAAGGGCCGGAGGGTACCTGACCGTCCCCCGGCCCTGCGGAACGCTTCTGAGGCGAAATCTCAGCCCTGCAACACCTGCACCACGGCCTGGATGGCCGCCATCTCCTCGGCGTCCCGGGCCTCGGCAAGCTGCGCCTCCAGTTCCGCGGCCGCCTGACCTGCGGCGCCGGCCAGCTGGCGCACGGTCAGACCCTGCCTCTCCAGCACGGGCTTCAGCCAGTTCTGCCAGGTCATGCGGATGAACAGGCCGGTCTTTCCCTGAACCGGCTGCCCTTCGGACTGCAGGTAGGACACATGCTGATCCAGCACCGCCGCGATTTCCTCGGGAATCTCGATCACGGAAGGCTGCTGGCCTTCCTCATGGAACGTGATGGTGATCTTTGCCATTGCGTTATCCTCTCTCTCTCTGGCCGTGCGAAGACTTCGCACGGCCTGGATCCTGGAATTCAGCTTCACGGCGCCGAAGTGCTGTGCTGCCACGTCGTTCCCGTGCCGGTCAGATCCAGCCACTTGTAGCGGACGGTGCCCGCGTCGTTGAACTGCACCACCAGCTTGCTTCCCTTGACGTAGATCTTCGCCTCGCTGCTGACCGAAGGGTTCGCCGGCGTGGACGTCTGCGCCGGAAGCAGCAGGTTCGCGCCGATGGTCACCTCGCCGAAAGCCCCGATCCGGCACATCAGCCTTGGCACCTGCGGATTGTTGAAGTCCATCCCCATCCAGTGAGGAACAATGTCGTATTCGCCCCACAGGTTGCTGGTGTTCTTCTGCCCGCGCAACCTGACAGCCCAGTTTCCGAAATCGTCGAAATGCACCAGCAGCCGCCGGCCCTGCACATGCAGCCCCACCTCCGGGCTGGACGTCCCGATGCCCACGAATCCGCCGTTCAGCACGCTGACTCCGGACGCCCGCAGCACCACGTTGTTCTGCCCGCCGGCCGTGGTCAGCGCCATCTCTCCGTTTCCGGAAGCGTCGCTGTAGACCGCAAAGAACGGCGCCCCGTTGCGGTCCGCGCGGAAGCCCTTCCAGCTTTCCGCCGTGTTCACATGCACGGGATGACTCGGGCTGGAAGTTCCGAATCCGACGAACGGTCTCAGGGCCGCGGCCGCGGTGGATGACACCTTCTCGAAGCTGGCCAGCGCGTCGTTCCACGAGTTCAGCTTCAGCGCCGTGATTTTTTCTCCGCTGATCCACTGCTGGGGAAAAGGCATGGTTTTATTTCTCCCTCGTCTCCAATAGAATCCGGATCAGATCCGGCCGGAACCTCTCCAGCGTCATGTCGTAGGTCACGTTCCCGGCCCGGTCGATTTTCAGGCTGAGATCCTGCACGATGAAATCCCCCATGACGCCGATGTCGTCGAACTCGAGGCTGACTCTCTGCCCCGGCTGCAATCCTGCGCCGGCCGCCGAAGACAGCGTGATGCTGCGCCCGGGCCACGCCCTCGCGGCCAGTTCCCTCCGCGCCGTCTGTTCGCACTGCTGCTGTGTCAGCTTCGGATCGACGATCACCATGGACCGTTTCCCGAACTGCGCGATGCTGGCCTGATCCTCGGCCGTGAACTCGACCGCCGGGACGGACAGCTGCCAGTCCAGCAGCAGCTGCGGCCGGTCCGCCGCGCCGGCCTCCCACGCCCGGAACAGCGCCTCCCTGCCAGCCTCCGGCGCCAGCCCTGCCACCGCATCCAGGCACAGCACGGTCTGGCCGGCCGTGTTCACCGCGGACGCCGGCAGCAGCACCTCCATCCATTGCCCGGCGGCCGGAACCTGGGACGCTGTCACATACGCCGCCTGCGGCCCTGCCTCTGACTGGAAGCTTGCCTCCTGCGGCGGCCAGGACGTCAGGCTGGAGCGGCGCACGATGAACTCAGGGCTGCCGGACTTCGACGCCACCTTCAGCCGCAGCCGCGCCCCCGTCAGCGCGGAACCGGCCGGGATCTGGTCCTGCGTGTTGAACCGCAGCCAGGCCTTCGTCGTGCGATAGATCGGCTGGTTTGCGACCGCGTAGACGACCACCAGTTCGGCGCCGGAAACGTCAAGCGTATTGACCGCGGTCGGCGGCCCGCCCAGCCAGCCGATGCGGAACAGCATCCCGGCCGGGTCATACCACGACACCGGAAGCGGCACGTACATGACCAGGTTCGGGCTGGCCGTGACGAACGGGCCGGAAGGGTTCACCACCGCGGTGCTGCTGTAGCCGGACGCTTTCTCGACGAAGATGCTTTCCACCCCGTCGGCGCCGTTCTGGAACCCGCTTGCATAGATCCGCAGTTCCAGCGAAACGATGTTCTGCACGGCCGGCGGCGCGCAGGCCAGGAACGCATTTCCCACCGTGTAGAACCATGCCCAGGACATCGACACCGTCGTCGTGGACGGCGGCGCAGGCTGCAGGTTGTCCCAGGACGTTCCCTGCAGCCGCATGGTCGGAAACACGCTGCAGGGCGCCGTCTGGGTGAACTGCGAGGAAGGAACCGTCTGCCTCTCCACCCGCACCGGAAGGTTGTTGTTCTGGTCGGCGCTTGCCAGAACCGCGCCCTGACCCAGCCCCCACTGCGCCCAGTTCGACTCGACGAACTGGTCGTCTCCCGATCCGGCGCCGGTCAGGGAAGCTGTCCCTTGCGAGAACTGCGCCTCCTGCGCCACCACCCGGATGCTGTTCGCCAGGCCCGTCCCGTCGTGCCGGACGCTGAGGCTGCCATACAGCGCCTTGCCGCCGCCGGCCAGCCCGTACGTAAGAGCAGAAATTTCAGGATCGGTCCGCCGCCGCCAGTGCAGCTTGCCGTCGACGTCCACATACCAGGTCGATCCGACGCTCTCGGCCAGTTCCTGCAGCGCCTGCAGCACCGTCCGCGCCCGGATCTCCCAGGCCGCCACGGGCGTGGGATCCACGATGAAGCTGACATCCTGCGCCAGCACCCCGGAAGCCTGCGACACCAGCCACGCCACGATGGCGCCGGCTGTCGTCGACGTCCAGGAACGCTGGAAGATCACCACACGCTGCAGCCCCGCCACATGATCCTGACAGGACACCCGGAAGCGCACATAGACGCCGTCGATGCTTCCCTCCGCCTGCGCGATCCGGCCCCGGAACACCGCCGCGCCGTCATGCAGGATCTCGACCGGAGCGAACGTGACGGCCAGCTGATGCAGCACGCTTTCCGTCAGCACCGCCGCATCCGCGTCCGCATGATCCACCCGCGGATGGTCAAGCAGCGAGACCGTCTCGATCAGCGTGAAATCAGCCGTTCCCACCTGGCCGCCGGCGGAGCGCTTCAGCGCGACGCTGCCTGCCTGAACGAAAGCCGTCACGTCCTGACTGCTGATGAGAACCTGCACAGCCATCACGCCCCTCCCGCCAGCGCCAGCTTCCGCCCGATGGCGTCGGCCAGCGTGTCGATGAACTCGTCGTTCCCGATCACATTGCCCTGGACCGTGATCGCGATGGACGGCTGGAACTCGGCCCTCATGAAGCGGATCTCGTCCCAGACGTCCTTCGTCTTGTCATGGATTCCCTGCAGCTTCGAAAGCATCTCCGTGAAGCCCGGATCGAACTTCTCCCAGATCCAGCCCAGCTTGCTTTCGATGTCCTTCCACACCGTGCGGTTGTGCCACCAGTGGTCAAGGTTCGACCACAGCAGATCAATCACGCCCTGCGATCCCAGAATGCCGATGGCCGTGTAGCGGGTGTTCTCCTCCACGCGGCCCATGTCGCCGGCCAGCATCTGCGCCCCGATGATCGAACCCAGCATCGCCAGGCCGCCGGCCAGCGCCCCGCCGGCAAGGCTGGCAGCCATGCTTCCCGCACCGGAAGCCGCCCCTCCAGCCCCAGCCGCCCCAGCCGCCCCAGCCCCGGCGGCGCCTCCGGCCGCTCCGCCCGCAGCCCCCGATGCAGCCCCGCCGCCGATGTTGAAGATGCTGCGGAATGCAGGCGCCAGCTTGCCCGTCAGCACGTCCGCGATCCAGTCGGTGATGGCCTTGGTCCACGGTTCCAGCAGCGACGTCGTGATCGCGGCGCCCAGGTCGGTCAGCATCTTCTTCGTTTTCTCGCCGAAGCTGAGATCGCCATCCCACAGCGCCTTCGCCATGTCCTGGGTGAAATTCGTGATCGCCGTGGAGACCGTCTCGACCATGCTGCCCTTCTTGTCCTTGCCGCCGACGGTCTCCTCGACTCCCTTCTTCATCGCTTCATAGGCACGCTGGATGTCTTCGGCCGATGCCGTGCCGGAACTGCGGATCGCTTCGTAAGCGTCCTGCAGCGCCTTGATTTTCTCCTCCCTTTCCGTGGGCGATGGCAGCCCCAGCGTCTTCCAGGCCGAGTTAATTTCGTTCGGCATCCGGTTGATCTGATCCGTCATCGCCCGGAAGGCTTTCTCCACTTCGCCGGCTTCATAGATTCCAGAATTTTTGATCGCTTCGTAGGCGTCGGTCAGGGATTTCTTCTTGGCATCGATCTCGCTGGGAGACGGAAGCCCAAGGGTTTTCCAGGCCGTTTCGATGTCCCGGGCCGCCTGCGTCATCTGGGGAACGGCGGAGATGATTCCGGGAATTTCCACCTTCGAGATGTCGTTCATCCGCTTCCCGGAAGCTTCCAGCGTCGTGTTCACATTCTTCAGCGTCTCGTCGAATGTCCGGCAGGCCTCCTCCATCGCCCAGGTCGTGTCCTTGCCCTCCATCATGCGGGCCTTGTATTCGACGACGAAGTCTTTGGCGGCCTTGTAACGGTCGCCCACGTCCTTCAGCGATTTCACCAGCGCCTGGAATGTGGTGTCGCTTTTCAGCGCCTCGTCACGCTGCTTCGTGATCTGTTCCTTCAGCTTCTCGGCTTCCTTTTCCGCCGCCTTCGACTCCTTCGCCATCGCCTTCGTGTTGTCGACGTGGACCTTGATTTTTTCGCCGGCGGACTTGGATTCATCCCCGAGTTTCTTGACTTCGTCCTTCGCCGCGCCGGTCTCATCCCCAAGCTTCTTCGCCGAATTCCATGCGTCATCCAGGTTCAGCAGCTTGTTCACGCCAGGGATGCCTTTCACCGCGTCGATGAAGCCATTGATGGCACCGGTCACCCCGTTCCAGACCGCCTCGGCCGTCGATTTGATCCCGTTCCAGACCGTCTCCAGCGCAGACTTCACCCCGTTCCAGATGGCATCCCAGGCGGCCTGCAATCCGTCCCAGATTCCGCAGATCGCCGGCCCGATCACGTCCCACACGGCGCCGGCCGCGGTCTGGATCGCATTCCAGACGGGCACCAGCAGCGTGTCCTTCGCCCACGCCCACACCGCGGACCATGCGGCCTGCAAGCCGTCCCAGACCGGGCCGACAATTCCCGTGATCGCGCCCCAGACCGTCTCGGCCGTCGTCTTCAGCCCTTCCCACAGCGGAACCAGGAAGGTGTCCTTCACCCAGCCCCAGACGGCGCCCCAGATCTCCTTCAGCCCGTCCCAGGCCTGCGACACGACGGCAACGATGCTGCCCCAGTTGTCATAGACCCAGACTCCCAGCGCCGCGAGAGCGGCCGTCACGGCCGCGATGGCCACTGCCGGACCGGCCATGCTTGCGATGGCAGAGAATCCCGCCGTCAGCAGCGGCCAGGCTGTGACAATCGAACTCACCGCCGTCGCCAGCCCGCCCAGGGCCAGCAGCACCGGACCGGCCGCCACCAGCACCAGCCCCAGCCCGATGGTGAAATCCTGCACCGGCTGCGGAAGCTTTCCGAACCATTCGGCCGCGCCCTTGATGGCATCGGCCAGCTTCATGCCGAAGTCGATCGCCTTTTCCGCGAACGGCGCAAGCGCGGTTCCCACCTCCGTCAGGGCAAGCTGGATCTGGTCTTTCATGGTCGACCACTTCCCCAGCAGCGTCTGGGACTGGGCCTCCATCATCCCGCCGAATTTCTCGTTCAGGCCGGCCAGCAGGGCAGGAATCGCCTCGGATGCGGAGACGGCGCGCTGTTCCACAAGCTTCATCGCCTCCGGCACGGTCACGCCGATGGCGTCGGCGAGGATCTGCCAGGACGGGATGCCCAACTCGGCCAGCTGCTGCATCTCCTGCGCCGCCACGGCGCCCTTCGCCTGCATCTGCCCGATGGCCCGGATGATGCGGTCGATCCCCTCCGCCCCGGCGCCCACTCCGGCAGCGGCATCGCCCACCGTGCGGAGGGTCGGGATGATCTGTTCGGCCTGGAAGCCGTAGGCCAGCAGAAGCTGCGTTCCCTGCATCAGCTGGTCGAACTGGAACGGAGTCTGCGCGGCCAGCTGCTGCAGCTGGGAGATCAGGGCCTGCGCCTGCGGGCCCGATCCCAGCATGTTGGTCATGGCGACGTTCATCTGTTCCAGCTGGGCGGCGGAAGTGACAGCAGCCGTTCCCAGCCCCGCCAGCGGAGCCGTGATGGCAGCCGTCAGCGTGGCGCCCACCGAAGTCATCGCCCCGCCGAAAGCGTTCCAGCCGGCGGCCGCCGTGTTCGCCTTGCCCTCCAGCCCCGCCAGGTCGTTTCCCACCTGCGCGGCTTTGGTCGAGAACTCCGACGTGTCCAGCCCGACCTTGATCAGAAGATCACCCAAGCTTGCCATCCGCTTCCTCCTGCTTGCACGCCGTGCGAAGCTCTATGAGCTTCGCACGGCCCCACCCGGACCATGCGTCTCCTCCACAGCCCGCTTCCAGGCGTCCATGCGGGCGATCACCTCTCCTGCTGTCAGCCGCCTCTGCGCCTGCCGGCCGTCAGGGAAGAACTCCCGCCACGAGACAGGCTTCTGCCGCGGCCCGCGATGCACGTTGAACAGCAGGCTGGCAATGATGCCGGCCCGGTAGTTGGCCAGCGTCTCCCGCGCCTCATGCCTCTCCCACAGCACCGTGAATTCCTCCAGAGTCAGCGACCAGAAAACTTCGGGCGGCAACGACAGGTCGACCGTCGCCGCCGCCCACATCTGAAGCCAGTCGATGCGCCCGTCTGCTACGCTGCCATCGCCGGCGCCTCGGCCGGCTGCGTAGGGCGGCCGCCAAGAAGCCGCCCCACCACCTCGGCCAGGCCCTGCAGATCCGCCGGCAGCAGATCCTCGAACGCCTCGCAGGTCATCGCCGCCCGCATCTCGCCGGGCAGGGCCTCGTAGAGAATCCGGCCGATGATCAGGTCTCCCTGCGCCGTCATCAGCCCCTGGATCGTCTGCACGCCAGCGGCCTGCATGATGCGCCGCAAGCCTCCCAGCGTCAGCCGCAGCGGGACCTGCCGGCCGTCGGCCAGCGTCAGCATCACCGGATCAGTCGGGTGAATCATCCTGTTCCTCCGTCTTCATCCGGGCCGATCAGGCGAACACGCTGGTCGCCGCGGTCGTGCGGGTGATCTGAGTGTCGCTGAACTTCAGCGTGATCGACAGCGTCTGCTTGCCGTCATACGGCGCCTGATGCTGATGCGATTTGATCCACGCCCGGAACTCGTAGGCGATGAACTTGCCGTTCCCGTCCGGCACCTCGATCCGCCAGCGGGCGATGGTGCGGTCGGTGTAGAGGGTGTACAGACCGTTCTGCACCGTGTTCTCCGGATCGTAGATCATCTCGACGCTGGCGTCGGATGCTTCCTTCAGCCCAGGGATGCTGCGCTTCCAGCCGTTCGTGTCGTGAGACGTCACGTCCACTTCGTCAAAGCTGATCTCCGGCGGCTTGACCTCCAGCACCTCCGGGATGCGGATCCACGTGTAGGGCGTGCTGTCGTCGGTCGTGTAGCCCACCCGAATGCCCTGTCCGATTACCTGTGCCATTTTCTCTTTTCCTCCTGGCTAGCGAGTGAAAATCCTTGCCTCCGCCGACAGCGTGTGAAGCTTCAGTTCGGCGTCGAACTCAACAGAAATCCGGTCAACCACGATGGAAAAGTCGCCGTGATTTCCTTCCAACACTCCTGATAGAATCCCCGCGCACTGCACCGCCTGCGAGTGAAGCTGGAAATATCCCAGCACCTGGTAGTCGTGCTGGAACCCGGCCAGTCCATCGTGAGACTTCGCCGGCTGCGTCTCGACCACTCCGTGCAGCAGGAACGGAACCTGCGGCGCCTCGCCCGGGCCCACCACCCGGATGCGGCCGCCCACGATGGCAGCCAGCGCCGGAGATGACGTCAGCAGGGTCTGGATCGCAGCCGTGATCATTTCACCGCCCCTTCCAGAAGCTGCCTGAACTCAGCCGCCAGCATCGCCGCCACCTTCGCCCGCGCCCGGCTGACCGCCGGCGAGAAGAACCGCCGCGCCCGCATCTTCGACGTGCCTCTCTCCCACATCGAAGCCAGACTCATGCCCAGAAGCTGCCCCTGCTGCACCGTGCCGGCGCCCACCACACGCTTGGCGCCTTTGCGCCCGCGGATGCGAACTCTGGTGAAACTCGCTTTCGCCCGCCACTCCCGATACGCATGGGCGAAGGGACGGGACCGGCCGCGAAGCCGGATGCCGGCCAGCTGGGTGATCTTGCGTTCCCCGCCTGAGAAAGGCTTGGGCCTGTGAGTGCTGAACAGATCCTTGAAGACGTCGGAAGGCGTCCGCACGGACTTGGCGGAAGCCTCCACATCCTGCTTCACCGCCTCCGCCGCGGCTGCGGAGATCTGCCAGATCCTCTCCGCCGATCCGTCCGTCTCGCGGATCAGACGCTGCAGGTTCTGCTGGATCTCTTTCAGCCCTCGAACCTCGATCTGCCGGCGGGAGAGAAGCGATGCGGCCATGTCAGTAGACCTCTCTGGCGAGGATGTAGGTGAAGATGGCGCCCTTGTCCGCCGTCTTCTCGCAGGCGACAATCTCGCACTGCTTCAGGCCGAGGAACACCCGCCACCGCGCCGTCACTTCCTCCGGCAGCCTCGAGACCTGGATGCGATAGACCGTCTTCGACGCTTCGGCGCCGCCGGCCAGCGCCATCTCGCCAAGCTGGCCCTTGACCGTCGGGATGCTGACGTCGCCCCACACCCGGAACGCCGGCGTGAACGTCTCCACCGTCTCGCCGTTCACGACGGCCGCCGCCGGCCGCAGGAACTGAAGCCTCTGCCTCATCTCACACCCGCCACAGCCGCACTCCGCAGCAGGCTGTTCACGCCGTAGGGCGTGTCCGACACCTGCCAGGCTTGATCGCGGCGGTTCCACCAGTGGCTGACCAGCAGCATCACCGCCGCCTCGACAGCAGCCGGAAGCTGCGCCGGAGTCAGCGTCCGCCACTCGATCACCAGCTTGCCGGCGGGAACCGGAGACAGCCGGATCACGCCGGACTCACTCCAGACCGTCACCTCGCCCGCATAGGGCTGGCCGTCCACCGTGACGGTGACGTGCTGCTCATCAATCGCCGGCCGCAGCCGGATGATTTCCGGCGAGCGAGCGGAAGCGAGCGAGCCGTGCGAAGCGTCAGCCGGCGCCGTCTCGGTGACGTAGCGTTTCGCCGTCCAGTCACGGCCCGTGACAAACTCCGCATAATCCAGCGCCGCCAGCGCCAGCGCCTGCAGCGTCATGCCGGCCTGCACGTCGGCAGGATCCAGCACCACGCCCAGATAGTCGGCCAGCGTGGAAAGCTGCACAGGCAATGCTGAGGGATCAACCGGACCCAGCAGGCGAGTCATCGTCACTTCTCCCGCCTGCGCTTCGGCTGCGGTTCCGGAACGTCCCGTCCGGAGACCTCCTCCCCGGCCGCATCCACCGCAAGCCCGGCGCGCTTCAGCGTCTCCGCCGCCTCCGGCGAGACCTCGACGAACTGCCCCTCGAACGCCCACTGTCCGGCGCCCATGTAGATCGTGCGGGTGACTCTCAGAATCATGTCGTCTCCTCATGCGGCGCAGAGCTGCCGGAGGGCTTGGACCTCCGGCAGCTCTGCATGCCTACCAGCGGATCAATCACGCAGCGAACGTGCCGTAGCGGAACGCCGCCGGCCGGAAAACGCACAGCGCCATCCGCACCTCGCCCCGGATCGCGGACAGGCCCTTGCCGAAGAAGTCAGCGTGTTCCGTGCTGATCTCCACCACCACGCCCGGCTTCTGCCGCATGGCCGCGGCCACCGGCGACAGCGAACCGACCAGGAACTTGCCCGCCGGCATCGAAGGCGCCGGGATCACCTGCAGCCCGAACAGCGTGTCGGCCTGATAGGTCGGCGCGCCGAACACGTACAGGCCGTTCGCATCCTTCTGCGTCCGGATCGCCCACAGGTCAGCAGGGTTCAGCGCAACGAACTCGGGCAGCGCACCCGTGACCTGCGCCGCAGCATTGGCGATCGAGTCCAGCTTCTTCTCATTTGCGGGCGCCGTGTAGGCCGGAACCACGCTGGCAAAGCCGGTCAGGTTCGCGCCCGTGCCGGAGCCCGCAATGATCTGCGCCTCGATCTCGTTTTCCAGGCTGTCGGTGATCACGCCCGTGATCGCAGCCTCCAGCGCCGGAACGTCCTCCAGCGCCTGCCGGCTGACAGCGACCATGACGGAGATGGCCTGCAGCGGCAGGGTCACCAGGGCGGTGCTGGGATCGGTCGAAGCCGTGTCTGCGCCCTCCGCCCGGGCCGCAGCCTGCGGGGTGCTGATTCGCGCGAACTGCACGGCGCCGCCCTCGGCCGGGATCGTCGTCAGCGCCGCCCGGAGACGGCCCGCCGTCGTGCCGGCCGGATAGGCGCCGATGTGATCCGTCCGCTTGCCCACCTCGACGGTCGTGATGGCCTTGCGGACGAGAGACTCGTCCAGAGAAAAGACCGCGCGGCCGGAACCCTTCGCCAGCAGACCCTGCACGTCGGCGTTGCCGGCCAGGAAGGACTTCAGCGTGCCGTTCGCCTGAGCGGCCTGCTTGCGGCTGTAAAGCTGATCCACGATCTCCCGCATCTCGGCGAACTGGGATTTCATCTCCCGCACGCCGGCGATGTCGGACTCGAACTTGTTGGCCAGGGCCTTCACCTCGTCGGTCAGGCCGGAAATGATCTGGTTGATTTCCACTGTGCTTTTCCTCCTTATTCGGAAATCCGGGAACGAATCAGCCGGATCTGCGCCGAAAGCACCTGCAGTGCGGCAGGCGTCATATCCGGCCTGGACTCGGCAGAGAACTCTTTAACCTCGGTGATGCGGGCCGCCGGCTGGGCGGGAACCGGAGTCAAGCTGACCTCGAGAAGCGTCGCCTTCTCGATCACCCGCGTGTCACCATCCCAGCGCCAGCTGTCGATCAGGAAGCCCACGCTGAGACCGTCGACGGCGCCGGCTTTCAGCAGGGCATGGGCGTCCTTACCCAGGCTGGTCTCAAGCACGATCTGCCCGATAGCCTCGATCCCCTCCGCCGTCTCTGCCACGTCGATCACGCCGATGGGCTGATCGTGCATCCACAACAGCGGAAGCCGGCTTTTCCGGGCGATGGACTCACGGAAGGCGCCCGGCTGGATCACATCGCCCGCCAGGTCAGGAACCGAATAAACCGACGCCACGCCGGCGAACGTGCCCTCGGTTTCCAGTTCCTTTACCCGAAGTGTCAGGGATTTCTTCTCGGTTTTCATCGGTCAACTCCTGGTAGTATCCGCGGAAGCGGCAGGAAACCGCTGCATATTTCCGAGCACGTGCCGCACATCGCCATCCGGCACGGCGTCCAGGTTTTCCATCCGCCGGACCTCGTTCACCGACAGCACGCCTCGGTCCAGCAGCGCCGAATAACCCTTCGTGCGGCCCTCATAGTCGCCCCGGAGAAGCAGGGAGAAGTTGAACTCGGCGTAGAGGCTTTTCCGTTCGGCCGGCGTCAGAAGCTGCCGGGAAATCGCCATCTCCCAGTTCCTGGCCCAGTACAGCAGGCAGTGCTGCACGAACTCCAGGGACTGGTGTTCGATGTTGCTGAATGTCGCCCGGTCCAACTCGCCCAGAAGATGCAGCGGAACACGGAACCACCGGGCGATCTCGGCGATCTGGAATTTTCGGCTGGTCAGGAACTGCGCATCCTCCGGCCGGATGCCGATCTGGACATAGTCCAGGCCACCGGTCAGGATCAGCGGCCGATGCCACTGGTCCGATGTCTGATAAGCCTCATCCCACTGGCGCCGGAACTGGTCGAGATCCTCCGCCGTGCGGAAGCCGGCCGGATGCTTCAGCACGTATGGGAGCCGGCCGCCGGACTCGAAGAAACGCTGGCCGTAGCGTTCCATCGCGCCGGCGAGCGCAAAGCTGCGCCGCGCCAGCGAAATCACGGACTGACCCTCCAGCCCGTCTCCCAGCCCCCGGATGTGGAATATCCGGGAAGCCGGCCAGGTCTCTCCTCCGACGCTGTAGCGGACCTCGCCGGCCTCGCGGATGACACGCACCCGGTCGGCCGGAATCGGATGCAGACTCACGATCCGCCCGCGCGGAGAACGGACCACCTCGGCATAGGCGTTGCCCTGCAGCAGCAGTTGCGTTTGCATGAAGTGCCGGAAATCCAGCGCCGTCTGGTCAGGGTTTGGCGCCTCCGCCAGCAGGGCATACAGCGGATGATCCGCCGCACGCTGCCGGCTGCCATCCTCCAGCCGGCGGAACACCTGCAGCGGGAGGAAAGCGATGGGATCGCTGATGGCCCGGACGCAAGCCCACACGGCGGAAATCGCCAGGGCGAAATCGTCAGCCCCGGAGGAAATCTGCAGCCGGGAAGGGACGGAAAAGGCGCCGGCCGGAACCTGCTTTTTCTCCCAGAATCTGAACTTGTCCCAGAAACTCATAGCAGGATCACTCCCGGGATGACGTCCTCTTTCGCGCCGCGGCGCCGGCTGTCAGCACCGCCTGCCACGCCAAGCGCCATGATCGCCGCCACAGCGCCGTCGATTTTCCGGTCCGCCGAGGGACGGCGAGGGTAGACGTTATCCTTGGCGTCCACGTGACAGACCACGTTCGAGAACATCCAGCGCATCGTCTGGTTAGTATCCGTGACCAATTGGCGATCCAGAATCAGCGCCTCCAGATGCCGCATGGCCGGAGACATATTCGCCACCGTCTGCCGGAATTCCACCGCAGGAATTCCGGAAGCCGTCAGGTGCTGCGTCAGCTGGGCGGCCTGGTACGGGTCCAGCGCCACCATGCGAACGTCCAGCCTGGCGCACAGTTCCCGGATTTCAGCCTCGATCCGGTCGAGGGATGTCGAGGCGCCGGCCGTGAGCGTAAGATGGCCGTGCTGGGAGAACTGACGATAGAGAGGGTTGTTCTTCGCCGCCGCCTCCGGCGCAAAGTGCCGGGAAGTGAGAAGCCATTTCCCGTCTTCGCGGCGGGCGAGAATGGCAATGGATGCGATGTCCACCCGCGTGGCAAGGTCAACTCCGATCCAGCAGGGCAGACCCTGGAAATCCTCCAGCGTTAGGGCCGGATCCTGGCACGAGTCGAACTGGGAAATGTCGATCCAGGCGGAGTTTGAGGACAGCCACAAATCGAGATGCTTTGTCAGGAAATTCGCGCGGGCCGCCGGCAGCGTCTCAGCCCGGGCGGCCTTGTCCCGTAGGTCGTCAAGAGAGAGTGTGACGCCAAGAGACGGGTTCGCCTTCGCCCAGGTCGTCTCGTCTCGCCAGTCGTCCTCATCGTCGATGGCGAAAATGATGCTGACATGCCGGTCGTTCTGAAGCCGGTCGCCCGGCTGGTAGGCGAACTCCCGCAGGATGGCGAGGCTGTACTGGTAGACCTCGTGCCCAATGCCCGTAAGATCCGTTCCGGCGGTCGAAATCGCAAAGATCAGCGGCTGCCGGCGGGCGCCGGTCGAGGACGTGATCACGTCCCAGACCTCCCGCGTCGGGTGAACGTGCAACTCATCAATGATCGCGCAGTGAGTGTCCAGCCCCTCCAGCGTGCGGGCGTCGGCGGAAAGCGGGATCAGCTTGCCCAGTGACGGGCCGTGGAAGATGCCCCGCTTCTGCGCATCCAGGCGCAGCGCCTTTGCCATCGCCGGGCATCGGCGCACCATGCCCAGCGCAGCGTCGAACACGATCCGCGCCTGATCGCGGGTGGTGGCAGCGGTGTAGACCTCCGGGCCGTTCTCGCCGTCGGCCGCCAGACAGTACAGCGCAATCGCCGCTGCCAGCGTGGACTTGCCGTTCTTCCGCGCCACCTGGACGTAAGCCGTGCGATAGCGCCGGGCGCCGTCGGAACGGCTGACCCAGCCGAAGAGCGACCCAAGCACGAATTTCTGCCAGGGCTGCACGAAAAGATTTGCCTTTTGTCCTTTTGTGGCGGGCAGCAGGGACGTGAAAAGGATGATCCGATTCGCCCGGTCGGGATCGAAAATCCAGGGATATTTCCGGTCTCGGGATTTCTCCAGGTCGGCCAGATGACGCCGGCAGGCTGCCACGGTCCAGCGGCCGGCGGGAACGTCTCCGGCACAGACGGCCTCCGCCCAGGCCGTCACATCATCCGGCTTGCGCCGGCGACGGGAAGGTATCCTAGTCCGCGAAGTCAAGCCAGCCTCCCAGGTCTTCGCGTTCGCCCTGCCTCGCGCCGCCGATCAGCCCCAGGTCACGATAGATGGCCCGGATCTCCCGGCCGCACGCATCGGCGATCCGAACCGCCGGGTGCATCGCAATGCGGCCCCGCTGGTCCAGCACGGTCATCCCCTGCGCCGTGATCGCCTCCTCCGCCCGCCGCCGGCGTGACTCCAGCTGCGCGGCCAGCAGCACCAGATGCGCCGTCTCATCCCTCCACAAGCCCAGCCGCGCCAGATGCCCGGCCAGCGCACGCCATGCAGCCACGGCGATGGCGTCGGCCTGGATCTCCGCCGGCACGGGCGGGGCATCGCAGGGAGCGCCTGCCACGGGCCGGGAGACGGGACCACGCGCACCCATCAGGCGGCGTCCTCCGTCGAGCGAGCGAAAGCGAGCGAGACGTGCGAAGCGTCCGGCGAGCGAACGTCAGCGAGCGAGCCGTCAAGCGCAAGCGCCTCCCGCGCTGCGCCCGGGGCCGCGCCCGCAACCGGGCGCCGCGTGACGGCGAGGCGGCGGGCGGTTCCCGGCGCCTGGGCCCCAGGTCTGGAAGGGGTATCCCCCTGGACCTCGGCCATGGTCTTGCGACTGTGGCAACTCTTGCAGAGGGGCTGGAGATTATCAACGTCGGTGAAGGCGAACCAGTCGCCGCGATGCGGGATGACGTGGTCGACCTCTGTCGCCGGCGTGCGGCGGCCGTCGGCCATGCAGGAAGCGCAAAACGGAAAAGAAGCCAGCACCTGCGCCCGGAGAGAGCGCCACGTCGGCGAGGAGTACCATGCGTGATGGGGCGCACGCTGCGCCTGCTGCCGGCGCCACTTCGCCCGGAGCGACGCCGGGCAGCGCTGGCCGAGTGAATGCGGAACGCCGCACTTGCCGCACCAGTAAGAGTCAGTCATGATCGAAGCCTCCGAAGGGGTCGTCGTCCTCGGCCGGCCGGGCAGCGTCGAGCTGCCCGGCGGCCTGCCTCGCCCATGGCGGCAGCTTGGTGGCGGGTGACGGGCGAGGCGTGAGCACAGGGTGCGCCTCGGCGTGACGAACCCAGTGCGAAATGAGAGTCTCGATCTGCCGGAAATCCGCCGGGCGGATGCCGGAGTCCGCATCGCCGGAAATCAGCCTGAAATGCGTCACGGCCTCGGGCGAGAAGAACTCGCCGGAGATGCGGGACTGGGGGATGTAGAGGATCAGGACGCTGGTTCGTGGCGCCGCAGCCAGCGTGGCGAAGGTGATCTCCTGGCCCTTGGGGATTGGGGAAGGGTGGTGAGAGTAGGACTTGGTTTCGACGAAAAGGACGTGACCGTATCTCTCGAGAATTCCGTCGATATCCGCCAGGGCGATGTGGGAAGAAGTCGAAGCTTTCCGGGCCGCCGCCGTCAGCATGGTGAAATCCAGCCTCCGTGAGAAATGATCGGCAGACCGGATGTGCCGGGGAAAAGAAATCACCGCCGCCATACAGAGGGTGTAGTATGCAGCGACGGCTGATTTATTTCCCGCCCGCGCCGGCGGAAAGAGACTGGAATTTCTCCCGCACCGCCTCCCGGTCGATCTGCCACTCCTCACGCCTGACGTAGGTGCCGTTGATCCGGGCGATGATCCGGTTTTCCAACTCCGCCATCTCCCGGCGCAGTTCCTCTTTCGTCGCCCGGATCGCCGTGGCAATGTAGGTCGAAATGGCCGACGCAAGGGCGGAAAGAACCGATGCCAGGGCGGGTGACTGGAGGACGTCGAGAATCGGGGAAGGGTCAGTCACGGCTGGACTCCTTTCCGCCGGCCGGAGTGGAAATCAGGGCCGCCAGGAAGCCGGCCAGCGAGAAAAGAAGCATCAGGGCGGAGATGAGGAGAACCGAGAATTTCACCGCGCCCGGCGGGAAAAGAAGCGAGAGAAGGAAAAGCAGCAGCCATGGCATACATGAGGGTAGTATTCCCGCTTCTAGATGATAATGATAACGCAGTATTGATAATGCGCGAGGAAAAGAAGAGCCCGGCTCTACGAGCCGGGCTCGGGCGATGCGCGTGGTGGAATCAGGCGGCCTGCTGGGATGCGTCCCGCACCAAGCGCCGCAGGACGCCTGGCAGCGGAGCCACAGGCATAGGCTGCGCCATGGAGCCGACGATGACAGGATGGAGCCGCGGGCCGCGGTCGCCCCAGGCGCAATGCAGGATGGTGCACGGATAGCGGAGCCGGGCCGGGATGGGGCGGAAGGGGAGACCGTCGTAGCGGAAGAGAAATGTCACCTGATCGCGGGCTGGCGAGAGGCACGCCCATGTCTGCCACGAGGAGAGAAGCTGGGCGGGATAGCGGACGTGCAGATAATCGCCGGCGAACGTCAGGAAGACGAAGCCGGACGCGAGCGTGAAGCCGACATGTCCGCCCCGGTCAAGCGCCAGCCCGGCCGCCTGTTCGGCGTCGGCGGCCGGCAGGACGATGGAGCCCAGATCCACGAAGAATTGTCCGGCATCCTGAACCTCCGTAGGGAGACGATGCAAAGTAGACGGAAGAATCAACATAAGACCTCTGAATGTATTGAAAAGTGAGGATATGGCCCTACCTGCAGGTAGGGACCGGAAAACCTCATGGCGGGTGGAACCGGAAGGGCTGGAGCGCCAGAAGGGTTTGAGCCTGTTTTGGTAGGGCAGGTAGGGACAAAGCGGACAACTGCCTTTATTTCAATGCGTTGTCCTGTCCCTACCTCGGAACGGGAAGGTAGGGACAGGGTAGGGCGGCTAGGGCCGTACATACACGTACTCCCGAGCGCCCGAGGAAGTGCGCCGGCGTTCCCGGCGCCATCCCAGGCGGCGCATGATCTCGCCGATCCGCATCTGATCCTGGCGGGTGATGGCAGCGCGGGAGCGGCCGATGCAGAGGGTGAGCACGTCATAGGTCTTTGCCTCCTCCCGGCCGGCCAGCCAATCTGAGATCATGGACTCCCAAGGGTCGGACTGATACCGGTCCTCCACCTGCTCGGCCAGCCGGCCGAGCAGAGCGTCGTCCGCCCACCAGACGGCGCCGGACCGATACAGGCGGTACGCCTCGGCCCAGATCTGGTCCCGGTCGCGCGCCAGGGCATCCACTACAACAGTGGAGCAGCGCACGGGAATCCACCGACGCCCGCCGGTCGAGTCGGAGTGCCACGAATCGCTGTTCGTGGTCGCCGCCAGGACGCACTGCCGTGGCCGGTCCTCGGCGACAGAGCCATAGGGCGGCCGAAAACGATCCACAGGGGAAGAGATGAACGCCTTGACTCTTTCGCGGGTGGCGCGGGAGAAGGAGTCCCACTCGGCTACCTCGATGCACCAGCGGCCCTGAAGCTGGAGAAAAGCGTCCTTGTTCCCCAGGTCAGGCAGATGGTCGGTGAACCAGGGCGAGAACAGGGCCTCCATGGAGCGGGACTTCCCGGCCCCCTGCCGGCCCTCGAACACCGGAACCAGATCCGCCCGGCACCCGGGCTGACAAACTCGGGCCACCGCGGAGATGAACCACCGCCGCAGTGCGTCGTGGGTGACGGGATCGAGGCAGCCCCAGTATGAGCCGATTTCAGCAAGCCGCGGCCGGCCGTCCCATTTCAGGCCGGCTAGGTAATCGCGCACGGGGTGGAAGCGGTTTTGCAGCGCCGCCGCCAGCACGCCCTGCGCCACCAGGGACTGCGAGACGTAGACGTCATGCTGCTGCAGCCAGGACGCCATCTGCAGGGAGTCGTAGTTCGTCCACGCGCCGCTCCGCTCCCGCCAGGGGAGCGGAGCTGTGACCACGACCTGAGAGGAGAACTCATCGTACCTGATCCTGCCTGCCAGTTCTGGCGCCGCCTGGACGGCGATCTCCACCGTGCGCAGGCACGCCCGCGGCTTGCCGCCGGCCCGCGGGAGCAGGTCGGCCCAGGTGTAGGCGCTGCCGGAGACGCCGTACTCCTCGGCCGCGGCCTCCTCATCCGCCTCCTCGAGGAGACCATCAAAGATATCGTCGTCATAAAGGCTCATCATTCACCTCTTTTTGTGAGGGCCGGCCGGAGATGCCGGCCAATCTGCTAATTATAGAATCGGCTACTTATCGGCCGGATGGCCGAATTTCCAGACTTTTTTCCAATTAATTTTTATTAATCTTTCTAACTGACTCCAGATCAACAGTTTGTCCGGAAATCGCAAAAAACCGCGAATTTTCGCGAAAGTTGCTGCTTGCGGCTGAAAATCGCGAATTTCCGCGAAAGTTGGCGGGAAGGTAAAAAAGCGGCCCGGGATTTCCGCCCCGGGCCGGGAGGGTGAATCAGTGAGCCTTTCGACTGCTGGTGATAGTATCTCAGGGTTGCCGGATTTTCCCGCCGGCGGGAAGGCGGTAGACCACGGTTTTCCGGCCGGCCGGATCGCGGTCGATGGCGATGGCCCGCATGCCGATGTCCCGGCCGAACTGCTGACGCTGGGCGTCGAGCAGAAGTTCGTTCGCCAGGGCGAGAAGCTGAGCGTCTTGCGGAGCCGTGCGGTCGTACTGGAGGATGCGGCGCACACGGGATTTCATCGCTGCGTGCGCCCGGCGGAGGCGGAGGAAATCGAGGAAGAGGAAGCGGAGCAGGCGGAGAAGGGTCATGCTGGGTTAACCTCGTGAGATGATCGGAATTCAGGCGTGGATCTGTGCCGATGCCGGATTACTTCAAAAGCAAGTTGGAACGGATAGCACGCTGACCGCATCAGCCGGAGAACAGCCAGGCGTTCGTGCGGGCGGAGCCGGGAAAGCCGGGTCAGGTTCTCCTGCGTGATGTAATCGTGCGGCCAGAGTTCCAGCTTTGCGGCGGCCCGGCCATCTGGAATCAACCAGATATGGCCGGCTGATGGGACGTGGAATTGCACCGCGGCCGGCATCGCTGATGCCGTGATGGGATCGCGGAACGGAATCACTTTGCCGGCTGGCATTCGGCCTCCTCGAAATCTGCTGTCGCTTCCGGGCAGGACACGATGTAGAGCACGCCAGGCGGCTGGACGGAGGGCGGGTCTGAGGCGTCCATCTCCTCGCGCGTGAGCCAGATGACCGTGGCGTGCTGCGGGACGGTCTGGGACGCCAGGAACTCACTCCAGCGCCGGCGCCGCTCGGAGAGCGGCGCCTCGGGCTGCTGCTGGTTTTCGTCCGGCGCCTCCAGATCCTCCAGCGTCGGAGGGTCCAACTCGTAGGCGGAGAGATACAGTGCCATCGCACAGCCCTCGCGGAACTCCTGAAAGTCGTTCGCGGTTTTTCTGTAGTCGCGGCGGGAAATCCAGACTCCAGGCAGCCACGGATAGCGCAGGTCGAGGGCCTCGAGCGCTTTCTCGATCAGGAGCGCCTCGGAGAGATGCACCCGATAGCGCCGGGCGCCGGATTTCCGGGCCATGCGATCTAGCACGGCCTGCTGGCGCCTCTCCTCGCCGGCGATCCACTCGCGGATGGCATGACGGTGTTCCGGCAGCCAGTCGGCGGGCGGAGTGTAGCGGAGCCAGTTCCCGATCACACGGATCACCTCCTGCGCCGCCTCCTGCGGGCCGAGCGCCTCGTCGGCGTTCGGCGCGAAATCCGGCAGCCGTTCCCAGGCGGCAGGCGCCTGCACGGCCTGGACGTAGGCGTCGATCCGGTCGGCGGCCCGGAGCCACGCCTCGCGGCGGCGGGAGTCGGCCAGGGCGCCGGCAGGGATGTAGCCGGAGTGCAGCACCCGGCGGGCCGGCGTCAGCGACCAGACCACATCCACCGCCTCGGTCGGCTGCTCCGGCTGGGCGGCCTCCGCATCCGCCTCGGCTGCCTGACGCTGGCGCAGACGCCTGACATAGTTGCGGGCCGCATCCCGGCTGATGCCCAGGGCGTCGGAGATCTCCGCGGGCCGCTTCCCCTGCCGGAGTAGCGCCTCGACTCTGGCGATGACGGTGGATTTCCGGGCGGATTTCCCGGCGTGACCGTGACCATCTGGTGCGGGAGTGGTCCTACTATATACACGTGTGTTGAGAGAGCGTGTGATTCCGGTCCTAGGTGGACGTGTGCAGCCAGCCCGACCGCCGGAGCGCCCGGACGCGGAGGCGGGAGCGGCTGGCGTCGCGGCGGTGCTTTCCACGCGCCCGGCCGTCTCGGTGATTTCCGCCTCCCGCAGGCTGAACCACCAGTAGCCGGCCGCATCCTCGGCCGCCATCAGCAGAGGGTTCCGGCGGGCATCCCATTTCCGGATGTAGCTGCCGACGCTGACCTCCACGCCCGCAGCCCGCAGCCGGTCCAGCATGATCCTGCGGGTGATGCGTGCCGACGGCTGCCCATTCCTCGCCGCCATCCGCCTCACCACCTGCGCCTGCGCCGCCCATATCTCCCACTCAGGCGCCGTCCGCAGCCTCGCCAGCGCCT
>Ga0101944_10003405_pt1 | contig 22353 bp, 20 predicted proteins | sample DewCreD2012metaG_FD_75245 | JGI IMG/M metagenome (GOLD analysis project Ga0101944, IMG submission 75245) | Hot spring sediment bacterial and archeal communities from British Columbia, Canada, to study Microbial Dark Matter (Phase II) - Dewar... ... | reverse complement strand
ATGGGAGTCTTCTCGGACCGCACCAGCATGGAGAGAATTCTATTTGCGGTTTTTACCCAAGAAAACGTGAGCCAAGGCGTATGGTCCCCTCTCCTTCTGACACAAAAGAATTGACATCACCCCGCCGCCCCCATCCCAGCCCGGCCAGATGTCTCTGGCCGGGCGGACAGGTGTTTTTGACCGGGCGGACATCTGTTTTTTCCAAGCGGCGATCGCACAACCAGCCCGGGCAGATATCTGCCCGGGCTGCATGGGTGTCTGGCCGGGTTGAAATAGATTTCCGACCGGACGTTTGTTCCGTCCGGGCATTTTCCCCGGCCGGATGCCCGCGATCATCTGTTTTTCAACGGGTTTTTCTACGCGGGGGGAGGGGCGGGAGGCGAGATGGGTGGGAGGGGATCTCTCCTACGGACAGTGGGAGCCGAGATAGTCGAAGGTGTCGGTGGCGTACCCGGTCCACTCGATGGATGGGTCGAAGGCATCGGCGCCGTTGGGATCGCCGGCGGTGACCGAGCAGTTTCGCAGGATGGTGTTGTCCGCGGTGGAGGTGAGCCCGGTGCCCCACTCGTTCCCAGGATCCATTCCAATCTGCCCGATCACGTCGACGCTGGTCGTGCCATCACACCAGAGTTGCACCGCGTCGTCGCCGTTGAAGGTCAGGCTGCCGCTGGTCTGGTTGCACTTGGCGAGCAGTGCAGGCACGGAAGAGTTGTTGCAAAGAACACTTGTTCCGTGGCTGGCAATAGTGCCCGAAAGGGCGATCGTTGAGCCTGGTGAGCCTGAGCCGTTGAAGAAAATTCGTACGGAGCAGATGCTCAGATTGATGGCCGCGGAATGCGTGTTGTAGATCTCGACAGCCTTGTTGTTGGAGCTGCCCTCGATGTACTCGGAGAAGAACAGGTACGACGAGCAGGCCGGGCAAGGCCCGCCGCAGTCGATGCCGGTCTCGCCCTGGTTCTGGATGTTGTCGGAGCAGGTGGCCGGCTGGCCGCAGACGTACTGCGTGCCGCCGCCGCCGCAGGTCTCAGGATTGGTGCAGGTGCCGCACCCGTTGGCGATCGGGTCGCCGCAGCCGTTGTCGGGGGTGTCGCAGTTATATCCAAAGGTGGAGCAGGTTCCCGGAGTGCAGGTCGAGGTTATCCGGAAAAGAGATCCGGTGCTCCAGGGACCATAGACGCCGCTTTCTCGGGTCCGGATGTAGAACTTGTACCACCCGTAGGCCATCGGCGGCCCGATCCAACTGCAGGTCCCAACCCCTTCGTCACACCCCACCTCTTCCTGGGTCACGAATTGCTTTACCGGCGTGCCGCCGTAGCCGTCGTTGACCCAGATCTGGTACTCGTCGGCGCCGCCCGCCGGAGGCGTCCAGCGGTAATATGGCGTGTTGTACGAGGTGCCAACGGGCAACAGGTTCGTTGCGACGGCGCCCCCAGACTGCGTGGCGGAGAACGACATGCCGTTGCTCCATGGGCCGGGGTTGCCGGCGGAGTCCTGGCCGCGAACATAGAAGCGGTAGTTGCCGACGGCGAGTTGCGGGGACACGTACGAGCAGGTGCCTGTCCCGCCCGCGCACCCGGCGTCGCCCTCAAGGACGAGCTGCTTGACCGGCGTGCCGCCGAAGGCATCGTTCACCCAGACGTAGTAGGCGTACGCACCACCGGTGATCGGCTGCCACTGGTAGGTCGGCGTGCGTGTGGTGTAGCCGCTCGGGGCGACCAGGACCGGCGCATCGGCCGGAGCGGTGCTGATGGTGAAGCTCATCCCCGTGCTCCAGGGCCCGGCGGCGTACGCATCATCCAACCCAACGATGTAGAAACGGTATGTCCCCGGGTTGAGCGCAGTCGACTCCCAGGAGCAATCGCCCGTGCCGCCCGCGCAGCCGGCGTCGATCTCGCGGATGAGTTTCTTGATGGGCGTACCGCCGAAAGCATCATTTACCCAGATGTAGTACCAGTACGCACCGCCAGCGATCGGGTCCCACTGAAACAGTGGCGTCGTGTCACTCGAGGTCCCTGTTGGACCCACCAGCACCGGCGCCTCGGTGGGCGCAACACCCTGGGTCAAAGTTCCAAACCCACCGGGGAGTTCCCCTGGCCCGTCATCCGCCGAAGGAAATCCCGTGAAATCTTCAATTGCCGGCGGCATCTCCCCGCCACAGGCCGGGACCAGAAGTGCCGCGAGAAAAAGCAACATCACCCCCAACAGATACTTCCTCGTCATTTTCGATCCTCCTTGATTTCCTGCAATCCAGCCAAAACGACCGCAGAACCGACCTGCAAGATACATCACAAAAACAAGACCCAGGTCAACCCGAATGAGACCCCGAGATTCCATTTGTATTTCAGGTGGTTACCTTTTGTCATTCGCGCAAACAAATAATACCGCATCGACCACACGATTAACATCCCCGCCGCTCATCTTCGAATAGATGGGCAACGATATGGACCGCCTGTAGCAATCGAAGGCGACCGGGAAGTCGCCGGGGGAGTAGCCGTAGGTGTCGCGGTAGTAGGGGTGGATGTGGAGCGGGATGAAGTGCACCGAGGTGCCGATGCCCTTTTGCTTCAGCTCCTCGATAAAGCGGTTGCGATCGATCGAGAGTACGCCGTCGCGCAGCTTGATGACATAGAGATGCCAGGCGTGGGAGTCGAAATCACGCACGTCGAGCAGCTCGATGGCCGGATGATCCCTGAAGGCCTCGGCGTAGCTCCGGGCAATGGCGCGCCGCTTTTCCAGCATCTCCTGCGCTCGCGACAACTGGACCAGGCCCAGGGCGGCGGCGATGTCGGTCATGTTGTACTTGTACCCCGGCGCGATGATCTCGTAGTACCAGTTGCCTTCGGCGGTGTAGCGCTTCCAGGCGTCTTTCGAGATGCCGTGCAGCGACATGATGCGCATGCGCTCGGCCCACTCGCCGTTGTCGGTGACCGCCATGCCGCCCTCGCCGGTGGTGATGGTCTTGGTGGCGTAGAAGGAAAAGCAGGTGATGTCGCCGATGGAGCCGACGATCTTGCCCTTGTAATAAGTCGGAAAGGCGTGCGCCGCGTCCTCGATGACGGGGATCTTCCTCGCGCGCGCGATCTCCAGGATCGGCTCCATGTCGCAGGCCTGGCCGCCGAAGTGGACGGGCATGATGGCCCTGGTTCTCGGCGTGATGGCCCGCTCGACCGCCACCGGGTCCATGGTGTGATCGCCGGGCAGAACGTCCACGAGCACGGGCTTCGCGTCCAGGTAGCGGACCACCTCGGCCGAAGCCGCGAAGGTCAAGGTGGGAACTATCACCTCGTCGCCGACCTTGACGCCGACGGCTTCCAGGGCGAGGTGCAGGGCCGCGGTGCAGGAGTTGAGCGTGATGGCGTGCTTGGCGCCGACGGCGGCGGCGAACTTCGCTTCGAAGTCCTTGGTCCTGGCGCCGGTGGTGATCCAGTTCGAGTCAAGCGCGTTGAGGACGGCGCGCTTTTCGGTGTCGGTGATGTCGGGAAGGGCGAACGGCAGGAAATCACTCATGGGCGGATGACCTTCCAGATGGTTCGAAACAGGATGAAGAGGTCCTTTGACAGAGACATCTCTTTTACGTACCGTTTGTAGAGCGCGATCTTTCGCGGAGCCACGACCTCGATGTATTCTCGCTCTGGATCGCTTGCAGCCGACAGAACCGCCTCCTCGTCTCGATACTCGATGCTGGCCTCGTCGGTGATGCCTGGCCGGATCTTGAGGATCTCTCGGTAATCATCGGCAAAGTGATTCACGTACCGCTCGACCTCCGGCCGCGGCCCGACCAGGCTCATGTCTCCCTTTAGAACATTTATGAGCTGAGGCAGTTCGTCGATTTTTGTTTTGCGAAGCACTCGGCCCACACGGGTTATGCGAGAATCTCCCCCCGCTGTCACCTGCGGCCCAAGTTCTTCGGCTCGTTGTACCATGGTCCGCAGCTTCCACACCTTGAATTTCTTACCAGCCCTCCCGATACGCTCATGCCCAAAGAACGCCGGACCCGAACTATCCAGCTTCACGGCCAGGACGGCAGCGGCAAGTATGGGAGAGACAACAACCAGGCCCGCCGCCGAGGCCAAGGCATCAAACAGCCGCTTTACTACCGGGTACGAAATCACGACTCTTTCTTCGATGTCTTCTTCAACTTTTCCTGGATCCACCGAAGTGCTTCCGGATCGTAGTAGGTCGCCGAGAAATCGTGCTTTTGGAAGTGCTTCATGTCCAACTCGCGCGTGTCGCCGACAACTTTCGCGGGCTGACCCTTCACGATGGCGTAATCCGGAACGTCTCGAGTCACCAGCGACATGGCGGCCACCAGGCAACCCTTGCCGATCTTCACGCCTGGCAACACGACGGACCCCGCACCGATGAAGGTGTAGGGACCGATAGACACTGAACCGCGTGTGTATCCCATTCGTTCTCGATTGGGAATGTCGACAAACTTTTTTCCTAAAAGTCGAATAGAGTTTTCGCTACCATGAGTAAATATGCCAACCCAGGCTCCGACCTGGGTACCCTCACCGATTGAAAGCCCTTCGGTGGCATCCAGGATCGAATAATGCCATACCCAGACGTGATCGCCGATCGACAACCGCTCGGGGCTCATGATGATGGCACTGCTGCTTATGCGGGTGTACTTGCGAAACGCGCCGCTGGCCGGATCGTCGTAGCCGTAGATCATCCTCGGTTCTGCATAGAAGGTCATGACGCGAGCAACGCGTGACATCAGCCGGCCCAGCGGCGAACGATACAACCCCTCAAGCAATTTTCTGAACATTCGTCTTCTCGCCATGAAATGCACTAGAACCACCAGCTTTTTCAATCAGATCGCAAAGACGAGGAAGGAGAACGCTCCTCGAGAATCTCTCCATGGCGTAGCGCCGGCCGACTCTACCCATCTCGCCAAGCTTGTCCTTGTTTGCAGCGCACTCGACAATCGCCCGCGCCAGCATCTCCGGCCTGTCCGGCTCGACGACGAACCCGGCGCCCGCCTCACTAATGATCCTTGCGGGCGTACTTTCCTTGCTCACGCAGGCGACCACAGGGCGCTCGGACAGCAGGTATGCAATCAACTTTGATGGAGCGGCATTTTGTGCCGTGTTGCCCGTCAAGCTGAGCATCATAACATCGGCGGCTGCCTGTGTCTCGGACACGTCCTTCGGCAGCAGGGGATATACGACCATGATATTATGCAACCGCCTCGCCGATATCTGTTGTTCCATCCACTTTCGTCTGGAACCGTCTCCGGCGATGACCAGCAGGATTTCCGGCCGGCACCGGAGAAGCGCCGCCGTATTCAGGTAGAGTTCCATGCCTGCGCTCATCGTTACGCTGCCGGCAAACATGCAGACGAACTTGTCTCTATCGATTCCGTGTCGTTTTCGAAAGGCACCATCGCGCGGCAGGCCCGCCGGAAAGAGTCCATCGTCCTGCCAGTTCGGGATGTTAATTACCTTTTCAGGAATCAACCGCCTCGACGAAATTAGATATTCTCGCATCCCCTCAGAGACGGCGATCACGAAGCGCGCCCGGCCCACGACAAACTCATCAAACCGATACATGAGCCGCGCGAGCCACGACCTGGCTCCTATCAAACCCTTCAGCGCCAGGCTCTCCGGGTACAAGTCCTGCACGCTCACGACAAGAGGGATGCCCCGTCCGGCAGCGGCCAGAGTCGTGAGGAACTGCGAGAACAGCGGCCAGGTGTTGACGTACACCACATCAAAGTCATGCAACGCCAGCGCCAACGAGGAAGAGACTCCGAACGTCAAGTTCTCTGCGGCCCGGGAGAAAAAAGTCGACTTCTTCGAAAGCAAATGCCAGGTGTGCAGCACGTCGATTCCATTCATTTTCTCCCGCAACCATGGCCGCCTGGAATAGCCCCGATAAAGCACCCCGGCCGGCCGATTCGGGAACGACGTAAGCACCCGAACCTCGTGACCCCTATCGCGCAGGCACTGCGCCACGTCCTGGGATGTGGCCGCGCTTACTACCGGCTCCGGGGGAAATATCGCGGAGACGATCCCTATCTTCAAAGTCGCTTTACGCAATCAAATCACCAAATACCCAGTTATCAGACTCTCCAGACCTCTCGGTTCACGAAGTCCACATGGCTCAAAATGATCCTCACCACCTTGTCCGACACATCCGCCACATCGTAGTCCCTTACCACCGGAAAAAGCCTCTTTTCCCCTCTCGGCGCTTTTTCCAGTACCTCGAGCGCCTGCCGGACCCGCTCGGGGTTCATGCCCACCAGGATGGCCGCGGTCTCCTCCATCCCCTCCGGCCGCTCGTGGGCCTCGCGCAGGTTGAGCGCCGGGAGGTTCAGGAGCGACGCCTCCTCGGAGATGGTCCCGCTGTCGGAGAGCACGGCGCGGGCGTGCAACTGGAGGCACACGTAGTCGGTGAAACAAAACGGCTTCATGAATCGCAGGCACTTGCCGGTCTTGACCTTCCTGCCCTCCAGCCGCAGGCGCGTGCGCGGGTGGGTGGAGACCACGATGGGGAGCTTGTAGTTTGCTTCCAGCATCTGAAGCAAGGCGACGAACTTGTCAAAGTTGCCGCTGTCGACGTTCTCCTCCCGGTGGCAGCTCACCAGAAAGTAGCCCCGCGGGCGGAGCTTGAGCGTCTTCAACACCTTCGAGCGCGCGATCTTCGGCCGGTAGTGGTCCAGCACCTCGCGCATCGGGCTGCCGGTCTTGATGATGCGGTCGGGGGAGATGCCCTCGCGGATGAGGTAGTCGCGCGAGATGTCGCTGTAGGGCATGTGGATGTCAGAGATGTGATCGACGATGCGGCGGTTGATCTCCTCGGGCACCCGCTCGTCGAAGCAGCGGTTGCCGGCCTCCATGTGAAAGACCGGGATCTTGCGCCGCTTGGCCGGGTAGGCGGCGAGGCATGAGTTGGTGTCGCCCAGGATGAGCACCGCCTCCGGTTTTTCTTTTTCCAGCACCTTGTCCACCCGCGATATCACCATGGCCACGGTCTCGGCCGGCGTCTTGCCGTGGGCGTCGAGAAAGTGGTCCGGTTTTCGGATCTTCAGGTCCTCGAAGAAGATCTGGTTGAGCTCATGGTCGAAGTTCTGGCCGGTGTGCACCAGCACGTGCGCCGTGTGCTCGTCGAGCGCGGCGATGACCCGCGACAACCGGATGATCTCCGGGCGGGTGCCGAGGATGGTCATGACCTTCAGGCGCTTGGGCTTACCCACGGCGAACCTCCCGGAAGTACGTGTCCGGCGCTTTCTCATCGAACAGCTCGTCGGCCCAGAAGAGCACGACCAGATCGGCGGACCCCACGTTCTCGATATGGTGGGTGTACCCCGGCGGGATGTCAACCACCCGAAACTCGCTGCCCGAGACGGGCACGTCCACCCGGGCGCCGGTCAGGATGTGCTCGAAACGGATGACCGCCTGGCCGGAGATCACCATGAACTTCTCGACCTTGGTGTCGTGGTAGTGGTTGCCCCGCACGATGCCCGGCCGGGTGGTCGAGACGAAGAGCTGGCCGATGTGTCGAGACTTGATGAATTCCGCCAGCGCGCCCCGCGGGTCCTCCCGCTTGTTGAGGGAGTAGGCGAAGTCGGTCTCGGGCAGGTAGCTGATGTACGTCGAGTAGAGCTTGCGCACAAAGTCGTCCGCCATGTCCGGCAGATGCAGGTCCCGCCGGCTCTCCGCAAAAGAGCGGATCAGCTCGGCGGCCCGGCCGACGGTGGTGTCGAACACCGGACGCGCGACACAGAAATCGCCGTCTTTTTCAGGCGCATGCCCGTCGAGCAACGACAGAAAAGCCGAGACAACGTCCTCGACGTGGATCAGACGGAGTTGGCCTTGGGGGTTGTTGATCTGGATGGGCAGGCCGCGGGCGACGTTGTGGCAGAACGTGGCCACCGCCGAGTTGTAGTTGGGCCGGCACCACTTGCCGAACACGTTGGGCAGCCGAAAGACATGTACCGCCGCCCCCGTCTTGCGGCCGTACGAAAAGACGGCTTCTTCCGCGCCTTTTTTCGAGATGCCGTACGGGTTGTCTAGCGCCGCCTGGATCGTGGACGCAAACGCCAGCTTCGGCTTCCGGCCGCCGCCGGCGAGCAGGTCGCACAGCTTGCGGGTGAACTCGACGTTCCCCGCGACGAACTCGGAAGGATCTTTGGGCCGGTTCACGCCCGCGAGGTGGAACACCCAGTCGGCCCGGGCGGCCATGGACTCGAGGTCGCCGGGCGGATTGCCCAGGTCGTGGGCCAACACCTCGACGTCCTTGCGGCGGCCGAGGGCCACGCGCAGGTTCTTGCCGATGAACCCATCCGCGCCGGTGACCAGAATGGACTTCATCAAAGAACCTTCCACTTGCCACCCCTGTCCGGCCCGACGCGGCGAAGACGCCCCTTGGCCTTCAACTGCGTGATGTTCCACTCCACGCTTTTTTCTGTGCGGCCCAAGGCCGCGGCCAACTCGGCCATGGTGATTTTTGGATTGGCGAGGATCAGCTCGATGATACTTTCCCTGGGTTTCTCCCTGGGTTTCTCCCTGGGTTTCTCCCTGGGTTTCTCCCTGGGTTTCTCCCTGGGTTTCTCCCTGGATTTCTCCCTGGATTTCTCACAATTGCGTTTCGAATCAGGCGCGCCATCCTTTTGGGCCAGCTCCGGCGATCGGTAGAACACCGCCCGGAAAAATCCGCTCGGTTCGAAGATCGGCTCGGGCAAGCCCGCGGCGAGCATGGCCGCTTTCATCTTTCGGATTCCCATGCCAATGCGCTCAACCTTGTGCAGCCGGAAGAACAGATCAGCGATGATCTCGTTCCTGCGGATCGAAATCGAGCCCAGGTCTTCAGGCGACAAACCTTTCGGCAAACCACCGGGGTTCACGATCTCCACCCGATCGTCGTAGACTTCGATGCTCACCTGCGTCCCCTGGATGCTGTAGTCGCGATGCATGATCGCGTTGACGATGGCCTCGCGCAGTACCTCGAGAGGGATCTCCAAGATGTCGACGCGGTCGACGCCCCGGATCTCGCTGCGGACATTGAGGTGCTTCTGGAGGAAGGCCACGGCCTCGTTGAACTGGGTGAGCAGATCATCCCGCACGTCGCGGCGGTCATAGATGTGCAGCCTGTCTGTCCCCTTGAACGCCAGCAGCGTCATCTGCGCCTGGTGCAAATGCAGGTAGACGTTCTTGGCGAAGAACAAGATGCCGGCGTTCTTGACGCGCCTTCCGTCCGCCACGTCGAGGCTTCGCAGGAAGGCGGGGACCGCCGCCTGACCGATGCTGATACCGGCCTCCTTGGTGAAGGCGCGGATCTTGGCCTTGGAGATGTCGTCGAACGTAAAGCCCCTCACTGTCCTTTCCTCGAACGGGACCGGTTCGTTCTCCGCGAACATGATGCGCAGCTCGTCGTGGCTCATCTTCTGGGTGCTGCCGTCGAGACGCCGGTAGTACCCGGAGCTGCAGGAGTATGGTTTCTCCGCACCTTCCGGCACGACCACGGCGACGACACGGCCCTCCTGCTCCACCTCCACGGGAATGGCCGGCTTGCAGTTCCGCGCCAGGCTGTTGATCTTGGCCTTCATGTCGTTGGTCAGGCGCTCGCCAACAACGGTGCCGTCATCTCGCACACCCAGGATTATCTTCCCGCCCTTCGTGTTCGCCAGGGCCACGATGTCCTCGTCGATGCGGGGCGTATACCGCTCCTTGAACTCCACGGTGAGGCCTTCGCCACCGCGGATGAGGAGATCGACCTGAGCTTCCGAAGGTCGCCTACTCATTGATTTTCTCGCCAGCCAGCGCTCGCTTCACGATGTCCAGGGTCATGAGCATCTCGGCCATCTCGTCCACCGAGAGCCGCCGGGTGTTGTGGGAGTTGTAGTCCTCCTTGACCGAAAGCTCGCTCTTGCCCTGGTCGAAGTACAGCTCGTAGTTGAGATCCCGCTTGTCGGCCGGCACCCGGTAGTAGCCGCCCATGTCCTCGGCCACGGCCATCTCCTCGCGGGTGAGCAGGGTCTCGTAGAGTTTTTCGCCGTGGCGGGTGCCGATGATTTTGATCTCGTTCTTCGCCTGGAAGACCTGGAGCATGGCCCTCGCCAGCGTCCCGATGGTGGCGGCGGGGGCCTTCTGGACAAAGATGTCGCCCGGCCGGCCGTGCTCGAAGGCGTAGAGCACCAGGTCCACCGCCCCGTTGATGTCCATCATGAAGCGGGTCATGTTCGGGTCGGTCACGGTGAGCGGCTTGCCGGCCTGGATCTGCTGGATGAACAGCGGCACCACCGAGCCGCGGCTGGCCATGACGTTGCCGTAGCGGGTGCAGCAGATCATGGTCTTGTCGCCGGAGACGCGGGCCTTGGCGATGGCGATCTTCTCCATCATGGCCTTGGAAATGCCCATGGCGTTGATGGGATAGACGGCCTTGTCGGTGGAGAGGACGATGGCTTTTTTTACACCCTTCTCGATGGCGGCGGAGAGGACGTTGTCGGCGCCGATGGCGTTGGTGCGCACCGCCTCCATGGGAAAGAATTCGCAGGAGGGGACCTGCTTGAGGGCGGCGGCGTGAAAGACGTAGTCCACGCCGGCAAGGGCGTCGGAGACGGAGCCCTGGTTGCGGATGTCGCCTAGGTAGAATTTCAGCTTTGGGTTGTTGTAGCGCCGGCGCATGTCGTCCTGCTTCTTCTCGTCGCGGGAAAATACTCGGATCTCCGAGATGTCCCCGGCGAGGAACCGATTGAGCACCGCGTGGCCGAAGGTTCCGGTGCCGCCGGTGATTACAAGAGTACCACCGAGGAACTTTTCGCTCACTTCATATCTCCTTGTTGTGCCATTGCTCCAGGATCCTCTCATACTCCCGGAGCATCTTTCTGGCCACCGATTCTATCGAGAAGCTGTCCCGGGTGAACTTGGCAAGGCGCTCGGGATTCCATCGGTGCAAGTCTCAGGAAACGACGTGTTTGCCCCGCTCGCGTAGCTCTCTGATAAGACCGGCACCCACGATTCGCAACCCGCCCATCACCAGGATCCGCACTGTCTGGTCATTTTCTTGCAATTTCTTGGCGTATACAATGTCAGGTCAGTACCTTCAGATACATCGCCTTCACCTTGGCCTCTTCGTCTTTCCATTGGCAGTTATTCTCATAGTATTTTCTTGCATTCCTTTCCTTTCTCGCCAGGGAGTTACTGTCTGCCAGTATATGTTCGCAAACAGCCCGGAGCTGTTCATCGTTGTCATACTCAATAACGTATCCACAATCATGTGACTCTACTACTTTGGCCATTGGCGTACCATTGCAAGTCACACAAGCTCGCCCCAGCATCAGGGCCTCGTAGAACTTGTTGGGTGCGGCCACCTGGTTCGCTTCGTACGAGGGATCGTACAGCAGCGCCACGAGATGAGAGCTGGCCATGTGCCGGAGAGCTTCTTTGTGCGGGACCCGGCCGATCATCTTGATATTTTTCGTGGAACTCAATGTTTTCAGGACCTGCGCATCTCTGGTTTCACCGACCACCTCCAGCGAGGCCGTCTCCATGGTCCCGACAAGCCGGCTCAACATCCGAAGCCCGCGCCGTTCGCTCAGGTAGCCGGAGTAATTGATCACAATGCGGCCTGCGGGTCGCGGCACCGCGCCTATATCACAGTGGTAGTCTCTGAGCGGCAAGTTCCTTACCACGACCACCTTCTCGGACTTCGCAATGGTTTCCGGCAGATACTGCCTCCGATTCTCGTCAACAATTACAATTGCATCCGCAAGCCGCTCGCCGGCTTCTTCGAGCCAACTCAGCAATGGCCGGAACTTCCGCCACCGGCCCTCGGCGGCAGCGGCTATCGGGTCCCGGATGTCCATGACAAGCCGGTATCCAAGGATCGGTTTAAACAGGAGACATGGTGCAAGGCATATCACATCCGAGCACTGGACCAGAGCGTACCGACCGGACAGCAGTTCCGCGCCAATCCGGGCCAACCAGCTCAACACTCCGAGATAATCCCTCCTCCCCTTGCCGGGAAGCGAGAAGCGGTGAAATATCTTCTTCAGTCCGACTTCGGTGTCGTCATCCGTGGCAACGCCATCATTCATCGGCCACGATAGCACGACGACCCGCGAGGCCGCGAACTGCGAACGGAATGCCGCGACAAAGCGAGGGATGGCCGGCGTGATGTCGTACCTTCCGGTTCTCACGAATAGTGCTTTGTCTTTGCCCATGTCAGGAACGTCGCCAGGACGGGACCGCGAGCGCGGAAATCAGATCACGCCTTGGCTATTGGCATCGGTTGCTTGCTCAACAACGAGCGCACCATTCGCGCCCGGCAGATCCACTCGATCAGGTACAGGGGCACCAGGTAGACGGCGGCCTCGATTACCACGCCGTACCACTCCCCGTTGATGCCCGCGATGAATACGCAGACAATGATCATGGAGTACTTGATGGTGCTCCACATCGACGGTCGTCGGATCAGATAACGGACGAATATCGCACCCGCCAGCATCCCGAGAAACAGTCCTCCGATGATCACGCCCGGCCACCAGAAGTTGAGATACAGCTCTCCGATAGTCGTCACGGTGACCCCGGTAGCCCAGCCCTTTTCCAGATTCCACGAACCAGGCACCAGAGCATTTGCGACCAACGGCCCCGAGCCGGTTGGCTTGTTTGGAAAGAAGCTTGACGGCAGAGGAAGAAGGAGCACTGCATATATCGTCTTACCCCACTGCAGGGGCAGCACATCACCAGTTATCTCATACACAAGGCTCAACCGCTCGAAGGCACTGAAGTCCGTCGTTAACTGCCGAAGAGCCATCTCGGCATCCACGTTGACGGCCTGCCGGATCTCTTCCTTTTGCAACATCTCTTGCCCACCCACGCCCAATGAACGAATCCTGCCTAGCAAGAAGATGAGTGCGACCCCGGTCAATGCGATGAAAACAAAAATCCGAACCCGGCGCACCTTCTTGGTCGCAACGTAGACAATCGCTATCATCATCACATACATGATTATCCGCGCCCGCATCGCCAACACTGTAAAAACAAAGGTCGAGGTAATAATACAACCGAGCAACGCCCACCTGGGCAGCACAGGTTTTTTCTTTAGCGCAAGTGAAAACGCGACCAGCGTGCCGACCTGAAGGAAGTGCGCCGTCAACATCAAGTAACCGAATCCCGACACCAGCTTGGTCTTGTTCTGGACGTTCTGGATGAACTCCAGCAGACCGCCGACGCGGTGGAAGAAGTAGATCCATGCCGCGGACCCAACACCGATCGCCAATAGCACGACGAACCGGATGGCTCTGAACTCCTCCCTCGGGGCCGGCCGCGAAATCGCGGCGTCTGTCGAGGCCTTCTTCTGTGCCGCGCGGATGCCGAACCCGAACGGGAGGGTGAAGGCGAAAACCAACGCAGCGGACGCCATGAAAGACAGCTCAGGAGTCGCTTGATGATGCGGCGAGTACTGACCGAGGAGTATCTGAATCGTAGGAAAGATCACGTACAACGGAATGGCAATCAAGCAATACAGGAACGCGGGATGCACAATGCTCCGCGAGGTCGAGAGGAGCGCCAGGTGCCCTATCGTCCCGAGCAGGACGACAAGGATGGCGGCGAGGGTCCCGTAGTTGGACTCGGAGACATCCAAGAACAGCCCCAGCATGCCTGCGACGATGATGGAGACAAGCGAGATTAAAAAGTAGCGAAAGCTCCGACCGCCCCCAGCGCTGAGAGCGCCGCGCCCGATCTCAGGCTGTCCACCCGGAACCCGAAAAATCCTGTTCGTGGCGACCGTCAAGTCAGCAGCACCCTCGACGCATCCTTGACACCGGCGTTCTCCATGAACACCCTCATGCAAAACAGCGCCCAGTTTTTCCGCGAGACATTCTTTTTTTCCACCAGATTCTCACCAACTAACCTTGTCATCCATTTTTCGACCGGTATCAAAAAACCTGTCTTCTTTCGCCTGATGAACTCCCCCGACAGCTCCGGACGGGCGGACTGTGCGAGCAGCCACTTGTACCTGCGGCGATCATATGAACGCATGGCAAAGTACGCGATTTTCTCATACAGAAATCGCTCCACCAGGGGCACGCGAATCTCCAGCGAGTGCCACATGCTGGCCCAGTCCATGTCCCGCAGGAGCTGGTTTCGAAGGTACATCGCCTGATCCAGGATGGCGACGTTCTCGAGTGTCGAAAGGGAGCGGTCCACGTGAAATTTTACATCCGGCAGCGGATCATAGTCCCGCAGGCCCTCATTGAGCGCATCTTTTTTCAGGAAAAGATCGAGCTCCCAGGGCATGGACAGCGCGCGTTGTAAAAAGTAGGCGCCATCGAGGGTCGGTCCGAACCGGAACAAGCCCCTGAACTTCTCCTTCCTACGGCCAAAGAAGATTTTGCCGCCAATCCGTTCGTAGGCGGAGGCCAGGATCTCGCTCTTCGGCAGGAATCCGAGGTAGCGGTTCATGGCCGGCACGGTGACGAACGACGGGTAGCCTCCGAACAACTCGTCACCCCCGCAGCCCGAAATGGCGACCTTCAGTCCGATCTCGGCGGCCGCCTTGGAGACGAAGAACGAGTTGAGCCCGTCGATGCTCGGCTGGTCCATTGCCGCGAAGAAGTCGTCCACAGACTGGCAGAAGTCCTTCTCCGAAAAGACTCGCTGGTGATGGCGGGCACCCAGCCGTTCGGCTGTCTCTTTCGCAAAGGCAGTTTCGCTCAGATTCGTCCCCTCGAACTCCTCGAAGGCAAGCGTGATGGTGTCAAACGGTGTGTCGCGGGTCTCCGCAATCATGCTCGCCAGCACATTGGAATCGACGCCGGAGGACAAGAAAAGGCCCACCGGCACGTCCGCCACCATGTGGTACTTCACGGCATCAAGGAGCGCCTGCCGGGTCTCTTCGATGATGTCCTCGCGGGTCTTTTGCTCGTTCTGCCGACCCAGGTAGGACTTCCGCGGGTGCCAGTACTGTACCGGCGCTGATGGACCACCCTCGGCCACGACGATGTAGGATCCGGCCGGCACCGCTCGAATGCCCTGGAATATCGTCCTCGGCTCGGGGACCGAACCCCACAGGAAAAAACCAACCAGGCTGCCAAGATCTATCTCCCTTGAGATCCCACCCCCGGCAATCAGCGCTTTTACCTGCGACGCCACTCGAACCACGCCTTGATCGACCGCGTAGTAGAGCGGCTTGATTCCGAACGGATCGCGCACCGCCAGCATCTTATTCTCTCGCCCATCCCACAGGACGAAGGCAAACATGCCGCGCATGCGGTGGACGGCTTCAATCCCTTCCTCTTCGTACAAATGCAGGATGACTTCCGTGTCGCTTCTCGAGCGGAAAACATGACCTTTTGCGATCAATTCCTGCCTGAGTTCCGCGTAATTGTAGATCTCACCGTTCAGCACAACCCAGAGCGAGCCATCTTCGTTAGACATTGGTTGTGCGCCGGTCTCGGACAGATCGATGATCGAGAGACGGCGCTGGCCGAGCCCGACCCGACCATCAGGCGAGAACCATTCGCCCATGCCGTCCGGACCCCGCCGCGCCATGTGATCTCGGATGAGCCGAAGCTCGTTCCTGTCGACTCGATGGCTGCCGGCGTGACAGAATATAGCGACGATCCCGCACATGCTTCCCCCTGCTATCCGGCGCCCGGGATGCTATTGATTTTCAATGATCCTCGCCGGGTTGCCGGCCACGATGGCACCATCTGGAACATCTTTCGTCAGGACACTACCCGCCCCGATAACCACGTTGGACCCGATGTTCGAGACAGTCGGGAGAATTATCGCATTCGCACCAATCCATACATGGTTGCCGACCTTTAAAAAGGACGTCTTGATCTGCTTGTAGTCTCGTGTCGAATGGTCGTGAGTAAACATCAAGACACCTGGCGATATCAAAAGGTCATCTCCAATCTCGATCCCCCCGGAGAAATCCAAGCGGGTATTTGGGGCTATCACTGCGTTGTTTCCGATTCGCAGCACGCCAGAGTCGAGTTCCGTCGTCAGTTTACAACCTGGCGCAATGTAGCAGCTCTTGCCCAGAAAGATCCTCTTCGGCAACACGATGGTGACGCCAAAGGAGATCCGGGTGCCCGAACCACAAGCTCCGAGAGCAGTCCGACAAACCAATGTATGCACCTGGTCTATTACCTTGCGGGATGCGAACTCCACAGCCCGCAGCGCCGAAAATGTGATGGATGAGTTCTTGAAAAACTGAATTGGATTTCTCATTCCGACACTCCTCCACATATCCATCCGCCGGGCTCTGGTATTATTCTCTTTTCAGCTCCAACCAACAGATTCCATTTGCTTGTGTCACCCGACCAATTCTATCTACCTGCCGACCTTCCCAGTTTTTCCCATCCGGCCCCCTCCTGGCCTGCGCGGCCATCATCTTCTCGACCCCGGCCACATCCTCCGGTGTCAGGCGGCCGTCAATCTTGAATGCCCCGCAGCAGATGCCGCACATGGGCAAAACTCCCGATTATGAGTCCAACAAACAAGGTTTGACCTCGCACTCCCATCCCTCTTCCCTCGCCTTTCCCTTCGCCCCCCTCCCTTTCTCCCTCCCGTTTTGGCCCCCCTCCCTTGATCCCTCCCCCCAAAATTGGGGGGAGGGTCGGGTGGGGGGCCTTCCAACCCAAGGTTGGGTGGAAGGTTGGGCGGGGGGCCTTCCTGCTCCCCCCAGTATTGGGGGGAGGGCCGGGGTGGGGGGCCTCCTCATTTTCCCAATTCTTCCAATATGCACTTCAACACACCAGAAATATCCTGCATGACATCTGTATTCGAAAACCTCAGCACTCGATACCCATAAAGCGCCAACAACTCGCTTCGTTTACCATCTCTTTCTCTCTGCGTCTCGTGAACGCCGCCGTCGACTTCGATTGCCAGCTTTTTTGCTGGACAGTAGAAATCGAGAATGAACCTTCCCACGGGATGCTGGGCTCGAAACTTGAAGTTTCGCAACTTCTTTCCCCGCAGTTCTCTCCAAAGCACTTTCTCGGCGGGCGTCATCGCTCGGCGCAACTCTCTCGCCGCAAATTCAATCTCTGGCGTGGTTCCTCGAATTCTATGGGTCGCTTTCTCAATCAAATTGGCACCTTGTCGTTGTCCCGCTTCTCGCCCCCCTCCCTTGATCCCTCCCGTTTTGGCCCCCCTCCCTCGCCCCCCTCCCTTGATCCCTCCCCCCAAACTTGGGGGGAGGGTCGGGTGGGGGGCCGGGGGGAGGGCCGGGCCGGGGGGCCTGCCTCGCGCGGGTGATTTCCCTCATTTCTCGTATGCCGCAAGAAAATCTTCGCGAGAGATTCCCGCCTGAGTGCAGATGGTCCTGAGGGTCGAGGCCTTTATCTTCGGGTGGCCTGGCATGGTGAGTGTCGTCCTGGTGCCGTCGGCGTTCACCCGCTCCATCGAAATGTGTTCTTTCTCCCGCACCACCCGAAACCCCAAGACGGTCAGCGCATTGAGCACCCTCTGCTTGGGCGCGTCGACGGGGAACTTTGGCATCGCGCCTAGATCCCGGCCTCGGCCACGAACGCCTCGATGAGCTGTGGTTCGATGTCCAGCGCCCCCTCGCCGAAGCTTTCGATGTGGAATCGAATGGCGGACTTCACGTCGGCGAGCGCCTCCTCGTAGGTGTCCCCCTGGCCGACCACGATGCCCTTTACGCCCAGAGGATAGGCCACGTAGCCGTCGGTGTGCTTCTCGACGATAATCTTATAATTTTTCATTGTCGGCTCCTTTCGCCGGAACCCGCGCTCGATTGTAACATGCCTAAAGGTGAAAAATCTGACCGTGCCCTTCGCCCCCATCCCTTCGCCCCCCTCCCTTGATCCCTCCCGTTTTGGCCCCCCTCCCTTGATCCCTCCCCCCAAAATTGGGGGGAGGGTTGGGGTGGGGGGCCTTCCCCTCCCCCAAAATTGGGGGGAGGGCCGGGGTGGGGGGCCGGAAGGCCTCGCCGGCACTGTCACGCTTCGTCGCCGAGCGCACGATCCAAAAAACTCCCCACCTCGCGCCAGGCAACCACGTCGGCGCCGCCGTGGACAAAGCTTTCGTCGCCCCCGTACACCACCGCTCGCCGCACCTCTCCCAGGAGAGGATCGGCCTTCGCCGCCGCCGCGAACTCGTCGAGGACCGGCAAGAAATCCGGCGTGAACGTCCGCGACGACTTGATCTCGATCGCGACGGTTTTTGCCCCGTCGCGCAGGACCAGATCCAGCTCTCGGCCCGCCCGGTCCCGATAGAAGCAAAGCTCGCAGCGCCGCCCGCGGTGGCGCAGCCACTTGACGGTCTCGGAGACGACCCAGCCCTCGAAGACGGCGCCGCGCAGCGGGTGCGCATCGAGGTGCTCTGGCCGGGAGATCCCCAGCAGCAAGCAAACGAGACCCGAATCCAAAAAATACACCTTGGGCGTCCGCACCAGACGCTTGCGCAGGTTGGCCATCAGCGGAGGGAGCCGCAATGCGATGTAGCTCGCCTCGAGCACGCCGAGCCAGGAGCGGACGGTGTTGTGGCTGACCCCGGCGTCCGCGCCGAGCGAGGACAGGTTGACGAGGCTCCCCGAGCGGCCCGCGAGCAGCCGCACGAAGGTCTGAAACGCCGCAAGATCGTTCACGTTGAGCACCTGGCGCACGTCGCGCTCCAGGTAGAGCGCCGCATACCCCGCCAGCCACTCCGCCGCGTCCAGATGCCGATGCGGGATGGCCGGATACCCGCCCGTCCACACCGACTCCCAGAGCTGGCGCGGGTGCTCGGCGAACGACTCCAGCTCGCCTCTTTCGAGCGGCAAGAGCTCGAGCAGGCCCGTCCGACCGGCGAGCGATTGGGACACCGCCGCGGTGAGCCCGAAGTGCTGCGATCCCGTCAGGACGAACCGGCCTGGCCTCGGATCGCGATCCACCAGCTCCTGCAAAAAGGAGGGAAGCTCGGAAAACCGCTGGACCTCGTCCAGGATGACGCCGCTCGAATGTCGCTCGAAAAAGCTCCGGGGATCGGACGCGATCAGCGCCCGCTGGGCGGGATTTTCGAGCGACACATAAGAAAGATCCGGCAGCGCCATACGGCAAAGGGTCGTCTTTCCCGATTGCCGAGGTCCGGTGACGAGAACAACGGGAAAGCTCTCGGCAAGATACTCGAGCCGCGAAAGCGCTCGGCGATCGATGATGTTCTGTGATAATTCTATTTTCACAACGGTATGTTATTACTATATTGTCCAATTGTCAATCGGACTTACAATTAGCCTCAGCTCCACCGGCTCCACCGGCCGGTGCCACCCACCCCGGTTTTGCCCCGGTTTTGGCCCCTACCCCCAAGTTTGGGGGGAGGGTTGGGTGGGGGGCCTTTCCCTCCCCCAAGCATTGGGGGCAGGGCGGGGGTGGGGGCCGGGAAACTTTCGACTCGCTCATCTCGCCTCGGGTTTTTCGCCGGCCTTGGCCCGCTTTTTGGGCTTTTGCCGGGTGCGGTCGGCCTGGCGGCGGATGAGATCGACGACCATGCGGATGGCCTTCTGGTTTTCGCGCGAGGCCGGCACGATGATGTCGGCGTACTCCTTGCTCGGCTCCACGAACATCTCGTGCATGGGGCGCACGCTCTCGAGGTACTGCGACACCGCGCTCTCGAACGACCGCCCGCGCTCGGAAAGGTCCCGCTGCAAGCGCCGCAGCAGGCGCAGATCCGCCTCGGTCTGCACGAAGATCTTGAGGTCGAACAGGTTTCGCAGCGCCTCCTCGGCGAAGAGCAGGATGCCCTCGACGATGATCACCGGGGTGGGCCGCACCTCCTCGCCTCCCTCCATGCGGGTGTGGGTGACGAAGTTGTAGCGCGGCGGACACACCGGCCGGCCGGCCCGGAGCGCGCTCAGGTGCTTGATGAGCAGGGAGGTCTCGAGCGCGTTGGGGTGGTCGTAGTTGATGGAGGCGCGCTCGTCCTCGGGGACACCCGAGCGATCGCGATAGTACCAGTCGTGCTGGATGACCGAGACGTGGTCGCGCTTGAGCGCATTGACGATGTTCTTGGTGAAGGTGGTCTTGCCCGAGCCGGTGCCGCCGGCGACGCCGATCACGAACGGTTTACGCATGAGTTTTCACCGCCGGTTGTCCCCCTCCCCTTTTTGCCCCCCTCCCTTTCTCCCTCCCCCCAAGTTTGGGGGGAGGGCCAGGGTGGGGGGCCTCCCTCCCCCCAAGTTTGGGGGGAGGGTTGGGGTGGGGGGCCGGGCCGGATCGGGGTGGGGGGCCTGAAAATCCTCACGCCGCCGCTCCCTTGCTCTTGCCCAGCGCCATGCGGACCACCGAGAACGGGTTGGGCGGCGGCAGCACGCCGGCGGCGAAGCGCGCCAGCGTGTCCTGCGTGAGCCCCAGAGATTGCGGCAGCACCAGCGCGGCCATGAGCGCCTCGACCAGGACGAACCCGGCCAGCGACCAGGCCAGCCCGTACGACAGCAGCAGCGCCGAGACGCCGAGCCCGGCCACGGACGACACCATGTACCCCAGCGTCGAGCGTTGATGCCGGTTGATGGACATGGGGACGACGAAGCTGGTGTACCACAGTCCCCGGATCACCACCAGGATCAAAAACCCCCAGAACAGCGGCAGGTCCATCTCGACCTTCCCGTGCGTCCACACCCGGAAGATCCACGGCCCGAGCAAAAAAAGTCCCGCCGCGGACAACAGCCCCATCCAGAACGACGCCTGGCAGGAGACGCGGTGGAGCCGCTTCAGCAGGTCGCGGTTCTCTGCCCCCCAGGCCATGGACACCTCGGGCGAGAAGGCCTGGTTGACCAGATCGAACAGGCGCGTCACCATGTTGGTCAGCGTGCGCAGCGAGTTGAACACCACCACCGCCACCGGCCCCAGCACCGACTGGATGGCGATGATGATGCCCTGGTTGATGACGGTGTTTCCCAGCGGAAAGGCCACGAAGGCCAGGGCCGGGGAGACCAGGCGCCGGAATTCGGCGCGACTGGCGTGGGCGAAGCCGGGCCGCATCCAGGGCACGATCACCAACTGGTCGATCTGCATGATCAGGACCGTGGCCAGGCGCGCCAGCACCATGGCCAGGGCCACCCAGACGAAGCCGCCGTGAAGCAGCAGGGCCAGGGCCATGGCGCCGAACTCCGCCAGCATGCCGGCGTTGGTCCAGCCGATGGCGCGGTGCACCTTGCCCACCGCGCGGAAGGCCCCGCTCACCGGACCGGACAGGAACCAGATGACCACGTACAACAAGAACAGCACCAGCACCCAGCGCACCTCTTGGGGGCTGGTCAGTTTCATCTCCAGCCAGGAGTGCAGCGGCAGGGCGAAGATGACCGCGGCGCCGACGGCCAGCAGGGCGGCGCACAGCACCAGCACGATGGCCAGCGTGCTCTGGTAGGTGACGCGGGCGGCCTCCCGGTCGTCGCGCGAGACGGCCATGGTCATCTCGTTGGCCGCCGCCTGGCCGAACCCCAGGCTGCCCAGCGTGAAGTAGGCGATGAAGGAGTACAGCACCAGCCACTCGCCGTAGAGATCGGCGCTCCAGCAGGACAGGAAGAGGGGCACGCTGAAAAAACGCACCAGCGACACGATGCCCATCTCGGCCGACTTGGCGACGCCGACTTTTATGATTCTTGCCCGGACCGACATTCAGCCATCTCGAACGGCATCCAACCAGGACCCCGCGGACCCCTACGCCCCCCTCTCTTGATCCCTCCCCTTTTGGCCCCCCCCCCCTGTCCCCCCCCCCCCGTTTGGGGGGGGGGGGGGGGGGGGGGGGGCCGGGTGGGGGGCCGGGTGGGGGGCCGGGGGGCCACCGTAGAACGGAGAAGCTCATGTTTCAAAAATCTCTTTCGGCAGCCCTGACTGCCGGATGATGGAGGCGAGCGTTCCCTTTCGAAGCTCCGCATGATCGGGCACGACGACCGTGAACGTCGTCCGGGCGTCTTTCTTCTGCATCACGATGTGGCTTCCCCGCCGCCGGATCGCACGAAAGCCATTTCTTTCGAGAATACGGCAGGCCCCGCGTCCGGAGAGGACCCGCGCTTTACCCAACGGCGACTTCCAGGCTGGTGATGAAAACCTCCGACTTCATGCGCCGCCGCAACTCGGATGAGGAGGCGCACTCCAGAAGCAGCTCGACCGCCTCGGCCAGATTTCGGCGGGCCTGCTCGACTGAATTCCCCTGGCTGGCCACATCCAGTTCCGGACAGAACGCAACGTATCCGTCGCCGTCGCGTTCGATGATCGCGGTCAGATGCCTTGTGCGCTTCACTATCCACCTCCCGATTTCAGACTACCACACAACCAGTGCACCGGGCAGCCCACACCCTACGCCCCCCTCCCTTGATCCCTCCCCTTTTGGCCCCCCCCCCCCCTTGCCCCCCCCCCCCTTTCTGGGGGGGGTGCGGGGGGGGGGCGCCCCGCCC
>Ga0101944_10003404_pt1 | contig 22354 bp, 15 predicted proteins | sample DewCreD2012metaG_FD_75245 | JGI IMG/M metagenome (GOLD analysis project Ga0101944, IMG submission 75245) | Hot spring sediment bacterial and archeal communities from British Columbia, Canada, to study Microbial Dark Matter (Phase II) - Dewar... ... | reverse complement strand
TAGGCATAGCCCACCATGCAGCCGGTGGCGAGAATGATCTTGGCCATGTTTTCGAGATGGCGCAGCGTGATCAGTTCCTTCAGCCCGAAGAATTCGCGTGCCGGAATGGCCAGCGTCATGACCATCGCGAAGCCGCTGAAGATCGCGCCGGCCACGAAGTACGGCGGGAAGATCGTCGTGTGCCAGCCGGGCAGGACCGAGGTGGCGAAATCGAAACTCACCACCGAGTGGACGCTGAGGACCAGCGGCGTGGCCAATCCCGCCAGGATCAGGTACGCCCGTTCGTAGCGCGCCCACTGACGCGCCGAACCGCGCCAGCCCAGCGCCGCCAGGCCATAGAAGAATTGCCGCCACCGGGTCGTCGCCCGGTCGCGCAGCGTCGCCAGGTCGGGAATCATGCCCAGGTACCAGAAGAGCGCCGAAATCGTCGCGTAGGTGCTGACCGCAAAGACGTCCCAGAGCAGCGGGCTGCGGAAATTCGGCCACATCGACAGGTAATTCGGATACGGCAACAGCCAGTACGCCAGCCACATGCGACCGACGTGGATGCCGGGAAAGATGCCGGCGCACATCACGGCGAAGATGGTCATGGCTTCCGCGAAGCGGTTGATGCTGGTGCGCCACTTCTGCCGGAACAGGAACAGGATCGCCGAGATCAGCGTCCCGGCATGGCCGATGCCAATCCAGAAGACGAAGTTGGTGATGTCGAAGGCCCAGCCGACCGGCGAGTTCAGGCCCCAGACACCGATGCCAGTGACGACCAGGTAGACGATCAGCAGGCCGAACATCCCGGCCACGGCCGCGGAAACCAGGAATGCGGCGTACCACGCGAAAGGCGGCCGGGGCCATTCGGCAATGCCACAGACGCGGTCGGTGATGCCGGCCAGCGTCGCTTCGCCCAGCACCCAGGTCGGACGCCGGGTCGGGTCGGCGGCGGTGTTGTCTGCCCTTTCGCCGGTCACGCGTCCTCGCTCCTCGCTCCCCGTTCCTGGCGTCCCGTCAAATCCGGATGCGGATTCCGCACCCGCGCCAGGTATTGCGTGCGCGGCCGCACGTTGAGTTCGGCCAGCATGCCGTAGGCGCGCGGACTCGACTGCCGCGCCGCCACCTCGCTCCGGCGGTCGTTCAGATCGCCGAACGAGATCGCGCCGGTCGGGCAGGCCTGCATGCAGGCCGGCACCACCTCGCCGTCCCTGACCGGACGTCCCTCGTTCTTCGCCTGGAGCTTCGCCGCCTGGATCCGCTGCAGACAGTAACTGCACTTCTCCATCACGCCGCGCGCCCGAACCGTCACCTCGGGGTTGTGCGCCAGCTTGCACACTTCCTGCTGCGGGTCGTTCTCCAGCCGTTTCTGGTAGTTGAAGAAGTTGAAGCGGCGAACCTTGTAAGGGCAGTTGTTCGAGCAATACCGCGTCCCGACGCAGCGGTTGTAGACCATCGAATTCAGGCCTTCGCGGTCGTGAACGGTCGCGGCGACGGGGCAGACCTGCTCGCAGGGCGCCAGCTCGCAGTGATGGCAGGCCACCGGCTGCTGCGCCACGGACGGCGCGTCCTCGTCGCCCCTGAAGTAGCGGTCGATCCGCAGCCAGTGCATCTCGCGGCCGATCCGGACATTCTCGCGACCGACGATCGGAATGTTGTTCTCGGCCTGGCAGGCGAGCACGCAGGCGCTGCAGCCGGTGCAGCGCGAAAGGTCGATCGCCATGCCCCACTTGTGACCGTCGTAGCGGTGCTCCTTCCAGAGCGAGAACTCCTCGGCCCGGTGCCCGATCCTCTGCGCAAATGCCGGATCGTTCGCGAACTGGGCCAGCGTGCCCTCGCGCACCAGCTGCTTCACGCGATGGCCGCGCTCCTTCATGCCGACGGTGTCGATGGCGTGGTGGTTCTGCGTGACGGCCAACGGACGCCGGCGTCCCGTCGCCTCGACCACCACGCCCTCTCCGCCCCACGGCGCGTCGGCCGTGCGCAGGGCGAACGCATTCGACCCCACGATCGCCGCGCCCCATTCGTCATGGCCGCCGACGTGCCCGGCCGCGGTCCGGCCGTAACCCAGGCTGACGCCGATCGTCCCCGGCGCCTGGCCCGGCATCACGTACGCCGGCAGTTCCAGATCGCGCCCCAGGTACTTGAGGCGGACCATCGTCTCGTTCGCGACGCCCAGTTCCCTGGCGGTCGCAGGGGCGAACAGCGCGACGTTCTCCCAGGTCACCTTGGTGAGCGGATCGGGAAGCTCCTGCAGCCAACCGTTGTTGGCGAAGCGGCCGTCGTAGACCTTGGCATCCGCGCGGAAGACCAGTTCCAGCGACGCCGGTCGCGGGTCCGCGGCTTGCACGGACTTCGGTACGGGCCGGGGTTCGTGCGGAAAGAGCGGCGGCCGGCTGTTCGCCACGAATCCCTCGTGCACGGCGTGCCGCCACGATCGCTCGAAATCGCCGCCCTCGGCCACGAACGGTTCGACGGCGCGCCGGACCAGATCGTAACCTTTGAGCACGTCGTTTCCGATCAATGCCGCCAAAAGCTCGGCCGGGGTTTTCCCTCCGTAAAGCGGCTCGATCAGCGGTTGCTGCAGGCAGACCAGACCTTCGTAGTCGCGGGCGTCGCCCCAGCTTTCCAGGTAGTGCGCGCGCGGAAGCTGCCACGTGCAATGGCGCGAGGTCTCGTCGACATGGAGGCTCAGGTGCGCGCGGTGTTCGACCTTCTTCAGCGCCCCGGCGAAATCCAGATCGACCGGCGCATCGTAGACCGGATTCCCGCCCAGAACGACCAGGAAGTCGATCCGCCCTTCGGCCATCTGCCGCGTCAGCGCGCGCAGGCCTTCCAGGTGGGAGCGTTCCTCTTTTCGCACGCCGCTGACTGCCGGCCGCGGGTCGCCGGCGAAGTAGACGTTCCTGGCGCCGCAGAGACTCAACGCCAGCTCGTGGGCCTCGGGCGGCTGGTTGGGGCCGGCCATCGCGAGGGCCTCGTCGCGCGCCGCCCGGAGGTCCTTGAGCAGCACGGCGAGCGCCCGGCGAGTCGCCTCCGGCAGGGGCAGCCGTTCGATCGCCCGGCCGGCGACATCCCCGTAAAGCTCCTCGTGCAGCGCGCGCAGGATCGAAGGGATCAGCCGCGACGGCACCGGGAACCGATGGTCGGCGTTCGCGCCGGTCAGCGAGAAGGTGCTTTCGAACGAATAGAGCCGGCCCATCCATCCGTTCTCGGGGGCGCGATTCCGGCTGAAGGCATGCATCTGTTCGACGGCATTTCGGTGCAGGCCCAGCGGGTCAGCGTCGAAACAGGCCACCACCGGCGCGCGGTCCAGCGCGTAGACCGGGCGGCCCGGGCGGCCGGTCGCGCGGCGCACCCCCTCGCGTTCGTGGTCCCAGGAAAGCGGCTCGTATTCGCACCAGACGGCCTCGGGGAAGCGCTGCTGCAGCGTTTCGCGCACCGCGGCCAGCGTTAGCGAAGAGGAGGCTTCGCTCAGGACGGCCAGCCCCCTGCCGCCCGCCTCCCGGAACCGCTCCATCAGCGGCTTGGCGAAGACGAGAAAGTCGTCCCAGGTCTTGACGATCCGGTCGCGTCCCGACGAATCGATCAGCAGCACTTCGCGGCTGCGATCCGGATCGTAGAGTTCCAGCACGCTCGCCTGTGCCAGCAGGCTGGTGCCGCCGCGGGCAACCGAAGGACAGCCTTCCACCTTGATCGGCCGTCCGTCGTAGCTGGTGACGAAGAGGCGCTGCGCCACGCCGCCCAGCTCCATGCAGGTGGCGAACCGTTGCGGCACTCCCGGAATGCGTTCGACCGGACGCGTCTTGGCCGGCGCGATGTACGACTTCTGTCCCCAGCAGCCCGAAAGACCCGCAAGGGCGAAGGAGGCGCCCATCAATTGCAGGAACCGCCGGCGGTCGAAGGAGCCCGCGTCGGGCAGCGGAAGACCGTGGAATTCCCGCTCCAAGAAGGCCCGGAATTCGGACGTGCCGGCCCGCTCGTCCAGGCTGCGCCAGAACTCGGGGGAGGAGGTGGGGCGGAAGATCGGATCTAGCGGTGGCATGCCGAGCAATCCGTGGGAGGGTCGATTCTCAAGTCCGCACGCAACTTCCTGCCGTACTCCGCGGGATCCTGTCCCGCAGGCGGAACCCAGTCCATCTTCGTCGCGAATTCCGGCGGCCGCAGGTACGCTTCGGGATGGCGGTGGCAGGAAAGACACCAGCCCATGCTGAGCGGTTTCTCCTGCCGCACCACATCCATCTTGTCGACACGACCATGACAGGAGACGCAACCGACGCCGCGGTTGACATGGGCGCTGTGATCGAAGTAGACGAAGCGTGGCAGCCGGTGGACGCGGACCCACTCGATGGGCCGGTTCGCGGCGTCCTTTTCCAGCAGCAGGGCGATCTTCTGGCTTTTCGTGCGGATCAGCGCATGGCAGTTCATGCAGGTCTGGGAGGTGGGAAGCGCCGCGTGGGCCGCCTTTTCGACCGTTCCATGGCAGTAACGGCAGTCGATACCCAGCTCGCCGGCATGCATCGCATGGCTGTACTCGATGGGCTGTTTGGGGGCGTAGCCGACCGCCAAGGTGTCCGGAGAAAGTCCATAGGCCACCAGGACGAGCACGAAAAGCCCCGCGCCGCCGGCCAGCAAGGTCAACAGGGGGCGCGCCGTGTTCAGCCATCGGGGGAAAACGAAATCCCGCGTTTTCTCGTCTGCTGGCGTCATCGAAGCCTGTTCGGATCCCGGGCTAACGTCGCCGACACTCGACCGCGAATGGACTCGAACGCGTCAAACCTTCAACCGTTCGAGAATGGAGGCCGAAACGTAATGCCCTCAGGACCCGGCGTCAACGGCCAGCCGGCGCCCGGAAAGGCATCCAAACGACCTCGCGATCCTATTTCCCAGTCAAATCAAGTAACGAGAATGGCGCTTTGTTCCGCTCAACAACCGGAAATCGGGGGGGTCTTCGGGGTTTCCGTTCCGACGATCAAGAGCCGCCGGGTCACTCTTCTTCGCTGGCCGCCTTCTTGGCTTCGTCCTTCTTCTTCGCCTCGTCCTTCTTGTCGGCCGGTTTCTTGGGCGCGTTGCCCAGGAGATCGTCGGGGTTATTGGCGGCGACGGCCAGGTCGGGCCAGAGGATGGGGATCTGGATCGTCTTGGGCTTGTCGTCCCCGTCCGCCCATGAGAGGGTCCCGGAGACGTCCTTGTACTTCTCGCCCGGCTTGGCCGTCCCGGAACGCGTCAGGTAATTCACCTGCACCGCGCCTTTCTTGCCCTGCTCGCGGATGACGTTGATCATGGCGACGGGCGTGCCGGAGTTCTCGGCGCAGGTCACCACGTCCTTGAAACGGATGAAACCTGCCCCGTCGTCGTCGAGGATGGTGACGCGCACCTGTTTGCTGCCCAACGCCGCGTTGCCCTCGACCGGTTTTCCCAGTTCGACCGTAAAGGACTTGGCCGAGTCCGGCGTGGGATTGTTGACGATGGCGATGTTGAACTTCTTGATCCCGGTCTCGCCGTCGTTCCAAACGACCTCGCCGGTGTCGCCCATGAAGTCCGTACCGGCGGTCGCCGTGCCCGACTTGGCCGACCACGGCACTTTCAGGACGCCCTTGCCGTCGCCCACCCGGCGGGCCGTCAAACTGACCACCTTGCCGGATTCCACGACCGAGTATTCGTCCTTGTCGAACATCACCACGTTGCCTTCCTCGGTCACCATGCCCTTGCCCGAAACGACCGCGAACGTCGCCGTTGTGCGAGCCTTGGGATCGTTGCTGGATACGACAAAACCGACGTAGCCGTTGGCGCCGGGTTTCATCCAGGCCGAGCGCGTGACCCAGTTCCTTCCGTTGGTGGTAAACGCGCTCCGGAACTGGTCCCCCTGCCGCTCCAGGCGCATCAGCACCGAAGGTGCGCCCTGCGCCCCGCCGCGCCCTCCGATGTCCGCGCCTTGCTTGTCGCGCACAATCATGTCGCAGTTTCTCTTGTACGAGTTCACGATGGCCACCAACGGGGCGCCTTCCTCCGTCCCCGCACGGAAAATCAGCCCCGCCTTGGCCCATTCGTGATCCGCCTTGTTCCAGGTCACCTGGCAGGTGATCGAGAAGTCGCCCACCACCGGCGTCAACAACTGGTTGCACTTTTCGCTCTTGCCCCAGAGATCGCCGCCCATCGCCGTGATCTGGAAACCGGCCCCCATCGGCGCAATGGGGCTCTTGTCGCCGCCCGTCGGGTAGGCTTTCCACTTGCCGCGCAACGAAGGCAACGAATCCAGCCAGTCTTCGCGCGTCAACTTGGGCGGCGAGACCTTCGCGCCGATCACCAGGACCGACTCCGTCAAAGAACCCAGGCGCGCGTCCCCCGTCGGCTGCGTAAGATTCACGAATACCGTCCACTTGCCGTCCAAGTAGTCCGCCTCGGCCAGGGCCAACCCGCTCATCGACAGCAGACACGCCATCGAGAAGACTCGAATCGACTGGTGCATCTTCGCTCTCCATCCCCCGAAGGAACCGCCTCAGACGACCCGCCAACGGAAGTATAGCACGTTTCCCGTCCTACCCCAACGCAAGACGCGAACGTGGCCGGCGTTCTTCAAACGACTCCCCGGTCCGGCTTTCGTGGCTTGGCACGGTCATCGCTCACGCTGACCGGCGGAACGCCGAACAGGACGAACTCCAATGGCGACCCGTCCGCACTCTCCAGCGCATGCGTCGTCCCAGCCGGAATCACCGCCACCGCGCCGGGGCGAAGCGCATGGGCAGTCGACTCCACCATCAGCCTGCCGGTGCCGTTCAACACGTAATACACCTCGTCGTAACCCTCGTGGTAGTGCGGCGTCCCGCGTGTCACCTTCACCACGTGGACATTGGCCACGCCCCCCGCTCCACCTGTAATGACGCGCCGCACCTGCCCGAACGGACACTCAATCGGCTCGGATTCGTCGAGGTATTGCACGAGTGCAGTCTTCATGCCTACTTACGCTCCTTCTCCACCCGCTCGATCTCCTCCCGCGACGCCTTGCGAGTCCCCATGCCGGCACGCGCCGCCGCCGCGGAAAAGACCAGCCGCACCTCCGGCGAATCGTCCACTTCCGCCACCCCCGCAGCCAGCGTGAACGCCAGGAGATGGCCGCCCTTCGTGCCGTCCCTGGAAACCAGATGAAGGTGGTACCCCGGCACGTTGACGCCCTCCAGCGAAGGCGGCAGCGAGAAGCCGACCAAGGTGCCCTCCACGTCCTCGTAATCGAAGACCGGTTGCCGTTTGACGACTTCGCTCAAGGGCGGGTAGGGTTGGGTCTGCGCCGGGACACTGCGGACTTTGATCTTGCGGAACGTGCCCGAGACGCGGATGGCGTACGGCATGCCCGCCGTGGCGCAACGTTCGTCGAGCAGTTGGCGCAGGCCGTCGAAATCGAGACCCTCGGCCAGGACGATCCGCTGGTCGGCCTCGAAGCGCGTGACGCACGCGAAAGGCGTCCGGACCTCGTCCGCCGGTTTCAGCACCTGCCCGTCGGCGCGCGCCTGGTGGAAGACGCCGTCCAGAAGGATCAGTTCGCCGTCCAGCCCCTCGAAGGTCCCGATGCCGAAATCCCCATGTCGCCGCAAGGCTCCCAGCGTCGTTTCGCCTTCGTAGTGGCCGTCCAGCAGCGCCGCAAGCGTCGAGACCTGGAAGACGGTGTCGCGGTCCGATTCCGCCGCGCGCCCCACCATGCCCAGCCACAGCGTTCCGGCCAGGATCCAGGCGACACTCCGCATGCGATCGCTCCTTTCACGACGTTACCAAGTTGCGCAGGCGCGCCGTGCAGTGTCGGGATTCGCCGGCCGGTCTTCGCGGGAAGGGCGTTTTGCGGGGACAGCCTCATGCGCAGGACTTCCCGCGCCACGACCGCCGGCACAGGCACGGCCGGCCACCTCGTCTCGCACAACGTCCTAACGCGCCCGGTGCGACGGAATGGAAGGCCTGGCATCTACGGCGCGGGCGTCGGCGCGCCCTGCTCCTTCTCGCCCATCCTTCCGATCAGGAGCGGCCCCAGGGGCGCCATGGCTTGCACCAAACCCATGTTGAACTCCTCCTGCGTCTTCGCCTCGATCATGGTGTTCAACGCGTTGTTGGCGGCCTTGATCACGCCGAGGAGCTGCTCGTTGGTCTTCGGATCGGCCTTGGGCATCTCCGCGATTTCCTTCTTGGTCCTGGACATGGCGTCGTTCCAGAAGGCCGCCAGTTTCATGGGGATCCATTTGCCCTCGATCCTGACGAACTGTTCCTCGAGAGCCGGCTCGCCGCCAAACTCGACCTTGACCGTGGCCGTATCCCCCTCGGCCTTGACCGGCGCAACCTTGAAGGTCTTCAGCACGACCCAGGGGTTATCCTGCATCTTATCGGGCGGGAACAGCTGGCTGAGCGCCTGCAACTTGGACATCAGTTCCGCGCCGGTCTTGTCGAAGAACGCCCCCATGTCCATCGTCTTGGCCTTCTCGAAGTTGCGCAGGTCGCTTTGGGCCAGCGTATCGAGGAGGCCCACGACCGCATCCCAGTTGCGGCCGAGTTCGGCGGCCTTGACCGGAGCCTTGGCGTCGGCCAACGCCGGCGTCTTGAGAACCATGTCCTTCTTGGTCTTGGCGAGCGTGACCAGTTTTCCGAAAAGTTCCCATCCGGCATTCCACAGCGCCGGGTCGGCCTTGCCGACCGCCGTGTGCACGACCTCGTTGATGTCCTTCTGATAGCTGGCCGGCAACGCATTCCACAGGACCACGGGCTTGTTCTGCAGCAATCCGTCGACGACCGCCTTGGCCGCCGCCTCGGCCGTCTTGGGCGGAGCCGGCTTGACATGGCCGCTGCAAGCCGCCAGAACGACCGACAGCACCGCACCGCCGGCCACGTACGCGCGAACCGCTTTCATGCGTTTCTCCTGTGCGCCGTTGCCTTTCCCGCGGCCGACGAAATCGGCGGGCGGCGCGGTTTTGACAGATCGGCTGCTCCTGACGTGTCCCCTGTCATACCGGCGGTGACGGCGCGGTGCAACCGCAGGGCCGGCCGTCGTTGCCAGGAGGGCGAATGCCGTGGCCGTTTCGCGGGCGCCCCTGGCGGTCGCTACGCTTCCTTCTGCGCCAGCAGCCGGGCCAGCAGCAGACCGGGGACCAGCAGCAGGACCGTGGCGACCGCGTAAGGCCAGGCGTCGGTGCCGACGTGACCGGCGATCAGCGAGGCATCCAGCACGCAGAAACCCATCACGCCGAAGCGCACCAGGTTTCGCGCGGCCGCCGGCGTGCCCTGGCGGATCAACGCGACCGTGTTCCAGCCGAAGATCGCCAGCAGCAGTGCGAGGCCCGGCCAGACCCAGATCTGCGGGGAGAAGATCCCCGCGCAGCCCAGCCCCGCGGCGACGAAGCACCAGCCCAGCGCGATCGCCCGCGTCCGCGCGCCCCGCTCTTCCTGCGCCGAAAAGGCGGTCAGGCCGGCCGCGTAAAGTCCCACGGCCAGCGCCGGCGAATAGAGCGTGGCGAAGAGGCCTGCATCCGTCAGGTTGCCCACGAATCCCGGCGCGACGCTCAGGGCCATCTGCACGTTCAGGAACCGGCACAGTCCCAAGACCAGCGGCCCGCCCAGCGCCGTTCCCTTGGCGCCGAAATCGTAGAGCAGGATGGCGACGGCCAGCAGCGACGACCAGAGCGCCGGGGCGTAGTGGCATCCGTCCTGCGCGAAGGCGCCCGCCGCGAGGGCTGCGAGCACGCCCAGCAGCAGCAGTCCGCTCCCGCACCAGGCGGCCCCGTGCGGCGTCACGGCACCCGAGGGGATCGGACGGTGGGGCCGTTCGCGCGCATCTTCCTCGCGATCCGCGATATCGTTGAAGACCATCCCCGCCAGATACAGCCCGGACGTGGCCAGCAGCAGGAAAGGAAAAGGAACCCAGTCGCCGCCCCCGAAGACCGTGCGTGCGATCAGGAACCCCGCCGCCACGTCAGCCCACGCCGTCATGACGTTCGGCAGGCGCATGAGACGGAGGTAGGGGATGACGGTCGCGCCCATGAATGGTCTCGCGTCAGGAGCCGGACGGCATGGGCAAGGCGTGCGGCAGGAGCCGGATCGGGGAGGCGAAGCGGCCTGGCCGATCCGCCCCGGCGATGCCGTCGGTCGCGTCCCTTCCGTCCATGCCCGTCATGTCGCTTCGCTGACTCGCCGTTCGGCCTTCTCCAGCCACGCCCGGCGGATTTCGACGCCCCAGCCCGGCGCCTCGGGGACCGTCAACTGGCCGTCCCGGATGTTCAGCGCCGGCGCGAAGAGTCCTTCGGTCCACGGGGTGTCTTCGATGCTGTTCTCCATGAACGGGCCGGGGTTGTTGATCGCGTTGAGGAAATGGGCGGTGAAGACGGCGATCAGCGAACGGTTGGCGCAGTGCGGCACGCAGATGCGCCCGCGGCCGGAGGCCAAGTTGGCCACGCGGAGCGCGTTGGTCAGGCCGCCGACGTAGCAGATATCCGGCTGCGCGATGTCCACGGCCGGCAGGGCGAAGATGCGCCGCCACTGCGCCAGGTTGAAATCCTGCTCGCCGCCGGCGACGGGCACATCCAGCGCCGCGGCGACCTCGGCCGTCCACTCGATCTCCCAGTACGGGCAGGGCTCCTCGTAGTGGGCCACCCCGTGCTTCTCCAGCAGGCGTCCCACTTCGATGGCGCGCAGCGGCGTGTAGGCGCCGTTGGCGTCGGCCATCAGGCGGATGTCGTCGCCCAGTTCCCTGCGCAGGGTGGGGATCAGTTTTTCGGTGCGTCCGGGGAATTCGTCCTGATCGTGGCCCAGGCGCGAACCGATGCGCGTCTTGAATGCGCGATAGCCCTTTTCGTCGCGCAGGCGCTTCATCCGCGCGGCTTCGTCTTCCGGGGCGATGTCGCGGCGCATGCTGGAGCCGTACACCGGAACGGGGCGCAGCGTCCCGCCCAGCATCTCGCAGACGCTCTTGCCCACGCGCCTGGCCTCGAGGTCCCACAGCGCGGTGTCCAGGCCGCCGAGGGCGCGGCAGAGATACGAACCGTTAAACTTGTACTGCGTCTCGATGACGCGATCGACCAGCGCGTCGATCCGCTCGGCGCCCTTTCCCAGCACCACCGGAGCGACCTGCCGGTGGAAGACCTGCGCCGCGATATCCGCGTTGTACGGCGCCATCTGCCCCCAGCCCTCGTCGCCCGATTCGGTGATGACCCGGACGACGGTCAGGTGCCCCTGCGTGTAGGTTTCGAGTCGGGTGATCTTCATGGGGCCCATCTTACCTCAACCCCGTCGGTCCTGCGCGGATTTTCCCGCCGGCATTCGAGCCTGGGGAGCGTTTCGAAGCGGATGGGCTGGCCGCTTACGGGCCGGCCTCGGGCACGAGCGCCGGTCCGAGGGCGTTTTCGCCGCGCAACTGCAGGTCCCACAACACGCGGACCACGCGTTCCTGCGCCGCGGGCACGTGGACGACCAGGAGCTTTTCGGTCGCTTTATGATACCGGCAACAGGTCCCGGAGACCTTCCACGAATCGGCGAAGACGCGCTGCCGGACAAAGTGCGCGATGACTTCGCCGCCGGACATCGGCAGCTGTTTCAGGATCGACTCCACATCGTAGGTGCGCACGACCGCGCGATCCCAGAGCAGTTCCCGGGTCACGCAGGGCTCCGCGCCCCGGTAGAACCACAGGCCCCCCAGGGGCGAGGCCTGGCAGCCGTCGAAACCGGCCAGCTCGACCAGGTCGCGGACGACCTGGCGCAGCGGCGTCCGGTCGCAGCTCAACGTGACCTTGGGCACCCCCTTGGGAAACTGCCGCGGGTCGAAGGCCGCCGGCATGCCGGTCCGCTCCTCCAGGTCCCGCAGCAGCAGGTCGAAACGGCGCGCGTTCCAGGTTCCGGTGACCGGGGTGCGTGCCAGGGCGTTGCGCAGGTCCCATTCTTCGGGGGTCAGGTCCGCGGGCGGGACCAGCCCCAGGCCTTTCGGGGCCCGCAGGTGTTCCAGGACTTCCCTGAGCCGGTCGGCCGCCTTCTTCGGCAGGACCGCCAGCACCTGGTCCTGCTCCCGCCGGTACACCAGGCGCGCGTCGGCGTTCTCCTTCAGCACGCCCTCGAAGAGCGGGTACAGGAGCTGCATCAGGTCCTGCGCGTCCTCGTCCTCGTGCAGCGCGTCCACCTTCGGCAGCAGGCTCTCCAGCGGCTGCCGCTCGGCCACCCAGGCGGTGGGGGTGGTGAGCCAGAACGAGCGGTTGGAGTCGATGCGGTACCAGCCGTCGGCCTGCCGCGCGATCCAGTCGGCCAGGAGCCGTACCGGTGCGCTGTTGGCGCCCAGCTCCAGCGGGATGCGGGCGAAGCGGTCGGTCGGGAGAAAGGCGGGATCGATGCGCAAGGCCACGCCACAACGCGACGGGAAACGCTGGACCGCGTCGTCCAGCGTGGATTCGTGCAGCCGCAACTGGACGCGGCGCCCCAGTTCGCCTTCGTCGGCCTTGTCCAGGACGAGGGCTTCGACCGGTTCCGGCGCGTCGGTGCCGACGATCTGGACGAAGCGTTTTTCGGGGCGACTGTCCATCTTGCCGTCCGAGACGAACAGCTCCAGCTTGTAAACGCCCTCGCGCGGCGCCAGGAAAGTGGCCTTCAGCGGCCCGGTGACGGCCAGCGTCGCCCCGTGCACCGTGTCGACCACCCAGCGCGCCACCAGGGGCTCGTCGGTCCCGTCCCGGTCGTAGGATAACGAGGCGTCCAACGTCAGCGGCTGCCCCGCCCGGCCGGAAAAGCTCGGCGGCAGGACGGCCACGGGCCGCCGGTTCCCCATCTCGTCGTCGCGTCCGGGTGGCACCCAGTACCCTCGCCGTTCCGGAACGTCGCCCGCGCGCCACGCCTGGAAAAGATATAGCCCCGCCCGGAGCGCGCGGAAACAAGTGAACCGGCGGTCCGGCGTTTCCCGGAGCGGGACCGCGGGTCCGTGGAGCTGTTTCCACGCCTCGCCCGGAAGCCGCACCTCCTCGCCCGCGCCCAAGGGCTGGAACGCCTCTTCCAGCGGGATCGCGGGTGCGCCCTGGGGCACGTCGAACTCCAGCAGCGCAGGCGCCGACCAGCCGTGCCGGTTCCTCGCCCGCAGCGCGAAGGCGTATCGCCCGGCTTCGGCAAGAAACGTCCAGACGCGGGCTTTCGCGCGCTGTTCGTCCAGAAAACGCACCGCCGGTCCGGCCGTCTGCCGCCATTCGTATTCGTCCGCGCCGCCCGGGGTGGTCTCGCCGCTCAAGGCGATCCAGCGTCCGCGCTGGGGTTCGCCGTCCAGGAGCGGCAGCGGTTGCGGCACGCCCGGCTCCGCGGCGCCGAGCCGGGCGATGGCGAACTGCGCCGCGAACAGCATCGGGAGCATGCGGAGCGCCCGTCGAACGGGTCTTCTCATCGACATAAGGGACGCCCCAAACGCCCGCCTCTTCGGCCCTGTCGGCGATCCCAGGCCTCGTATCCCGTTCCCCACGTCCTCACGGGGCGTTCAGCCGGTCCAGATCGACGACCTCTGCGTCCCGGGGCGGCTCGAACGCGAAGAGGCGGTCGTCCAGTTCCAGGCCCGCCCTGAGCCGTTCGACTTCGAAGGAGACGAGGATCTGGCCGGCGCGGTCGAGCACCTCGGACTTGCGCAACCGTCCCGTGGCGGCATCGATGTAGACGCGCGCCTGCGCCATCGCTTCGAGTTGAGGGCGGGCGAGATCGGCGGCGAGGCTACCGCCGAGTTCGCCGGCGGCCGCGATCTGGCGCTGGACAAACGCGGGCTTCAGGGCGCCCTCGAAAATCGTCACGGCCGCCTCGCCCAGCCTGCCTTCGCGGGTCTCGGAAAAGGCGTACCGGTCGCGGAGGTCCGTCCACTGGGCCTTCGGATCGCAGGCGGCGGCGCCGCCGAGCTTGCGCAGGGTGTCCATGCCGAAGCGCTGGACGGCGATCGTCCTGCCGCCTTCGCGCACGTCGATCCAGACGACGCTTCCGTCGCAGACCATGCGCACGTCGACTTCCCGGTCGCCGGTCTGCGTCGTCACCCGGTTCACGAAACGTTTGCCGTCGGCGTGGTACTGGGCCGTCCCGCGGGCTTCCACGCGGCGGCCGTTGCGATACTGGACCAGCACGTACTCCAGCTCGGTCGCCTGGCGCGGCGGCGCGAGGGCGGCCAGGCGGTCCAGCGCCGCCTCGGGGGACTCGCCGGCGCGGAAGGACGGCAGCAGGGCGGTCGAAAGCAGGAGGGCGAGCAGGAAGCGCATCGAGGGCACCTCGCGTGAACAGGCCGGGATCCACTATAGCCGTTCGCGCGCGGGACAGCAACAGCGGCGTGGCGGAGGGCTTCCACAACTGGCGCTGCGGCCCGCAGGGACTAGAATGGCGGGGGCCGTCGAAGGACCGCAACGGCGACCGCGCCGAGGTTCCGGGCAACGGGGTCCGGTCGACCGGCACGAGCGCGGATTCGCACGTTTTCAGGATTGCACCTGCACGAGGAACGACGCATGGCCGAATCCACCCCGTCCGCCATATCCGCCGGGATGCCCGGCGCCATGAACAACAACGCCTCGCGCGTCGAGGAAGGCCGGTACAACGCCGACGACATCAAGGTGCTGGAATTCCCCGAGGCGATTCGCAAGCGTCCCGGAATGTACGTCGGCGGCGCCAACGAGAACGGCCTGCACCACCTGGTCTTCGAAGCCGTCGACAACGCGGTGGACGAGGCGATGGCCGGTTACTGCAAGCAGATCAAGGTGCAGATCCACAAGGACCAGTCGATCAGCATCGAGGACGACGGGCGCGGCATCCCCGTGGCCGAGCACCCCGAGGAGAAAGTCAGCACGCTGGAAGTCGTGATGACCAAGCTGCACGCCGGCGGCAAGTTCGGCGACACGAAGGGGTACAAGGTTTCCGGCGGCCTGCATGGCGTCGGCGTGAAGTGCGCCAACGCGCTTTCCGAGTGGCTTCACGTCACCGTCCATCGCGACGGCGGCATCTATGAACAATGGTACGACCGCGGCATCAAGCGCGGCCCGGTGCAGCGCACGGGCGATTCCACGCGCACGGGGACGCGCCAGCATTTCAAGCCGGACGCCGAGATCTTCCCGGTCGTCGAGTTCAAGTACGAGATCCTGGCCAAGCGCCTCCGCGAGATGGCCTTCCTCAACCCCGGCCTGCGCATCTCGGTGGCCGACGAGCGGGAGGGGAAGAGCGAACTCTTCGATTATCCGGGCGGCCTGAAGACCTTCATCGAGCATTTGAACGCCGGTCGCAACGTGGTCCACAGCGAGGTGATCGCCTGCCATGCCGAGGCCGAGGGGATCGCGGTCGACGTCGCCTTCCAGTACAACGACAGCTACGACGAGCGCATCTTCTGTTTCGCCAACGGCATCAACACGGGCGGCGGCGGCACGCACCTGTCGGGCTTCAAGACGGCGCTGACGCGCGTCTTCAACAAGTACGCCAAGGACCACAACCTGCTGAAGGAGAAGGACCCGACGCTGACCGGCGACGACCTGCGCGAGGGATTGGCCGCGATCATTTCGGTCAAGATCCCCGAGCCGCAGTACGACAGCCAGAACAAGTTCCGGCTCTGCAACGCCGAGGTCGAGGGCCTGGTGAACAGCCTGGTCGGCGACAAGCTGGCCGAGTTCTGCGAGCAGAAGCCGAAGATGGCCGGCGAGATCGTCAAGAAGGCGGTCAACGCGGCCGTGGCGCGGGAAGCGGCGCGCAAGGCGCGCGAGATGGCGCGGCGCAAGAGCGCCTTCTCCAGCGGCGGACTGCCCGGCAAACTGGCCGACTGCCAGTCCCGCGACCGCGAGGAATCCGAGCTGTACATCGTCGAGGGCGACAGCGCGGGCGGCAGCGCCAAGAGCGGCCGCGAACGGCGCTACCAGGCGATCCTGCCGCTGCGCGGCAAGGTCCTGAACGTCGAGAAGGCGCGCCTGGACAAGATGCTCAACAACGCCGAAATCGCCACGCTGATCCAGGCGATCGGCACGAGCATCGGCGACGAGTTCGACATCGGGAAGCTCCGCTACGGCAAGCTCATCATCATGACCGACGCGGACGTCGACGGGTCGCACATCCGGACCCTCCTGCTGACGTTCTTCTTCCGCCAGATGCCGCAACTGATCGAGGCCGGACGCATCTATTGCGCGCTCCCGCCGCTCTTCCGCATCCAGCGCGGCAAGAAGGTCGAATACGTGCAGTCCGTCGAGACGATGAACGAGACGTTCCTCAAGCTGGGCCTGGACGGCACGCGACTGGAAGTGGCCGGACGGACGGCCGCCCTCGAAGGCGACGACCTGCTGAACCTGCTCAAGCCGCTGGTCCGGCTCGAGAAGCTGCGCGGCAGCCTGAAACGCAAGGGCATCCCGTTCGACGAGTACTTGAAGGAGGAGGAAGACGGCCAGTTCCCCGAATGGCACGTGATGGCCTTCGGACAGGAACGGTATTTCTTCGAGGAGTCCGAGGCGGAGAAGTTCCGCGACGAGAAACAGGCGGAGGCCTTGGCGCGCCTGGCGCAGGACGAGACGGACTCCGGCGGGAAACGCAAGGCGTCCGACGAGGATGCCGGGGACCAGGCGTCCGAGGAGGTCGATGCCGAAACGCTGGCCGAAAACGGCGGCAACGGCGGACAGGCCACGCTGGCCGCCTCCGGACTGGGCATCGAGATGCGCAGGCTGGGCGAGGCGCAGGGCCTGACCGAGGCCTTCTCCGAACTCGCCTCCATGGGCTTCTCGCGCGCCGATTACCTCGGCACCCTCGTGGTCGAATCCGGCTACAAGTTCAAGCTGCTCTCGGACAAGAACGAGATCAACGCGACCTCCCTGGCCTCCGTGCTCGACCAGATCCGCGAACTGGGCAAGAAGGGCATGGACGTGCAGCGCTACAAGGGTCTCGGCGAAATGAACGCCGAACAGCTCTGGGAAACCACGATGGACCCGGCCCACCGGGTCCTGCTGCGCGTCCGGCTGGAGGATGCCGTCGCGGCCGACGACATGTTCAAGATCCTGATGGGCGAAGGCGTGACCGCGCGCCGCGAATTCATCGAGCAGCACGCCTTGGAAATCACGGACCTGGATGTCTGACCCCGATCGTTCGCCGCGGAGTCCCGGAGAGCAGGATCCGAAGGACATGGGGTTGGCGCTGCGAACGAAGAAGCGCGCGGCCGCGATGCGGCGTCAAGCCCTGCGCAGGACCGGATGCTGTCCTTCCAAGGTGGTGGACATGAACGGCAATCGCGTCACGGTTCTGGCCTGCGTCCTCCTGGCGGCCGCCGTCCTGGTCGTCGCGATCCGTTTTCATGCCGCGCGGCCCGCGGTGGAATCCGCCGGCGAAGCGCGCGGGACCGGCGAGCGGCCGCAGGAAAAGCGACGGCGCGAGCGGCCGGCCGAACCCCCGCCGACCGGCGCGGAACCGTCCCCGCCTCCCCGGCCGCCGGCCGGCCCGGTCCCGCTGCGGCCGGCGCTGGAAACGGCCGTCCTCGACCGCGTCCGCAACGCGGCCGTCTTCCTGCAGGTCAAACACGTCTCGTACCTCAACGAGAAGAGCGAACAGGAATCCTCCGGCTCCGGCTTCTTCGTCTCGAACGACGGGCGCATCGTCACCTGCTGGCATGTGGTCAACGCCCAGCGGGAGGCGCCGGAACTGGTCATTCCGCTCAAGCTCCACCGGCTGGAAGCGGTGGTCGATTCGGGCACGCGGCGCCAGTTGCTCTTTCCCGCACGCCTCCTCGCGGCCGATCCGGAGAGCGATCTGGCCCTTTTGAAGGTGGACTATCGGCCGGAGGCCTGGCTGGAACTGGGCGATTCCGAAACGCTGATGCCCACGACGCCGGTCTGGGTGCTCGGTTATCCGCTGGGCCGGGTCTTTTCGGTGCTGCAGCGCGGTCCGGAGTTCAGCATCAACCGCGGTCACGTGTCGTCGCTGCGCCGCGACGATCTGGACCACCTGGATCGGATCCAGTTCGACGCGGCGGTCACCCCCGGCAACTCGGGCGGACCCGTCTTCGGTGAGGATGCCCGCGTCGTCGGGGTGGCGAATATCGCGGTGGGCACCTCGCGGGTGAACTTCGCCGTTCCGACGTCCAAGGTCCGGCAGCTGCTCGCCGCCTGCCCGCTGGAAAACGGCGCGGGCGAGGCCTGCTCCGTCGTCCTGGAAACGGACCCGTCGGGCGCGCGGGTCTTCCTGGACGGCCAGGACAGGGGGGTGACGCCCCTCCAGCTGAAAGCGCAGGCCGCGCGGGTCCTGCTGCAGTTCACGCGGCCGGGACGAAGAAGCTCGGCCCAATGGATCGGCCTGTACGACGGGCTGAAGCTGCGCCGGGAGCTGAAGCCGCTGGAAGGCAAGGCGCTGAAGAGCGCGCGGAATGCCGCCGGGCCGGCGCCCGACATCCAACCGTGGCCGCACGGCGCCCCGCTCCTCGCGCAGGACTTCACCGACTCCCGCGCGGCCGACACCTGGCGGCAGAACACCGGCGGTGGCCTGACGCGTTCCTGGTACGTCGAAGGCGGTGCGTTGCACCAGTGGAGCGGGGACGGGTTGCTCCATGCGATCTTCACCGGCGACGAACGCTGGACGGACTACGCCCTGACCGCGCGCGTCAAGATCGCCACGAACGAACGGGACGGACGCGCCGGGTTGATCTTCCGCGCCACCCAGGACGGCTTTGCGCTGTTCCGGCTCCACCGGCAGAAGCGCATCGTCCAACTGGCCTTCCATTCCAGCGAGCCATTCGGCTGGCAGGTGCTGGCGGAGCGCCGCCTGCCCATCGACGTCGAAGGCGGGCGATGGTACGGGATGGAGGTGCAGACGGTCGGCCAACGCGTGCGCTGCTTCCTCGACGGACAGCCGGTGCTGGAAGCCGTGCTGGACCTGGCCGACGCGGGCGGGGTCGGATTCTACTCGGTGGATGCGCAGGCCTCCTTCGACGACCTGCGCGTGTCGAAGCTGGCGCCCGCCGGCGAGGCCCAGGTTCCGGAAGCCACGGTCAACTCGTTCTGGTTCAACGAAAACTTCCAGCGCGAACCGTCGTACTGGCGCGCCTTCCAGGGCGAAGCGGACGCGGCGCCGTGGCCCGTCGTGCCGGGCGCCTGCATGCAGCTGGACCCGACGGTTCGTCAGGCCCGGAACGTGCTGGAACGCTACGACCTCCACGACAGCCAGGTGGCGGTGAAGGCCACCTGCGCCGAAGGCACGTTCGGCGTGGTCCTGCGCGACGATGGCCAACGGCGCTACGTGTGCGGCGTAGACTGCGAGACCGGCCGGGTCTTCATCCGGCTGGACCAGGGCCCGGTGCGTAAGGTGCTGGTCGAGAAAAGCGATGCGCGCATCCGCGATGCGGTGCAGGGCGGCGGCGCGACGGGCGGCCCGCTCCTGTATCTGGCAACCCAGCAGAACGGTCCCGAGCTGCGCTGTCGCGTCGTCGCGATCGGCACGCCGGACCTGCGCACGCTGCTGGGCGAAGGCGACCAGGAGCCCGACGCCAAGGCGCAGGTGCGCATGGGCGTCCTGGCGCAGGTCGACGTGCAGACCACCGACCCCACCCTGACGCACGGTCGTCTGGGCCTCTACGCCGACCGCGCGCGCGTGATGTTCCATTCGGTGCAGGTATCGGACGACGGGGAAGAGTAGTCGCGGGAGAGCACGTCCTTCTCGCAGGCCTACGCCGCCGTACCTTCCTGCCTCGCCTCGCGCGCTTCCCTGATGACCGGCCTGACCCCGCGGCGCCACGGGCGCGTCGGCTACCGCGACCACGTCTCGTGGACCTATCCGGTGACGCTGGCCGGCCTGCTGTCCGGCGCGGGCTACCACACGCAGGCGGTCGGCAAGATGCACGTCGCGCCCGCGCGAAACCTCCTGGGCTTACACAACGTGGTCCTCCACGACGGCTACGTCCAGAATGGCCAGCTGGTCGTCGGCCGACGCGCGCAGTCGACCCTGCGCGAAGCCGGATTGCCCGGCTGACCGCCGGCCAAACGACCCGACCCGCCCCCCGTAGAAAAAGACACCACCTTCAGAGAAACGTCCATCGACCGCCATCCGTCCGCGCGGCATGCTTGGGGTAGACGGCAGAAGGCCGCACGAAAGGACAGGACCCATGGACTACATCGCCTCCTACGATCTCGAAAGCATGGAGCTGTGCGTGCCGGCCGGCGGCGCCCTGGCGGCGCTGCACCGGGAGTACCAGCTGCCCGCCACCTTCTTCATGGTCGGGCGCTGCCTGGAAGCGCACGGGCCGGCGCTCCGCAAATTCCTCGACGACGACCTCTTTGACCTGCAGTCGCATACGTATTCGCACCAGGTTTTCCGCAGCGTCGCGGGCTCCCCGATGGCGGCGGGCGTGGACGTGCGGCGCGAGATCTTCGAGGGCATGCGCTGGGTGACCGAAATCTTCGGACGGCCCTGCATCGGGCTGCGCACCGGATGCGGCTACGACGGCGGGATGAAGGGTTTGCCGCAGGTGCTTTCGGTCTGCGCGGAGGCGGGACTCTCCTATGTCTCCAGCGACGCGCGCGGGCACGGCGACACGCTCCCTTCGCCCCTGAAGAAACCCTACACCTACGTGGAGCAGGGTTATCCGAAGCTCTGGGAGCTGCCCGTCCACGGCTGGCACGAGAACGTCCTGAAGGGCTTCTGCCCGCGCGTGGCGATGACGATGTATCCGCCGGCTGAAGACTGGCATCTGCCGCCGCGCGCGCCGAGGACGCCGGCCGACCATGCCGCGCATCACCTGCTGTGGGTCGACCGCGCGCGCGAGGCCGGGTTGCCGTTCGTGAGTTTCGCCTTCCACCCCTGGTCGGTCTTCAAGTACGACCCGACGCTGCAGGAACTGCGACTGATCTTCCAGGGCCTCGCCGAGCGCGGCATCCCGGTGACGACCTGCACGGCGGCGTGGAGGAAGCTGGCCCAGTGACGCACGTCAGGCTTTGGGGCTGGCCCCGTCAGGCCAGGCATCCGTTCATGGAGGAGGTCGAAAAATGGGAACGACAACGCTGAAGCCGATCCGGGAACTCGCCAAGGTCGTGACGGCGCCGCTTCCGGCCTGGCCCGTCGTGGACGAGGCGATCGTCCAGAACGTGATGAAGGTGCTGAAGACCGAGTCGCTCTCGCAGCTCGGCAAGGACGACCAGGTCGTCTGCCGCTTCGAGCGCGCCTGGGCGAAGTACTGCGGCACCGCCCACGCCCTGGCCTGCAACGGCGGCACCGCGGCGCTGGCCATGGCCGTCGGCGCCTGCACGCAGCCGGGCGACGAGGTGATCGTCACGACCTACACGTGGAACGCCTCCGCACTGGGCATCATCCACGCCAACGCGATCCCGGTCTTCGCCGACATCGACCCCCGGACGCTGATGATCGATCCGGCCAGCATCGAGCGGAACGTCACGCCGCGCACCCGGGCAGTCATCGTCGTGCATCTCTTCGGGAACGTCTGCGACATGGACCGCATCATGGAGGTGGCGCGGCGGCACCAGCTGGTGGTGATCGAAGACGCCGCGCAGGCGCACGGCGCGTCGTATAAGGGCCGCAAGGTCGGTTCGCTCGGCGACATCGGCTGCTTCAGCCACCAGGGCTCGAAGAACCTCCCCGGCGGCGAGGGCGGCTGCCTGGTCACCGACAACACGGACCTCTTCCGCCGCTGCGTGACCGTGGGCGCGCACCCGATCCGCCAGCACGCAGAGCTGCCGCCGGAACTGGCGGCGCAGTACCACGTAGGCGAGTTCTGCGTGAACTACCGCATGCATCCGCTGGCCGCCGCGGTGCTGGAGGGCGGCCTCCCGAAGCTCGACGAATACAACGCGATGCGCCGGAAGAACGCGCTGGCGCTCTACGAGCGGATCCGGGGCGTGCCCGGCATCGAACCGGCCGGCATCGGTGACGGCGTCGAGCACGTCTTCCACATGATCCCGTTCTTCTACCGGGCGGAACAGCTCGGCGGCGCGCCGAAAAAGCTGTGGCTGGAGATCGCACGCGCCAAAGGCGCGCCCTTCAGCGCCTACGTCGGCACGCCGCTGCACCTGCGCCGCCGCGTGCAGGAGCACGCCTACTACGGAAAGGGGTGCCCGTGGGAGTGCCCGCTGGGCGCGCACGGCAGGCGCGAGCCGGCGGAAGGCCACTGCCCGGTGGCCGAGCGGCACTGCGCGGAGCGCGAACTGACGATGTACGGCGCCTGTTTCTGGAAGCCCTGCGACGAGGCGCTGGACCAGATCGCGCAGGCGATCCGCGAGGCCTCTGAACTGGCGCCCCAATACCATCGGCCGTGAGGTGGCGCAGGTCTACGACCGAAGGCCACAAGGGAACGCGGGACGTGCGCCCGCCGCCGGGGGCGCCTCCTGCCCTCGCGCGCCGGTCCGGCGGCCGGTAGCATGGCTGCACGCTGCAGGTGCACCCCCGCCCTGCAACCCGCCAG
>Ga0101944_10003401_pt1 | contig 22370 bp, 20 predicted proteins | sample DewCreD2012metaG_FD_75245 | JGI IMG/M metagenome (GOLD analysis project Ga0101944, IMG submission 75245) | Hot spring sediment bacterial and archeal communities from British Columbia, Canada, to study Microbial Dark Matter (Phase II) - Dewar... ... | reverse complement strand
CCGGTCCTGCTGGCGCACGACCTGGTGCACGGGCTTTTCGACGTGATCGGGATTCCGCAGAACTGGATCCTGGACGCAGGAGGCAAGTGGGTTGCCACGCAGCTCGGCTTCGACGCCGCGGGGAAGTGGGAGAGACAGGGGGTGCCCCAGCACGGCAGGTCTGGCGATGAACGCAGCTTGCGATTGGATCGGCGGAGCTGACGAGGTGCACGAATTCGGAGTTTGATGATGCGCGCATACGAAACGGGCGGCCTCAAGGTTGCTGCCGCCCTGTGTCGCAAGCAGGCCAGCGTCAGCCTGCAGAGCTGACGGCGCCGGCGGCAGAATGCGCTGCCAGCGAGCAAGCAGCGCGCGAAGGTGCAGGGAAATCTGGAACACCCGGCCCGCGCGTGATAGCATCACGCCATGCCTGGAACAGCGGCTTGGGCGGTGCGCTGGGTTGGGATGCTGTGTGCGGCCGTGGCCGCATTCGGCGGCGCGGGGTTCGAGTGCGGGACGCCGGCTGAAGCGCGCAGATTTCTGCGGGAGCTGCGGTCAAATCAAACTCTGACGCCCGCCCAGGCCCGGCAGGAACTTCAACGGATGGTGGCGCGGCATCCGCGCGTGTACGAACTGCGGGACGCCTATCTTCGTCAACTGCGCTTCAGTGACAGGGATCTCTGGGTCGCACGGCGGGCGGAGATCCTGCGCGAGGCGGAGGCGCGGCCGCGGGATCCGCTGGCGCTGACCGTGGCGGCCATGGCGCTCCACCGCGAGGACACGCCGCAAGCCATCCAGTTTCTTGAACGCGCGCAGGCCGCCGAGCCGGGCGATCCGATTTCGGCTCTCCTGCTGGCTCAGATTTACCAGTCCGGGCGGTTCGCGGACAAGGAAAAGACGCGGTCTTTTTTCGAGGTTTACGCGGAGGGCTGTCCTGGATTCCTGGAATGGCAGGCGGACCGGATCATGAGCCGCGCGGCTTCGCAAGAGACGCAGGCCCGCATGGCCCGGGCGCTCCGGCAGAATCTGGAACGCTCGGCCGAGCCGGAGGATGTGGCCTTGTATGAGACCCTTTGGGGCCTCGAATTCCGCACCCGCCCGCCTGCGGAGCACGACGCGCTCCGCCAGCAGGTGGCGGCCGACCTGGCGCGGATCGAAAAGCTGTTTCTTTCTCCGGACGCGCGAATTCTGGAGGTGCTCCACAGCGGCGCCAAACAGGCAGGGCTGCCCAAAGAAGCGATCGCGAAAATCGAGGAGAGGATTCGCCGCGCTGCGCCCCGGTCTTACGCCGCCTACAAACTGGCCTGGGAGGACTGGCGCCAGCAGCACAAAGAGCCGGACAGCCACGAGGACGCGGAGGCGTGGGGGCAGTGGAAGCGGGCGTATTTCGCCGCTCTTTCGGAGTGGAAGGATCAATATCCGGAGCAGCGCTTCCTCGAAGACGACTGGCTCTCATTGGGCGCAGAACTCAATCTGCTTCCGGAGAAGCAGGTGGTGGCGCTGCTGGCCCGGCGGATCGCGGAAAAAGAACGCAGGCATCACATCGTGCTGTGGTCCTGTCTGTCAGCGGCGAGCCTCATGCTGGACAACGGCTGGAATGCGGCCTGGACGCTTTCCTCGATGGAGAGGGCGTGGCGCGAGGCGGTCCGGCTGGACGAGTTCGAAAAGGACGATACGCTCAGCGAACAGGACTTGAGGAAACGTCTTGAGGCAGGCGGTTACCGCAGTCAGGTGGCCTCCGTGTGGCTTCGGGCTGCTCAGGCGGCGGGTGAGCGTAAAGTGCCCCGGTATCTGCGGGAATGGGTGGAGCGGCCTGCGCCTTCCAGTCCGGACCTTCTGTCCCCCCACTACACCTTTCGTGCGCGTTTGGCCGCAATCGAGGGCCGGCGGGCCGAGGCTCTGGCATTTTTCCAGCAGGCGCTCCTCACCCGCGGAAAGCGACCGGAGATGTACCACGGAAGGAAGACCGATCCAGTGTATGACGACGCAAAGGCCTATTTCCTGTCCAGCGGCGGCAGTGAGGAGGCGTTCGCGCTCTGGTCGGCGCCGCGGAAATCGAAAGTGGAGGAGCGCACGGGCGGCCGGTGGGAGACTCCAGAGAAAGAGCTGCCTGCTTTCGAACTCTCCGACATGAATGGCAGGACGTGGAGGCTGAAAGATCTGGCGGGCAGGGCGGTGTTGATCAACGTCTGGGCCACCTGGTGCGGTCCGTGCCGCGCGGAATTGCCGCTGCTGCAGAAGCTGTATGAGCAGACGAAGAACCGCACGGATGTCCAGGTGATTCCGTTCAACATCGATGACGCGGCGGGACTGGTGGCGCCGTACCTCAAAGAGAACGGCTGCACGTTTCCGGTCCTGCTGGCGCACGACCTGGTGCACGGGCTTTTCGACGTGATCGGGATTCCGCAGAACTGGATCCTGGACGCAGGAGGCAAGTGGGTTGCCACGCAGCTCGGCTTCGACGCCGCGGAGAAGGACTGGGTGAACGAGATGCTGCGGAAGCTGGAGGCCGCGCGGCAGAGCAGGCAGTGAAAGGGCCCGCCAAATCCGGGTTACGGCTGGAACAGCTCGAACTCGAACTGGCGCGGATCCAGCCCTCGGCTTTCGAGCTGCTGGATGCAGGCCGGCACGTCGCGGCCGACGGCTTCGATGCGCTTCAGGGGCAGCGTCTGGGGCGTATAGACCTCATACGCGACCCACCAGCCCGCCAACTGGCTGCGCTCTTCCAAAGTCAATCGTTCCGGGGCGCGCCCGATCACTTTGGCCGTGTCCATCGCTTCAGATCATAGCTCATGGCTCGAAGCTGCGGTGGGACAGCGTCGGGGCGGCGGACGCAGCCCAGCCGGGGTGGCTGCCGGAACGACGCACGCCCGGCCGCCAGCACAAGGTGGCGAACCACGGATGCCGACGGGCTGGGCCTTTCGGCGGCGGTCGGGCATGGATCGCTCCGGGAGCCGTTTCCGGGTCTAATCCCGTCACCCGGTTCCGACGATTCGTGAAGAGACGACCCGCGTGAAAGAGGGTGGAGGATGGCCAGCCAACCGGCTTTCAGCCGCAAACAGATCCTGCTGCTCGCAATTGTCCTCCTTCCTTCGCTGGCGGTCCTGATCTACGGGCTGGACATGCCGCATCTGGGCTTCTTGCGGGACGACGGGATCTACCTCGCCTCGGCGGAGTCGCTCGCGAGGGGGGAAGGATACCGCATCGCCAGCAGGCCGGGAACGCCTTGGAATGTGAAATACCCGCCGCTTTATTCCGCCCTGTTGAGCCCCGTCTTCCTGATCGGGAAGCCACTGCAGGCGGGGCTGGCCGTCGCCAGCGTCCTCAACTGGCTGGCACTGCTGATTTTCGCTGCTCTGTGCCTCGTCTTTTTCCAGTGGCACGGGTTTCCCGCCCCGCTGCTGCTCACGTTCTTCTGCCTTTCTTTCACGGGCACGGTCAACTGCGCGCACTCTCTGCTGTCAGACCTCTGGATGGCATGCGCCGTACTGGCGGCACTGCTCGTACGGGAGCGCTCGGAGGCCGGGGCGGCCGTCCTGACTGCGGCAGCGGTGCTGATCCGGACGGCTTCCCTGGCCCTGCTTGCCGCGCTGATCGCCGACAGCGTGCGCCAGCGCCGTTTCCGCCAGGCGGCGCTGGCCGGCGTTGTGGCCGGCCTGCCCGCCCTGTTGTGGATGGCGTGGTCTTCGGCGCACAAAGGACCGATTGCTGACATCAACGATTACTACATGTCGACGTACTTCTATTACCTCTCGCACGAGATTCCTCCAGGCCGTCTTCTGGAACACGCCGCGCCAGCTGATCCACGCCGTCACCCAGACGGGACGCATTTTTCTTCCCGACATGCTCTGGCCGAGAGCGCCAAAGTGGGCGCTTGGCCCGGTGGGAATCGCCGTTCTCGGCTGCGTGAGATTTCTGCCCCGCGCCCACCAGTGGTTTGTCGGGCTGTCGCTCTTTCAGATGCTGGTGTGGCCGTACGACCCGGTTCTGCGGTTTTATGTTCCCCTGATTCCCTTTTTTGCCGCCGCGGCCGCATCGGGCGCGGCCCGGCTGGGGCACCGGTTGAGGATCTCCGCGCCGACAGGGCTGCTCGCCGTTCCCGTGGCGCTCATGTTCTGGGGCGGGGAGTTCCAGCAGGCCTACCTGATGCACCATTTCCGGGCGATGAATGCACAAATGGCGCCGGTTGTTGAATGGATCCGGACACAGACGGCGGAAGACGCCACATTTGCCACTTACCGCGACGCGCGGCTGTACTTTGACACGGGGCGCCGGGCCGAGGCCATGGAGATCTCCATCTGGCAGGAGCGGGAGCAGCCTGGTTCGTCGCTGCGGAGAGTGTACGGCATGGCCGCATGGGCGCGCACCCGCGGGCACCGATACATTCTGCTTGCACCTGACGATTACCTGCTGCCTGACTGGCAATGGCGGCAGTTAAGAGACGAGCTCGGGCGGCAGGCCGGCCTCGCATTCGAGGCGGGCGGAGCGGCCGTCTTCGATCTGACGCGGCTGCCCGAAAGGCGCTGAGAGGACACAGGTGCAACACTGGGCTGAGCCCCGCGTCCGTTTTTCGCGGCGGCGACGGCGCTGCTGCCAGGGAGAATGAGGCGCGACTCGGCGCACGCCCGGCGCTCGCCGGCCGAGACAACTGAAGGTCCGGCACCTTCAGCCATGCTACCCTGAAGCCTTCAGCGCATTGCGCGGATCTGTTGGAGGACCGCGTCGAGGCCGCGTTTGCGGTACAGCTCGGCCAGGCGCATCATTTCGCCCGAGGCGGGAAGTGCGTCTCGCAGGCCCGGCTGGGTCCACGCCGGCGCGCCGGGCACCCATACTCCGCCATCTTCAAATTCGACCAGCGCCGGATACACGCTGAGCGCCTCCACGGGACGGGAGAAGCGGACCCGCGTTTCCGCGCGCAGGTTCGTGCGCTGGCCCGGCGGCAGGTGAATCTCGGAGGGCAGCGTGCCAGCGGGCTGGAGACGTCCAGAGGCGTCGGGGGCCAGCCAGCCGAGCTCGACGAAGCGAACCGCCCTGCGGCTGCGATTCGCAATCTCGACCCTGGGCGCACGAACTTCGGCGCCCGCCACCTGGGCTTCTCCCGCCAGCACCTCGACCGGAGCCTCGGGGAGCTTAAGGGCGGCCAGCTCAATGGCGCGGGCGGGCTCGGCCGTGGCCGGGGCGGAGCCGCGGACCACCTGCACGGGCATCATCGCGCCCGCCGAGCCGCGGGCCAACGCATCCAGCAGCCGCGCCCGCACCGCCTCCGGGCCCTGAGCTTCCAGGAGCCGGGCCAGCATCTGCCGGTCGCGCTGCGCCTCCATCTCCCATGCCAGCATGGTGCGGCGGGCGTTCATGCGGTTGGGGCCGAAGAACGTCAGATCGTCGAACAGCACGCCGTCCAGGGCGACCTCCGCTAACGCCCCGCCCTGCGGAGCGAGCGGCCGCATCAGGCGCATGTCGATCCTGATGGAAAACTCTTCGCGCGGAGAGACGTCGAGTGCGGGACGGGTCACCGCGCCCCGTCCGCCCGGAGCCAGTTCCTGGGCCACCACCTGAAGCGACACGGCGCGGATCCGGCGGGGCGAAACGTTGCGCAGCGTCAGCCTGGCGTGCAGGTCAACGAGCATGGCCCCGCCCCGCGGAGATGCGGAGGAGTTGCCCCAGTCGGCCTGCACCAGCTCCACCGGCCCGCCTTCGGGCAGGACGGCGCGGAACGGCGCCGGCTGCGCCCAGCCGGAGAGAGCCGCCAGGCAAGCCGCCATCACCAGGATGCTACTGCGCCGCCACATTGTAAATCGTCACCTGTCCGGTCTCTTCGTCCAGGAACGGCGCGCGCACGCCGCCGTCCCAACTCACCGCCGCAGCTACCGGGGCGCGCCCTCCGCCCAGCACGGCTGCATCGTGGGGACCCAATCTGACCGACAGCCCTTCCGCGGTGGTCTGCAAAGTGAACTCTCCCCATGCCGCGCCGCGGGACGAGACCGCACCAGGCCGGTGCAGCGTCCAGCCGACCACGGCGACGACGGCCAGCGATGCCGCAACCACGGCCAGCGCCCGCCAATCGTTTCGGGCCGAATCTTCCAGCATGGCGCCGGGCCGGACCGCCTCCCCGGCGGCGAGGCCGAGACGGATGTTGGCCCGCATCTCGGCTTCGAGCGGCGCCCAATCCGGATCCGACAGCTCGACGTCGGCGTCGTGAAGCGCCTTCAGCGCCTGCCGGAACATCTCCACCTCGCGCCGGCACTCCTCGCAGCGGTTGACGTGCCAGGCCAGCGGGAGGCGCTGCCACAGCGGAAGATCGCCGCCTGCGTAGAGGGCCAGATCCGGGGCAGAGGGATGCTTCTTCATGGCTGGCGCTTCTCCCAGTACCGCCGGAATTTGATCCGCGCATTGGCGATATGCGAGCGCACGGTGGCTTTCCCGCAATTCAGCAGCCGGGCGACCTCGTCCGCAGGCAGATCCTCGAGATCGCGCAGAACCAGCGCGGCGCGCTCGCGCGGAGTCAGCCGGCTGAGCCCTTCTTCGAGCAGCGCCGCCCTTTCGGCGCGCAGGAGGCGGTCTTCAGGGCTCTCCTCGCCCGGCGCCGGCAGCGGTCCCGGCAGGCCCTCCAGATCCGACTCCGCCCGGCGGCTGCGCCGGCGCAGGTGATCCATCGCCGTGTTGGTGGCGATCCGGGACAGCCAATGCGCTGCTTTTTCCATGTCGCGGAGCTGCTCCTGGCGCTGGAGGGCTTTGATAAATACCTCCTGCGTCAGGTCCTGCGCATCGGCGGCGTTTCCCACCAGCCGGTAAATCAGGACGTAAATCCGCTTCAGGTGGGCCTGGACGAACTCCTCCTGCCCGGCTTGCCAGAGCTCGCCGGCCTCGTTCGCCCGCGGCCTGCCCGCATCAGCCATGGAAGCCCGTCTCCGCACAGCCTGCGCGGCCCGCTCGAGCGGCCCGTTTGACAGCGGCAGCTGCATACCTGTTATTCATGACGCTGCCCGGCCCGCAGGCGTGCATACTGATCCATCGGCTCTATGCTCAAATTGTAAGAGAGCGGCGCGGCGCAGAAAACCGCCGGGCCGCCGAGGCCGCTCAGTCGCGGCTGCACTTTCCACGGTGAAAGGAACACAACCATGCAGTTGACCCAGGCTATGGGCCGGATCGGCACCGAAACGGCCTTCGAGGTCCTTGTCCGGGCCCGCCAGCTGGAAGCCCAGGGCAGGGACGTCATCCACCTCGAAATCGGCGAGCCCGACTTCGACACTCCCGTCCACATCCGCGAGGCGGCCAAGGCTGCGATCGACCAGGGCTGGACCCACTACGGCCCCACTCAGGGGCTGCCCGAGCTGCGGGAAGCCATCGCCGGATATGTCTCCCTCACGCGAGGCATTCAGGTGGACGCCAGCCGCGTGTGCGTCGTCCCCGGCGGCAAGCCGATCATTTTCTTCTCGATGCTGGCCCTGCTCGAACCAGGCGACGAGGTGATTTACCCAAACCCCTCCTTCCCCATTTACGAGTCGATGATCCGCTACTGCGGCGCCACCCCCGTACCCGTGCCGCTGCTGGAAGAACGCGGCTTCGCATTCGATCTCGATGATTTCCGCTCCAGGCTGTCTCCCCGAACCCGGATGATCGTCCTGAACTCCCCCGCCAATCCCACGGGCGGCGTGTTGAGCCGGGAAGATGTGAAAACCATCGCCGACTGGGTGCGCGACCGCGATCTGGTCGTCCTCTCCGATGAAATATACAGCCGCATCTGCTACGGACAGGCGCCAGCTTCCATCGCTGCCGAACCGGGAATGCTGGACAAGACCATCATCCTCGATGGGTTCTCCAAGACATACGCCATGACCGGCTGGCGCATCGGATACGGCGTGTTGCCCCCCTTCCTTGTCGACGCCGTCAACAAGCTGATGGTCAACTCGAATTCCTGCACAGCGTCGTTCACCCAGCGCGCTGCCATCGCTGCTCTGACAGGCGATCAGACCCCGGTCGCGGAGATGGTGCGCGAATTTCAGCGCCGCAGGGATGCATTTGTTGAAGAACTCAACAGAATTCCGGGGTTCCGTTGCCAGTTACCCGAGGGTGCGTTTTATGCCTTTGCCAACATCACGGAAACCGGCTGGCAGTCCCGTCCGCTCGCCGATGCCCTGCTGAACGAAGCAGGCGTCGCCTGCCTCAGTGGAACCGCATTCGGGCAGTACGGCGAGGGTTACCTGCGTTTCAGTTATGCAAATTCGCTGGACAACCTCCTGGAGGCAGCCCGGAGGATCGACAGGTTCGTCCGGCAGAATGCGAAAAAAAGCGAATCAATGCGAACCGTAACGGGTTAAGTATTCCCCCCATCCGGGGAGGAATTCTACCATAGCGGCATGGAAATTGCTGCCGCCATCGTCCTCAGGCAGGATGCCGTTCCTTTCGCTTTTAACTCGCTGGGCGCCAGATTCATCCGCTCGGCAGAGTGGAGCCTGCTGAAGCCGGAGGTCGAGCATCGGCTCGGCTCCAGATCCTCCATCCCCTCGGTGTTCTCCATCCGCCGTGGCGGCGAATGTGCCCCATGGGTGGTCTGGATGACGCCGCTGTACGAGTTCGAATCGGGAATCAACGGCGTTGCTCTTTGCTTTGTCTTCGATCCGGACAGCCAGACGGCGGTCTCTTGCGCCCTGCTGCAGAATGTCTTCCGGTTGACGCCGGCCGAGGTGCGCCTGGCGGAGCAGCTGCTGCAGGGGAGGCGTCCCTGTGAGGCTGCCGAAGCCCTTGGCGTCACGATCCACACCGTCCGAACCTATCTCAAGCGGCTTTATCACAAGGTGGGCGCCCGGACCCAGGCGACGCTCGTGCGGAGGCTGCTCCAGGTGGCCTCCATCCCGGCGGTGATGGCGGCCTGACCGGCGGCGGAATTCGAGCCGGAAGCGGAGGAGCGGGCGGGGCCTGCCTTCAGGGAGGAGAACGGGGCAGACCCCGCCCGCAGAGAGGGAGGAGCTGTCCCGCCTGGATGGAACGCCAGGGAAGCGGCGCGCGGGCGGTTCCTTCGAAATACGACCGCTGGGCAGGGGCCGGACGGAGCGCCGCTCCTTTCCGGCGGCTGGCGCCGCTGGCGTTGGCGCCGAAGGAGCCGCTGCCCGCCGTGGAGATTTTCATCCATGGAGATGTCCCGCAGGCTCACAGCTCCCCCGAAAACCGCCCGCTGAGGGGACATGCGGGTGAGCGCTCACTTTCGGCGTCTGACGCCGCCTTCGTTGGCGGCTTTCAGGCCGCGCCTTTCTCATCCATGCTGGTGTCCCGCAGGGGTCACGGGGGCTCACTCCTGCGGTTCGTCCGCCAACGGTTGCAACCATTGCCCGGGCGATCCGGGAACCGCCAGCCAAGGTCGCGCGCGCCGGGACGGAGCTCCATGTTTGCCGACGAGCCCTTCCAGCGTGGCCGCCGGCACAGTGACAAAGCGGACCGGCACGCCGGCGCGCTTCAGGAAGGCGCGCTTCTTCATCGATCCGAACTCGGCGGACGCCGCAACTTCCACGCACCCGCCGCTCAGGCGCAAGGGAACCACCCCGAATTCATCGCACAGCTCTGGTGAAAGGGCGCGGAGCAGACTCTGGCCGTGGGCCGCAGGGAGAGCCTGAGGAAGCTGTGGGTGCGGCTCCTGCCAGCCGGTGGACGGTTCAGCCGCCCGGTCTTCTGCGCTTTCCGGGAAAGCCCGGTCGAATTCCGGGCCGGGCGACGGGCTGGCCGGGAAGAGTCCGATTGACGTTGCGGCTGCCGCAGCTGCCGCAGCGGCGGCATACCCCGCGGGACTCGCCGCTGTGCGCAGGCTCGCCAGCGAGGGGTAGCAGTGTTCCGTTTTCAGCCACCGCAGCGGTTCGCCTGTCCAAAGCGAGCGCGCGAACTGCCATACCGCCCGCGTGGAAGCCGCTGCGTTGATCAGGTTGCCCCACACCATCCGCACGGGCGCGCCACCGGCAAACCGCCATCCGTAGATCCGCCCGCTGCAGTACATCCGCATGGCGAGCCGCTCGCAGCAGAGAATGAGATTGACGGCAAGGAGAGGGCCGAGCCATGGAAGGCTCGCCACAACCTCGGGCATCCGCCATGCCGTCCCCGTGGCGGCCGCAGCCGCCCAGCCAGCCGCGGCCCACAGAAACAGGAGGTTGGTTGCCAGCCCGATCCAGCTTCCCCACAGCACCTTCCGGTCCCGCCAGAAGAACCATGCCTGCAGCCACGGGCGCCGCAGCCCCCGCCCCCATCCGTGCCGCTGCCAGGCCTGCAGGCAGTTTCCCGTCACCCACCGGGTCCGTTGCCGCACCGCCGCCCGCAGGCTGCGCGGAAAATATTCCCGCGTCGCCACAGGCGCGTGTCCTCTCCATTGCAGGGGCACGAACAGCTGCCTGCAGCCCAGTTCGTGGAGCCTGAGCCCGTTGTCGTAGTCTTCTGTGAGAGCGAACGGGTCGAACAGCCGGTTCGATTCCCGCTCGGCGAGCCTCTCCAGAGCATCCCGGCGGAATGCGGTGCCGACGCCGCATCCTGGAAGAAACGCGCCGAGCTCCGCCCGCACCGCCAGATCCTTCGTCTGGCTTTCGGCGAAATCGTCGCAGTAGACCCCGTGCGTCAGCTCATGCAGAGGAGTGGCCAGGGCAAGCACAGGCACCTGCACCATGTCCGCCTCGTCCGTCAGCCTGCTGACCAGCCTCAGCGAGTCGGGGTGGATCAGGTCCTCGGCGTCGTGAACCATGATCACTTCGGCAGGAGGGCGTCCGTCGATCTCCCGTTCCAGCAGCCGCTGATAGATCCAGTTCAGGCAGTCCGCCTTCGAGGTCGGCCCGTCGTGCGGAACCTCGGCGACATGTACCTGCGGGAACCGGGCCGCAGCCCGCTCCACCGCGCGGCGGGTCTCCCCGTCGTTGGCGTAGACGCCTGCCAGGATTTCGTAATTGCCGTAACGGATGGATCCGGCATTGTGCTCGAGCATCGTTTCGATGACGGCCGCCTCTTTCCACAGCGGCACGAGAATGGCGATGCGCTTTTCCGGCGCGGCCGAATCGGGCCAGCGCCGGGCGAGCCTCTTCCTGGCCCGCAGCCACAGCACGTCCAGCACAACATCATCGAGGCCGCTCAGCAGGATGTAAACGGCCAGTCCTGCCAGCACGGGCGGCGCCAGCGCCGTCCAGTGCAGATCCATCCATGTCAGCGCTCCGGAAAAAACCTCCACATCGACACAAGTGCGGCCCGGGCGCAAAAGCTCTCAGCCTGAATGCCGGAAAGCGCACCCTGCGTGCCCCCCGCCACGGCCTGCTTCGCCGGACCGGGCGGAGACAGGCGCGGATTCCACCGGGATGCAGAGGCGTGCTGCGCCGGTTTCTGCCGGCGGTCGGAAGCGGGCCGCAGCTTGCGGCGCGGGACAAGGGAGGAGAACCGCCCCGCCCTGGAAAAGGTTCAATGCCGCCAGCGGAGACTCTGCCGGCGGGCGGAGGACAACACCTCCAGTATCGCTGACCGTTCCATCGCCAATCGCCGGGTCAGCCGTGGCCGGGCCAGGGACCGCTCCCTGAAAAATCGCCCGCCAATGTGCTGAAAAGACGCTGCCTTCGTTGTTCGTTCGAAAAATGGGGAAACCGGCATCCGCCTCGGCGGTCTTCCTCCATGCTGATGTCGCTCAGAGTTATGGGGGGCTCGCTCCCGCGGCTCGGGACCCGCTTTGGACCCGCACGGATTTTCATTGCGGCGGATAGCCTTCAGTGGCATGGGGCTTCCTCGCCCGACAGGCGATTCTGGAGGCTCCGATAGACGCTGCGGAGGCGTCTGCTGCAACCGCAGTTCTCCCAGGGCAGCGCCGGCTCCCGCACGAGGGCAGCAGTCATCCTGGCGCGACAGTGGGTTCGGAGCAATGAGGAAGGCGCAGGGCAGGCGGGACAGTGCGGCAGATCGATGGCGGCGCCGGCAGGGAGATGAGAATCGGAGGCCGAGTTCTCTGACGCGGCACGTGTTCCGGCGGGGCGGAATCCCCCCACTCCCGCCCCGGCGCAAACGCGGCGCTTACTGCTTGGGGGCGCCCTCCAGAGTGCCCTTCTCCTTGTAATACTTGCCGATGGCGTTCAGAAGCGGATTCTCTTTGGTGGGCTTGCCCTTCTCGTGGCAAACCGTGCAGGGCTTCTTTTCTTTCTTGCTCATCTCCACCGTGGCGAAAGCGCTGCCGGTCAACAGCAGGGCCGCAGCGGCGGCGAGGGGAATCATCCATCGCAGGCCTTTCATACTCTGCCTCGTTGCTCCTTGAAAAAGATCTGTGGCCGCGGAAGCGGCCACTGGCCAGAATATCACTCTCTGCACGGACGCAGCCCCATGAAGTTCCGTTACCCGAAGATCACCGGCTAAAGCCTCGGGGGCGTCGTCACCACGACCGCGCGCGCCTTGCCGCCGCCCACGGCGCGGTAGGCGTGCGGATGAGAGGCGTCGAAATACACGCTGTCGCCTTCATGCAGGATCGTCTCCTCGTCCTCGTACCGGAGCCCCAGATCGCCTTCCAGCACCAGAAGAAACTCCGCCCCGTCGTGGACGTGATCCTGCGCCTGCCCGGGCGATCTCGGTTCGAACTCCGCCAGATACGCCTGCATCGACTTCTCCTGGGCGGAGAAGGCCAGCACCTCGAACCAGTATGCCGGCGCCGGAGAGTCCGGACGGTCCGGGAACCGCATCCGCTCCCCTTTGCGCACGACCGAGAACAGTCCGCGCTTCTTCCGGTCAGTGAAGAAGTACTCGAGCCCGACGTCGAACACCATGGCGATCCGCGCCAGCGTTGGCAGCGTCGGCACCAGCTTTCCGTTCTCCAGCTGCGAGAGCATGGACGGCGACAGCCCGGTGTGCTTGCCCAGGTCGACCAGCCCGATCTTTTTCCGCAGCCGCAGGCGCCGCAGCTTCTCGCCCAACTGGTATGAACCCAGCACGCGCTGGATCGTCTCCGGACCGGACTCAGAAGGTGCCGGCTCATCCTGTTTCACTGTCATTAAAATCTCCTTTTATATTTTTACCGCTATTGAACTCACTTTTCAATACGGCTTGAATGTATTTTAGCCAGACCGTACGATGGGGGAGACGGGAAAAGGAGAGAACCATGCGCAAGGCCACCACCCCATACGGCCGGCTGGAAGATACTGAGCTCGTCGTCCTGGCCCAGGGCGGTGACAATGAAGCGTTTGCGGAACTGATCGAGCGCCATCAGACGACCTGCCGGCGTCTGGCTCTGTCGATCCTGAAGAACGCGGAAGACGCGGAAGACGAGGTGCAGAACGCGCTCTGGAAGGCGTTCGAGCATATTGGGCAGTTCCAGCAGGACGCCAAGTTCTCCACGTGGCTGTCCCGGATCGTCGTGAACCAGTGCCTGATGCGCCTGCGCAAGGAGAAGCGCGCCCGGACGGTCTCCATCGACGAGCCGGTTTCTGTCGAAGACAATCTGCGTCTCGACCTTCCGGACATGAAGCTCTCCCCCGAGCAGGCGCTCGGACAGTCCGAGCTCGGCTCTGTGCTTCAGACCGAAATCCGCCGCATTCCCCCGCTCCTGCGCGAGGTGATCATCCTCCGCGACGTGGAGGAGCGGCCGATGGAAGAGATCTCCGAAAAACTGGGCATCAGCATTGCGGCGGCCAAGAGCCGCCTGTTGCGCGCCCGGATTGAGCTTCGTTCCCGCATGCAGAAGCACCTGGGCGTGATGGGGCTGGCGACGCTGACAAGCTGACTTTCGCCCGGCGCGCCTGCGCGCCTTCCCTGCTATAGTAGGAAGAGATGACGGCCCAGGCATCCTCTGGCGTCGCCGCTCTCGCCGCATGAAGGTACGCCTGCCTCTCATCCGCGGCCTGGAGAGCTTCTTCGGAACCCGGGACGAGAACCTGCGTCTTCTCGAATCGGGATTTGGCGTCGCCACCCGCCTTACGACGGACGCCTTCGAGATCGAGGGCGAGCCCGAAGCTGTTTCCCGCTCGGAAAGCATCGTCCGTGATTTCATCTCGCTCACTGAATCCGGACACAAGATTTCGGCCGGCGATGTGAACAGCTATCTGCGCGTCCTCACGGCTGACGATACAGTCACGCTCCGCTCGCTGTTCGAGAGCGGCCGCGCGCGCAACTTCGGCAAGAAGTCGCTGGTGCCGAAGACCCCCAACCAGAGGGCGTATCTGGACGCCATCGAGCGCTACGACCTGGTGTTCGGCATCGGACCGGCGGGCACGGGCAAGACGTATCTCGCCGTCGCCATGGCCGTGTCCGCCCTGCTGAACAAACAGGTGACGCGGATCATCCTGACGCGTCCGGCCGTTGAAGCCGGCGAACGGCTCGGCTTTCTTCCCGGAACGCTGCAGGAGAAAGTGGATCCTTATCTGAGGCCGCTGTACGACGCCCTGTTCGACATGCTCGAGACCGACCGCGTCGAGAAATATCTCGAGCGGAACGTCATCGAAGTGGCGCCGCTGGCTTTCATGCGCGGCCGCACGCTGAACGACAGCTTCATCATTCTCGACGAGGCGCAGAACTCCACCGCCGAGCAGATGAAGATGTTTCTCACGCGCCAGGGCTTCAACTCGAAGACCGTGGTCACCGGCGACCTGACGCAGATCGATCTGCCGCCCGGCAAGCGCTGCGGCCTCAGCGAGGCCGTCGAGGTGCTGAAAGGCGTCGAAGGCATCCAGATCGTCTACTTCGACCAGCGCGACGTCGTGCGCAATTCGCTCGTCCAGCGCATCGTGCGGGCCTATGAGCAATACAATGAACTGATGGGGCCGGGCCGCCAGATGACGCTCAAGCTGGACCAGCCGGCCGTGGACACCCCGCAGGACGAAACCGCCCCACAGGGATGAACGAAGATCCGCTGCTTGTTTTCGCCGCCGCCACCGCAGGCGTGGACCGCGCCGCGCTCCGCAGCTTCGCCCGGCGCCTGCGCGATGAAGTGGCTGGCGGCCGCCCCTTCTGCTGCCGCATCACGTCGGACCGGGAAGTGCGCGAACTGAACCGGCGCTTTCTCGGCATCGACCGGCCCACGGACGTGCTCAGCTTCCCCTCCGGCTCGGGCATCGGCTCGCTTGGCGACATCGCCATCGCCTTTCCGTACGCCCGCCGCCAGGCCGAAGCGCTGGGCCACGGCGCCGATGTCGAGCTGCGCGTGCTGCTGCTTCACGGCGTGCTTCATCTGCTCGGCTACGATCACGAGACCGACCGCGGCCGCATGCGGCGCGCCGAAGAGCGCTGGCGCGCGCGCCTCGGCCTGCCGCACTCCCTCACCGGCCGCTCCCGGAGCCGCGCATGATCTTCCTCCTTGCGGCCCTCTTCCTTCTACTGCTCACCGTTGTGGGTTTCGTCCAGCTGCTCTATCTCGAATCGCTGCGCCTGCGCACGCGGGAAACGGCCGCGCTGGCCTGGTTCAAGGAGCGGCTCCAGGACGAGCTGGGCTATGAAACAGAACAGGGCGCTTTTGTTTTTTCCTTCGCCAAGCACACGTTGCTTGTGCTGTGCGGCGCCTCGCTCGTGCTGGCCTCGAGCGGACAGTCTTGGCTGTCGCGGCTCGAGCCCGCCGCCGCGGCGTGGCTCGTCATGGTGATCGCCTCCTACGTCCTGCCGCAGGTGCTCTACCGCCGCTCCTCCGGACGCTGGGTCACGCCGCTGGTTCCCTTTCTGCGGCTCGTCGAGCTGCTGTTCCGCCCGGTCACGCTGACGCTGGGTTTTCTGGAGAAGCTGTTCGAGCTCGGCGAGCCCGGCCAGCAGGAGGCGCCCGCCTCCAGCGCCGACGAGATCGAGGCGCTGATCACGGCGGGCGAAGAAGAGGGCATCCTCGAGCGCGAGGACTCGCGCCTCATCCAGAACGTCGTCGCCTTCGGCGACAAGCGCGTCCGCGAGGTGATGACGCCGCGGCGCTCGATCGTCGCCATGGACGTCCGCAGCTCGCTCGAAGACCTGCGGCGGCTGGCCAAGGAGCAGCAGTTTTCGCGCATCCCCATCTACGACGGCGAAATCGACCGCATCATCGGCTTCGTCCATGTGCGCGACCTGTTCGAGCTGGACGACGAGCACCGCCACAGCAAGACCATCCGCGATCTCATGCGGCCCATCGAGGCCGTGCCGGAAACCAAGCCCGTCCCGCTCCTGCTGCGCGAGATGCAGGAGCGCGGCATCCATATCGCTTACGTCGTCGACGAGTACGGGCGCGTGGCCGGCCTCGTCACCATGGAAGATCTGGTCGAAGAGGTCTTCGGTGAAATCCGCGACGAGCACGAGCCGCAGCACGACGTCGAGCGCAACGCCGACGGGTCCATCACCGTCTCCGGCGCCTTCGATCTGGACCACCTCGACGAATACTTCGGCTTCCGTCCCGGAGAGGAGATCGAAGCCACAACCGTTGGCGGCCTCGTCTCCGAGTGGCACGGCTCCGTGCCGCGTCCCGGCGAGGTCGTCGAGCGCGACGGCCTGCGCATCGAAGTGCTGTCCGCCGACGACTACCGCGTCGACCGCGTGCGGGTCAGCGCCGCCGCCCCTTCCAGCCAGGAGAATGCGGACCGTGAAAACGAAAAGTGACGCCGCCCCGCGGGGCCGCCGGAAGAAGTTCGTCTCGGGCTTTGTTTCCATCCTCGGCCGCCCGAATGCAGGCAAGTCCACCCTGCTGAACGCCCTGGTCGGCTCCAAGCTGGCCATCGTCAGCGACAAGCCGCAGACGACGCGCACGCTCGTGCAGGGCGTCTGGACGACGGACTGCTCGCAGGTGGTCTTCCTCGACACGCCCGGCATCCACGACGCCGAAACGCGCTTCAACCGCTGGATGATGGATTCCGTTCTGGAGGCGCTGAAGGAGCGCGACCTCCTGTTGCTGGTCATCGACAGCACGCGCAAGCTCTCGCCCGCCGACGAGCAGACCGTTGAACTGATCCGGAAAGCGCAGACGCCCGCCCTCGCGGTTTTCAACAAGGTGGATGCGGTGAAGCCGAAGGCGCTGCTGCTGCCCCTGATCGACCAGTACAGCCGCTGGCATCAGTTCGAAGAGTATCTGCCCATCTCTGCGCTCACGGGCGACGGCCTCGACGATGTGCGCAAGGCCATTCTCTCGCGCCTGCCCGAAGGCCCGGCCTGGTTCCCGCCCGATCACCTCACGGATCAGCCGGAACGCTTCCTCGCCGCCGAAATCATCCGCGAGAAAGTGCTCCACCTGACGCGCCAGGAAGTGCCGCACTCGGTGGCGGTGCTGATCGACGAGTGGAAAGAGGAGCCGCGCCTGCTGCGGATTCTCGCCACCATCCACGTGGAACGCCCGGGGCAGAAGGCCATCGTGATCGGGGCGCAGGGGGCGCGGCTGAAAGAAGTCGGCACGGCCTCGCGGCTGGAACTCGAAGCCATTTTCGGCCGCAAAGTCTACCTTGAATTGTTCGTCAAGGTGAGCGAAAACTGGCGCGAAAACGAGCGCTTCCTGCGCGAGCTCGACTGGCGCTCCATGCGCGGCGCCTCCGGCGAAGAGTCAGCGGAACAATAATTCCGCCCGGGCTCACCGGGTGAGCCATCGCCTGCCGCACACTGCGGGTGAAGGAGGTTTGAATCCACCCGATGACCACCCGCAGAGCTGTTCTCCCGATCCTGCTGCTCGCTCCCGCAGCCGCCCGCGCCGGCGTTGGCAAGAAGGAGGTCCGCTACCTTGGCGGCGTATGGACGGACGTCCGCGAAGGCGCGGAGGGCAAGATCCGGCTGGATGACGCTGCCGCCGTTTTCGTCTTCGAAGGGAAGCAGTACACCCTGCCGTACGCAAGCATCACCAGCCTTGAATACGGCCAGAAAGTCGGCCGCCGCGTCGGCGCCACCATCGGCTGGGGCGCCACCACGCTCGGCATCGCCGCCCTGCCGATGCTGCTTTCCAAGAAGCGCCGTCACTTCGCCACCATCGGCTACACCGACGAACAGGGGAAGCCGCAGGGCCTCGTGATCGAATTCGGAAAAGAGATCAACCGCAGCGCGATGAAAATGCTCTCCCTCAAATCCGGGAAAGAGATTGAATTCGAGAGCGACAAGGCGCGCGAAGAGTTCTATCACTAGCCGCAGCGCCGGGCCGGTCAGCGAACGGCAAGAAGCTCCTGGACGAGCTTTTCATACTCTTCTCTGAGCTTCGCGTGCTCCTGCTCGTTGGCCGGCCCGGCGAACCCGGCGTGAACGGATCGCACCCGGTGCTGGCGGTCCAGGAAAATCGTGGTGGGAAAGCCGCCGAAATTCGCCAGCTGCGGAAGCACCCGCTGCACTTCTCCTTCGTCCGTCGTCCCCGCGTAGAGAATCGGATATTCGACTCCGTGCCGCCTGGCAAAGGCCCGCAACTGGTTCCGGTCGCGCTCGGATTCACCCGTGTATTCGAAGCCCAGAGCCGCCACGGCGAGTCCTTTCGGGCCGTATTTCTTGTGCAGCTCCACCAGCAGTTCGGCTTCGTCGTGGCAGTTGGGACACCACGACCCCATGATCGTCAGCAGGATCGGCCTTCCGCGGAACTGCGGGTCTTCGGACGACACTGGCCGGCCGTCCAGATCCACGGCGCGGAACCGCACGGGCTCGAGCGGATCTTTCACGGACACATAGCGCGAAGGGTCCGGCGGTTCGGGCAGTCCGAGTTCCGCCGCCTTCTCGATCCGCGCAGCCGTGAAACCGGTCTTCCCGTCCATCACGCCCTTCAGCGTGCCGTCCTCCAGGAGCTCCGCCTCGATGAGCGTCGCGCGGATTCCGTCAAAGTGCGACAGCCGCAGCTTCCTGCCTTCCATCCGCCCGGTGAGCGTGCCGAAATCCCCGTCGAGCCTCTGGATCGTGCCGCTCACCGCGGAACCGGATTGCGCGAAATACCCGTTCATCACCCGCACGCCGCGCGTGGCGTCGGTCTGGATCCGCCACGCCCCGGCCACCTGCGCCGGCGCCTGTCCGCTGTCTTCCGGCTTCGGCTGGAACGGCTGTGCGGAAAACGCGCGCTTCGTCACGCCCGCCCGCGTGCGCCTCTGGTACGCGCCGCGCAGTGCGCGCCCGTCCCACTCCGCCTCCAGCCGGGAATCGAAGTAGTCCCACACCAGCTCCAGCTTCTGCCCGGAGAACCTTCCGGCTGTCGACCAGATGCGCCGCTCGCCGTCGAGAATCGCCCCGCGCGCTTCGCCGTCCGAGATCTTCAGCTCCATCCGGAAATCCACGCGCCGCCCCTCGACCTCAAGCGCCGCGTCCCACAACCCGGATGGCGGCGCCGCAAACACGAATCCCAGCACCAGCGAGATCATCATGGCTCGATTGTAGCCGGATCGGCGCTGCTACCGGCGGCCGAAGCCCCAACCGATGTTGATGCCGTAAACGAAGACCTTTTCGCCTTTCAGAACGTCCACGGCGATTTCCGGACCGAAGGTGACGTGTTCCTTCCAGTGGAACTCCCACGCTGCGCCCGTCCGGAACAGTGCGCGGTACTTGCTGTGGTGCTCCGGAGCGGCGGCGTGGGCAATGTCGGCGTGCTGAGCCTCCTCGGGACGCTTCAGCTCGCGGTCGAAGCCCGGCCCGGCAATCAGCCGCAGACCCTTCCACGGATGCCATGCCGCCGTGAATGCAAATACGTCCTCGCGGAAATCTCCGCCCACATACTCGAAGCTCGCCAGAACGCCCAGCGGGTGATTGATGCGGTATTCATAGTCAGCGCCAATCGTGCCGCCGTCTTTCTTCGTATTGTGGCTGCCGGCGGCGAGCACGGCGAAATGGTGGCGGTGGATCTCTTCCGTCTCGCTCCCGCCGCGCCCTTCATGCTGCGCCAGCAGCGGGCACGCAGCAAGAGAGAAAAGGGCAAAGGGCATCAGGGCTCTGGCGAAGGTCATGCGATATCAGGATACCAAAGTCCTGATTCCCCGCGCTCTCCCTTTTACTGTCTTTCAAACGCCAGCACCCGCACACCCTTGCCTGGCAGCGGGAACTCCGCCTTCCCTGCCCCGCCTTCAAGCAGATCCTCGATCCTCCACCGTCCGCCCTCCTGCCAGCGCAGCCGCACCGATTTCGGGTCCCGGTCGTGGTTGAACACAAAAACGATCCGTTTCGCCCCCGACTCCAGCCACCGCGCCTCCACTCCGCCTTCTGCCACGAGCGGCTTTCCCACCCCAGCCCAATCAAGCAGTGAGACGAACCACTTTCGCGCGTCTTCCGACGGCATCGAATGATACGCAGCAGCCGGATACGAGCCCACCAGCAGCGCTTTTCCTTTCCCGAAAGAGGACTCCACCGCAGCCGCAGCTCCGTCTTCGAACCGCGCCACCACTCGGCCGCCCATCGGTTCGAGCACTTCCCGGAACCACCGCGCCGGCACTCTCAGTCCGCCCTCGAACACCAGCACCGTCCGCCCGCCCGGCGCTGTCTCCACGGCGGCCTCGCGCGCCCCGAACACTTCATGCAAGCCCATGCCCGGGATGATGTCCGAGGCGCGCCCCTTCTCGCTGTTCCAGCCTGCCCGGGCCTCGGCCACGAGATGCCCGCCGCGCTGCACGTATTCGCGCAGCACCGCGCCCACATACGACGGCAGCATCGGCGGATAGGGCACGTACACCAGCCGGTACTGCGCCAGCGTTTCCGCCGAGAGCGATCCGGCGTGCACGAAATCCACCGGAACATTCTCCGGCCACAATGCTTTATAGACTCCCAGCAGCGAGTCCCGCTCGATCCCCGCCACCTCTCCCTGCGGTCCTCCGTACGCCGTCTGCCGCTGCCGCCCGCCCACGAAATGCGCCAGCGGATTGTAGACCACCGCCACCTCCGCCCGCGGCGGGCGCGCTTCGAAAAAGAGCTTCTCGTGCTTCGCCACGGCTTGCGCGAACCGCCCCGCTTCCCGCGCCCGCTCCGTCAGCGTCCCGTCCAGGTGAATCAGCCCGAATCCTCCCGCCTCGTATCCGGTGCTCATCGGATAAAACGCGTAAAAATGGATGCCTTTCGCCCCGCGCGCCAGCGCCGACCACGCCCAGATCCGGAGATCATCCGGCGTCACTTCCGGGCTGACATTGACCGCGATCGTGCCGAATCCCGCCTGCAATTCTCCGATCACGAAACCTTTCCGCCCTTCGCCGAAGCCGAAACTGCGCGTGAAATCCAGCAGCGCTCCGCGCCACATCGGGTCCCGGTCCACGAATGCCGAGTGCTTGGGATAAAAGCTTGTCCCGTAATAGTCCACCTGCCGCGCCATCACCCAGTCGTCGGACTGCCCTTCCCACCAGTGCGGGGACGCGAAAAGACCCACTCCCGCCGCATGGCTGGTCGCCACCAGACCCGGAGCGCCCGCCTTCACCGCCTCGTAGCGCTCCCGCAGATCTTCTCCCAGCTTGTCCACGACAAACCGCTTCCAGTCGATGTAATCGGTGTAGCTCAGAATTGTCGAAAGCCGGTTCGGCTCCACCTCGTCCCACGAAGAATACCTCCGGTACCATGCGGCGTTCAGCGCGTCCAGGGAGCCGTACTGTTTCTGCAGCCATGCGCGGAAACGCCGTTTCGTATTCGGGCAGAAACAGAATTCCGGGTTCGGAATATACGTAGGATTCGCCCAGTTGATCACGTGCGGCTCGCTCCACAGGTCCCACCCGAGCATGGCTTTGCTGCGCGATGCGCGTTGCGCCAGAGCCCGGTAGAAGGCGTTGTCCGCCTGGCGCACTCCCGGATGGTCCCGGCAGTAGCCGGGCGAAGATTCCGGCTGCACCGCCTGTCCGTTCGAGGACACGAAGAGCGAATCGGGATACCGCCTCCCCACCCATTCCGGCGCCGAGTCCATGTAGACCTGCACGAACACGCGCATGCCCTCTTCCTCGGCGAGCTCCAGCAACACGTCGAGCGTCGAGAAGTCGTACCGCCCCGGCTCGGGCTCCGCCGACGCCCAGTCCACCCAGCAGCGGAACGTGCGGAATCCCAGCTCCCTGATCTTCCGGATGTCCCCGCGCCACTGCTCCTTCTTCGCCCGCGGATCCGGCTCGAGCATCGGCGCCCGCGCCTTGCCTCCCCCGTACCACACTGACACCGGCAGCACGCCATCGCCGCCGCGCGCCGCCATCAGAGGCAGCAAAAACAGGAACAGCAATTTCTGTTTCATGGCTCCAGCCGGAACAGCGCGCATGAACCGGCTTCCAGCCGGTGCGCAAACCCGCCATGGACCTTGCCGAGGTTCTTCCGCTTCAGCACGTCGAACACGCGCAGAATCGCCCGCTTCTCCCCCAGCCCCAGCTCCCGCCAGATCACGTCCGCGCTGACAGGGCGCTTCGCCCGGTTCACCAGCATCAGCGCCGTCTCCCCGTCATCGAGCGGACGCACCCAGATCTCGACGTCCGGATCCTGCCAGGCGAGCCGCGCCGGTCCCGCGCCCCGCTCCTCAACCTGCATCACAGCGATGTCGAGCACGGCGGGTTTTTCGGCGCGCCCCATGGCCC
>Ga0101944_10003399_pt1 | contig 22389 bp, 14 predicted proteins | sample DewCreD2012metaG_FD_75245 | JGI IMG/M metagenome (GOLD analysis project Ga0101944, IMG submission 75245) | Hot spring sediment bacterial and archeal communities from British Columbia, Canada, to study Microbial Dark Matter (Phase II) - Dewar... ... | reverse complement strand
GACTACGACACCCCCGACGGCACGTGTATCCGCGACTACATCCACGTCAGCGATCTGGCCGAGGCGCACCTGAAGGCGCTGGACTATCTGGCCGCCGGGGGCAAGTCCATCCATGTCAACCTCGGCAACGGCGCGGGATACTCCGTGCGCGAAGTCATTCAATCCGTCGAGCGCGTCAGCGGGCGCCCGGTCCCGGTCGAAGAAGCCCCGCGCCGCGCCGGCGACACCTCGCGGCTCATCGCCGGCAGCGAACGCGCCCGCTCGGTCCTCCACTGGACGCCCCGGCATCCCGACCTCGACGACATCGTCCGCAGCGCGTGGGCCTGGCGCCAAAAACACCCCCACGGCTACGGCGACCGACCCTGAGCCGCCGATGTTCTTTGAGCATCGAGCGTCGCTTTCCGGCGCCCCGCGTCGTCCGGGTCTGCCTCGTTACCGCGCCGCGCGATCACGTCAAACTCCAACGATCTCGCCGTCCCGCGCGTATTCGCAGATCATGTATCGCCCGCTGGTCCATTCCTCCGGCGTCAGCGCCGTGGCTTGAATCGGCTTAAAAACCTCGCCAATGGCCGCCGAAAGTGTTTCGACGCGCTCCCAGAACGACTTCCCGGCAAAGTCCTCGGATACGACCACCACGTCAATATCGCTGCCTTCACGGGCCGTGCCGTGATGATACGAGCCAAAAAGAACCACCCGGGCCTTATGGACGCCCTGCCGCTCCAGCGCCTGTCGAAACTGGGCCAGGATGGTCAGAACTGCCGCCTTATCCATTCCAAGCACTCCTGGGCGCGATCGAGTATCCCGCGCGTAATCACGGCGGTGAACTGCCGCTTGATCTCCTCAAGGTCTTCCGGATAGCGCGTCACGACGCTGGCCGTGTTCAGCCGCACCAAGGGATCCTTGACCGGCGGCGGCGGCATGACGCTCATCTTGTCCAAAAGCCAGAGCAGATCGTGAGTCTTCGGCGGCACGACGCCCATCCGCTGTTGATAAAGCCCCTTTAACGCTTTCTCGAGCGACAGATGCGCCATAAAAACGGCATAAAAATATCGGCCCGACTGGAACATGCTCTCAGCCGTTCCCAGGTCGTAGTCGGACTGCTTGAGCCATTCCTCAGGCGATCGCACTCTTGCCATCCCTTCTACGGACGGTTTCGCGCCGGGACAAAGCCAATCCAATTCGCCGCCTCTTGTCAAGCCTAACCATGGGCCGCAGGGCGGCGGGGAATGCGGCCAGATCATTTGCCGTGTCCAAGGCACAGCGCACATGCTGAAACGCCGTCGCGCGACAGACCGGCGCGGGATACTCCGTGCGCGAGGTCATTCAATCCGTCGAGCGCGTCAGCGGGCGCCCGGTCCCGGTTGAAGAAGCCCCGCGGCGCGCCGGCGACACCTCGCGGCTCATCGCCGGCAGCGAACGCGCCCGGACGGTCCTCCACTGGACGCCTGGGTAATTACAAGGCCGCCGGACGGGACCTACTGACACACCAAAGTGAACAGCATTGGGCTGAAGCCGACAGACCGGACCGTTCCGGCTTGACCGGGAAACTGAGATCGGAAGCGAGGCGCGCGCCGTACAATCCAAACTGCCGGATTTAGGATGAACTGTCTCGAATTTATTAACGTTTTATGCCTCCGCTTTCGACGTTTCGATTTCTCTGCCGTCCTTGCGCCGCACGCCGCCCCTGCCGGAACGTCTCACACCTCCAAAAACGAAAGGCGCGAAGCGCTTTGGAGTGTGGAGGCTTGCCTCCGCTTTCGACGTTTCGATTTCTCTGCCGTCCTTGCGCCGCACGCCGCCCCTGCCGGAACGTCTCACACCTCCAAAAATGAAAGGCGCGAAGCGCTTTGGAGTGTGGAGGCTTGCCTCCGCTTTCGACGAATCCTACGCATCTGAAGCGCCATCTCAAAGCGGAGGCAAGCCTCCGCTTTCGACAAATCCTACGCATCTGAAGCGCCATCATAAAGCGGAGGCAAGCCTCCGCTTTCGACGAATCCTACGCATCTGAAGCGCCATCTCAAAGCGGAGGCAAGCCTCCACACTCCAAAGCGCTTCGCGACTATTGGTCCAGCGTGGTTGACGCAGAGAACTTGTGGTCGCGCGGCATCTTGTTGATGCGCGGCACGCGCCCGGCGATGAAGTCGGGTTCATCATAACGTTTTATGCCTCCGCTTTCGACGTTTCGCTTTGTCTGCCATCGTGGGCCTCATTCCGCACTGCCGGAATGTCTCAAACCCCCAAGAACGACAGGCGCGAAGCGCTTTGGAGTGTGGAGGCTTGCCTCCGCTTTCGACAAATCCTACGTATTTGAAGCGCCATCTCAAAGCGGAGGCAAGCCTCCACACTCCAAAGCGCTTCGCGACTATTGGTCCAGCGTGGTTGACGCGGAGAACTTCTGGTCCCGTGGCATCTTGTTGATGTGCGGCACATACCAGGCTATTTAGTCGTAGGTCTTCTGGATAATCGGCAGTTCTTCCATGGCTCGTTGGATTTCCCGTTTTTAATTCAGCTCGCTCGCTTCGCTCGCTCGCAAAGAAAGAAAAAGGCAACCACCGTACAGCCTGCTAATTTGATCCGGCCGACACCCACACAACCCGGAAACCGCGGTTGTTGAGCGAGTGGCCAGGTTCGCTCCTGCCGCGACTGGACGAACGGCAATTCCTGGGATCAATGCCCCACGAACCGCCGCGCAACACCCGGAATGTGCCTGACGGTGGCCCGGTTGGATTCCGTTGTGACGAAGACGAGTAGTTCCCATACCAATCCTCACACCATTCCCAGACGTTCCCGATCATGTCATATAGCCCAAAGGCATTGGGCTGAAAACTGCCGACTGGCGCCGCCACCTTGTAGCCATCGGTTGTCTCCGCGATGGTCCATTCGCTCCATTGGGACTTGGCCGTGCGATCAGCGACATTGGCGTATCGCCCCATCGAGGCGTCGTCATCCCCCCAGTATCGCGCCGTAGTGGTCCCGGCGCGGGCGGCATATTCCCACTCAGCTTCGGTCGGCAGACGAATCGTCTTTCCCGCCCTGTCCGAAAGCCATTTGCAGAAGCCCTTGGCGTCATCCCACGAGACATACACGACGGGCTGATCATCGCCATTCAGAGAAAACCCACTGAAATCCTTGCTGGAATGGCTGGACTGATAGCGGCGGTATTGGGCGTTGGTCACCTCGTATTTCCCCATCCAGAAGCCATCGACGGTGACGGTGTGAACAGGGCGTTCATCCTCGTAGAACTTTGCCTCGCCACCGTACAGGCCAACAATCTCTTCGGGCGTCTGATGGCTGCCCATCTGAAACGTCCCGCCGGGAATCCAGACCAGTTCGAGTTGGACGCCGCCGCCCAGATCAAGCGTCATGTCGTCGCCCGGCTGTGGGCCGGGTTTCCAGTCCGTATAGCGCTGGCATTGGGCGCGGGCTTCGGACAGGCGATAATCGGCGTCGGCGTATTTTTGCAGGTAGGCCGCCCAGTCCGCGGCGCGGCGCGAGGCGTCGGCCTGGGTCAGCGGCGGGCGCGCGTCGCGTTCCATCAGGCGGGCGAACTCCTTCTGCGCCTCGGCCTGGAGTTTTTCGAGGCGGCGGATCGAGGCGATCATCGCGGCGGCCTCGTCACCGGCGGTCGTCCCCGGCCAGTCGCGCGTGAAGTCGTCGAGATAGGCCAGTTTATCCTTGAGGGAAAGTTTCTTTTTGTCGAAGGCGGCCTTGAGTTCGTCGAAGGCGTTGCGGGCTTCGAGGTTGCTTTTCCGGAGGTGCGGGGCCGGTGTATACGCGGTGGACGGGGTGGACGCGGGGGGCGGAGGCGGCACAGGCGTGGCGCCGGAGAGTTGGAAGTAGAACTTGTCGGTCAGCGAGGTGACTTCCCAGGGGACCTGTTCGCCGCGGGTGGAGGCCAGGACGTCTTTGCGTACGTCGAGGAAAAGGTCTTGGAGCGGGACGCCCGGGCGGGGGAAGTGCTTGATCAAGGCGGCGGTGTAGGGGCTGTGGGCGCCGCCGGCGACGGCGTCGTCGGCGGTCTTGCCCGGCGAGGTCGAGAAGGCGACGAGCGTGCCGCGGGCGGCTTCCATGAAGGCCAGGCCGCGCTGCTGGCCCGTTGTGCGGAAGGAGCGGACGAAGGGGTTGTTGCGGCAGGCGTCGAGGATGACGATGTTGACGCGGCAGCGCGACTCGTCCATCTTGGCCATGAGGCGCCCGGCGTGGACGCACTGGTAGGCGACGTCGGCCTCGCTGGGGATCGTCGCGTCGATGGGAACCAGGTAGTTGTCGCCCTTGACCTGCAGGCCGTGTCCGGAGAAATAGAACAGGGCGGCGTCGGCCTCCTGGATTTTTCCGGCGAAGGCGTCGATGGCGTCGTTGAACTGGCGCAGCGTGGGGTCGGTGACAAGGGCGGCGTCGAAGCCGCTGGTTTGAAGGAAGGCGTGGATGGCCGTGGCGTCGTTGAGGGGATTATTCAAGGGGGCGACGGCCTGGTAGTTCGCGGCGCCGACAACGAGAGCGGCGCGCCGGCCGGCCGTGGGAATCGCGCTATAGCCCTCGGCCGAGGCGCCGGAGGGCTTGGGCTTGGCCGTCAGCTGGCGGGCGGCGTCGCGCGCGGGAGGCGGGATGGGAGCGGGCGTCGGAGTTTGGGTTTGATCTTGGGTTTGATTTTGGGTTTGAGGGGGCGCTTCGTCTTGCGCGGCGGCGAAGGAGCCGAAAAACAGGCCCGGCGCCACAAGCAGGGCGAACATGGCCAGACACGCCAACGCGGGCGCTACGAACGCAAACGGGCAGCGCGGCGAAAAACCGGATGGGGGTTGCGTGGAGCGTCGTTCGCGCTCAAGCGTGTGTTTCTGCGGTGTGTGGATCATGGCATTCCTCTCCTGGGCAATCTTCGGCCACGACAACAACGTCACAATGGTCATTATTGTGTTTCTCCCTGTCGGAGGCAAACCGAAAAACTTGCCGATGCGCCAGGCCGAATTCATGAACCCGCGTCCGGGCGGGCGGACCGGAGCTGGCGCGGGCTGCGGCCGGTGATACGGCGGAACTGGCGGGTGAAGTAGTTGCTGTCGGCGAAGCCGACGGCAAAGGCCGCCTGGGTGACGTTCAGCCCGCCGGCGCGCAGCAGGTCGGCCGCCTTGGCGATGCGCAGGCGGATCAGATGCTGGATGGGCGAACGCCCGACAGCCCGGCGAAACTCGCGCAGGAGGCTGCGTTCGGACAGGTGGGCGATGCGGGCCAGCCGGGCGACGGAGACCGGTTCGGCGTAGTGGTTTTCGAGATAGCCGATCGCCTCGCCGATGCGCAGCAGGGACCGTGCGATGGGCTGTCCGGCTTTGGAATAGGCGCGGCACAATCCGCCGATCATGTCCATGAAGACGGCGGTGGCGGCGAAGCGATAGCCGGGCGCCTTGGCGGCCAGTTCGCCTTCGATGCGGGTGATGAGGGCGGCGGCATGGCTGAGTTCCTCTTCGCCCAGGCGCAGATGGCTTGTGAAGCGGTGCGCGCGGCGGTATCGCGGCTCCAGCGTGAACAGGACGTGATAGCCCGGAAGCGACTGCAGGTCGGCCAGGGGGACGCGCAACCGGTCGAGGTCAAACAGAATGTTGACCAGGCGCAGGTCGCGCGTATTGCGATAGGCGTGCCCCTCGCCGCGCATGATGACAAAGACGTCGCCGCCCCCGATGGGATAGCGGTCGCGCGCGACGACGTGGGTTCCTTGTCCGGACAAGACCAGGACCAGTTCGGTGAACTCGTGCGAGTGGGTGGCGATGGTGGACTGGGGATTGCCGCGGACGATGGCCAGCGGCAGGCCGCTGGCGTCGAAATAGGTCCGGCTTTTGATCTGGCGATCGGGCATGGGCCCTGGCGCGCTCGGAGGATGGCGAACCGAATTGGCGGTTTTGTGCTATATTATGGCCGAATCGTCAAGGACAGGTTCCGGGGACGCGGGATAATCGGAATCGTTCGTTCCTTTCGGAGGGCGTCATGAGCGTCGGGATTGGCATCGCGGGCTTTGCGCACGGGCATGTCGGCATGTATTGCCGGCGGTGGGCATCCGAACCGGAACTGGGTGTTGAAGTGGTGGGCGGATGGGACTGGGATGCGGAGCGGCTGGCCAAATCGTGCGAGAGCCTGAAAGCGCAGGCCTATCCGGACCTGGACGCGCTGTTGCGCGAGCCGCGGATCAAGGCCGTCGCCATCGGGGCGGAAACGTCGCGGCATGCCGAGCTGGTCGAGCGCGCGGCAGCGGCCGGCAAGGCGATCATTTTGCAGAAGCCGATGGCGCTGACGATGACCGAGGCGGACCGCATTGTCGCGGCCGTGGAGCGGCATGGCGTTCCGTTCACGATGGCATGGCAGATGCGTGTCGATCCGCAGAATCTGAAGATTCAGGAACTGCTGGCGGCGGGAACGTTGGGACGGGTCTTCATGCTGCGGCGGCGGCATGGATTGCCGTTGCAGCACATGAGCCCACCGCCCTGGCACACAGACCCCAGGCACAACCGCGACATCTGGGCCGATGACGCCTCACACGCGATCGACTTCATTTTGTGGCTGTTGGGAAAGCCCGAGAGCGTGACGGCTGAGATTGTTTCCCTGCGCGATCCGAAGATACCGATGGACAACGGCGTGGCCCTGTTCCGCTATCCGGGCGGCGGACCGCTGGCCGAAGTGTGCTGTTCGTTCTCCTGCGTGGCGGCCGAAAACGCAGTCGAGGTCATCTGTGAAAAAGGCAGCATCATCCAGAACTACGGAGATATCCCGAGCTGCAACGTGCCGCGGCCCGAAGGCGCTTGCGGCCTGAAGTGGTATATGGCAGAAACAAAGCAATGGGTTTGCAGCGACATCGCCAGCCCGGCCAATCACGGCTGGCGGATCGGCAACCTGGCGGGGCCGTTGGCGGAGTTTGTCCGGGGGCAACGCCCGGCGATCGCAACGGCGCAAGATGGACGCGACGCGCTGCGCATGACGCTCGCATGCTACGTGTCCGTACGAGAAGGGCGGCGGGTGTCCATCGGCGACCCGGCCATCGCAGAGATATGAGACCTGTCACGGCTTCGGGTGAGGCCGTATGGAGTGCGGCGGCAGAGCGCAGCGGCGACGCCGCTTTCGAAAATGGAATCGATCGCGGGACCGCCCAAAGCGGCAACAGAGCGCAGCGGCGTCGCCGCTTTCAGAAAAGGGAGTCGGTTGCGGAACTGCCCAAAGCGGCGTCGCCGCTGCGCTCTGCCGCCGCACTCCAAAAGGAAACCCATGACCACAAAGATTTTGGAGACGGAGAGTCCGTATCGGGAATCCCGCCTTCGCACGGGGGTGGTAATTATGGCCCTATGCGCGGCGTTGACGTTGGCATGCAACAGCGTATCCTCCAAGGATACAAAAACCTTTGCCCAGGGAGAAACGGAAATGGCCAAACGCGCGGCTTCCAGGAAGCCCAACATCCTGCTGATCACGATTGACTCGCTCAAGCGCTCTCACATGAGTTGCTACGGGTATCCCCGGCTGACCACGCCGCACATGGACCGCTTCGCGCAGGGGGGGACGCTGTTCGAGAACACGTTTTCGCCCAACATCCCGACCACGCCGGCCTACGCGGCGATTGCGACGGGGCGCGACTGTTTCGGAATGCGCTGCGTCGCGCTGCGGCACAAGGGCGGGCTGCGCGCCGACATCCGCACCCTGCCGGAAATCCTGCGTGAGGCCGGCTATGAGTCCACCTGCGTCGGCTTCAAGGGCAATCCGGCCAGCCGCGGATATGACAACTATCTCGGCTACGAAGAGGTGTGGGGCGACTGGGAAAAGCAGCCGCTGCGCAAGGCCGAGCGGCTCAACGACGTGACGATTCCCGAGATCGAGCGGCTGACCCAGAGCGGCAAACCGTGGTTCGTCATGCTGCGCCACATGGACCCGCACGCGCCGTATCTGCCGCCGTCCCCTTTCGACCGGATGTTCTATCATGGCAATGAGTTCGATCCGGCCAACAAGTCGATGGAGCCGATTTTCAATTTCAAACCGTTCTGCGACTTTTTCGCGTCGTGGATGCCGCCGGGCGTCACCGACAAGGACCACATCATCGCGCGCTATGACGGGGCCATCGCTTACATGGACAGCTGCATCGCCCGCATTTTCACCACGCTGGAAAAGTTGGGCATCCTGGACGACACGATTGTCGTCATCAACAGCGACCACGGCGAGACGCTCTACGAGCATGACTGCTACTTCGACCACCATGGGATGTATGAGAACACGCTGCAAGTGCCGCTGATCATTCGCTATCCGAAGAAGGTTCCGGCGGGGCTGCGGATCAAGGGTTACAATCAGCACAAGGACATCGCCCCGACGATTCTGGAGCTGGCGGGCGTCAAGGCGAAGGACAAGTTCGAGGGCCGGTCGCTGATGCGGCTGATCGAGGGGAAGGAAGCCAGTTTTGAGTCCTCGTTCTACATCACCGAGTGCACGTGGATGCGCAAGCACGGCTGGCGCACGCCCGAATGGAAACTGATGATCGCCCTGGAACCGGACTTCCACTTCAAGCCGGAAGTTGAGTTGTATAATCTGGTGGAGGATCCGGGGGAGAATAACAACCTTGCGAAGAAGCGGCCCGACGTCGTCGAGCGGTTGCGCGCGGAAATGAACGCGTGGATTGCCCGGCGCGAGAAGGAAGAGGGCATCACCAATCCGATGCTGACCCAGGGGGCCTGGCACGGGATCAAGGATATGGATCGCGGCTTTGAATCCAGCCAGGAAGCCTACGACCGGCTGCACATCGGCAGCGTCGGGGCGGCGCAGCGCATCCAGGCGGGCAAGCAGAAATGACCGCAAATGCGTTTGACGCTGGAAAGGTCACGGTGTAAGATTTCTTCAGTAACGTTTCGCATTATTGAGTTACGGAGAGTTCACAATGTCGGAGACGGCGCAAATTTCTATTCCTCCGCGACTCATGGCCGAGCTTGAGGACTATGTCCGCGAGGGATGGGCGCGCGATGTCAACACGTTGGTTGTAGAGGCGGTACGCCGATTCCTGGAGTCCCACCACAAGGCTCTAGCCCAATCCTTTATCCGGGATGACGTGGAGTGGGGACTTCATGGTCAAGACTGATGCGGGTTTGGGAATCCTCGTATGTGACACAGGTCCCCTTCTACATCTCCACGAGATGGGATGTCTAGATCTGCTGGATGATGCCGATCTTCTCATGCTGCCCACAGCTGTGCGTGATGAGATCGTTTTTCTTGGCTTCTCGGAGATTCTGCGGCGTTTGGAACGCGCGAACCTTCAAATTGCCGAAAGCAAGGCATCAATTAACAACCGATGCGAAGCCTTGTCAGAGATATTCGCTCTCCACCAAGGCGAACGCGAGTGTCTATCCCTGTGCGCTAATCTCCCGAATCCAATGTTTCTGACAGATGACTTCGCCGCACGCCTGACGGCCATCGCGCTGGGGCTGCGCGTTCATGGAACGATCGGTCTCATTGTTCGTGCTGTTCGCGTCGGTCGACGGACCGCAGAGCAGGCGGTGACAATTCTCCGAGATATTCCCGATAAGTCGTCTCTGTTTATTAAACGTTCGCTGCTGAATGAAATCATACAACAGATTCAAATGCATTCACGCGAGTAGAAATCATCTTGTGTGGTGAGACGCCCTTTTATGGCAAATGTTCTTCGCGTCGCCGTCATCGGCATGGGGCCGATTGGAAATCTTCACGCCCGCATCTATCAGGAGGAGCGCCTCGCCCAATTGGTCGGCGTTTGCGACATTCTCAAAGACCGCGCGGACGCGGCGGCCCGGCGCTTTGGCGTGCCGGCCTTTTACAGCGCGCCCGAAATGCTCGCCGCGCTCAAGCCGGACATCGCCAGCGTCGCCACCGGCGGCTATGAATACGGCAGCGACCACCACGCGCCGGCGATTGAGGCGTTCGAGGCGGGCTGTCATGTCCTGTGCGAGAAGCCCATCAGCAACGACATCGCGCGCGCCGCGGAGATGGTCGCCGCCGCGCGCAAGGCCAATCGTTGCTTCGGCATCGACTTCAACCACCGCTTCACACCGGCGGCGTGGACGGCGCGCAAGTGGATGGACGAGGGCCGCATCGGCCACGTGCTGTTCGTCAACGTGGCCATGTGGATCGGCAAGTTCAAGGAGAACAGTTCGCCCTATTTCATGCTCAAGGCGCTGAATCCGCACACGGTCGATCTCATGCGGCACTTCGCGGGCGACATCGAGGCCGTGCAGGCGTTCGCCACCAAGGCGCCGGGGCGCCCCATCTGGTCCACCTTTCAGATGAACGTCCGCTTCACCAGCGGCGCCGTCGGACATCTGACGGGCAGTTACGACATCGAACGCGGCCATCCGATGGAGCGAACCGAGGTGGCGGGGACCAAGGGTCGGTTCGTGATCGACGACATGTGGCGGGAGGCCACACTGTATCCCGCCGGCGACCCGATCAAGCAGGTCTATACCAATCCGGTTTTCGGAGGCGTGCGCGATTTCGACGACACGTTCCGCAACCGCATCCGGCGCTTTTTGGAGCAAGTGGCGCAGGGCGCCCAACCCGCAGAGATCGACGGCTCGGGCGCCGACGGGCTGGCGGCGCAACAGGTGATCGCGGCGGCAATCGAATCAATCGAGTCCGAGCGGGTCATCCGGCTCTGAGGCGCGTCGCGGCGCCGCGTCCGCGATCGGCGCGATTTCCAGCAGAACGGTTGAGCCCGTGTCGTCGAGGACTCGCGCGGGCCGACCGGTGATCCGGCGCAGCCATCCACAGTCCAGCGGAACGGCCACGGACGGTTCGAAGCCGTCCCCCGTCCCGACGATCACGCCTTCATCCCACGGCCAGAGGAGCGTCTGGCCCGGCTTGGTCCGCAGACCGCGCAGCTCGAGAGGCGGCGCGCCGGACGGCACGCGGATTTTCAGCGATTCGGCCGAAACATCCGCCAAGGCCTCGGGAATCTCCCGCCAGGATATGCCGCCCGCCTGTGGTCCCACATCGAGGTCGGCCGCCCGGTTTCGCCCCTCGCCGTCCGCGCATTCCAGAATCATGCGGGCGCCGGAACCGGCGGACGCGACGCCGATCCCAAGACCGCCGAGCCGCCGCCCGGGCGATGGAAACTGAATCACCAGGGACTGGCCGGGCTGGATGAGCAGGCCATCGGGCGTGGCCTGGGGAAGCAGGTGGCGTGGATGGAGTTGGGCGGCGAAGCGCAGCGAGCCGTCTTCGCGCAGGCGCTGTTCGTCGTCCGTCCGCATCGATTCGGGCGGACAGAAAAAAGCCCCGCGCCCGTGCGCCCCATTGCTGAGGTAGAAATACAGAACGGTCTCCTGGTAGTAGAGGACGCGATCGGCGGGCGTGGATCGCTCCAGGAGCCGGCGCGTCTGGGCGGCGTCCAGACGATACGGATAGGCGGCGATGGTGGCGCGCAGAAGGATGCCACGCTGACGCGCCCACTGCGCCCCGAACACGGCGGCGAACGCGGTCACGCACACAACACACAGACCCGCCAGCGCAAAACGGAGGCGCATCCGGCGCAGCGCCCGAATCGGGCCGCTCCCACCATGACGCCGCGAGCGGACACGGCGCATGGCCATCGCCCCGCGCGCAAACGTCACGGCGGAATCCCACAACATGGCCCCGACCGCGCCCGCGAGAAAAATGGCGACCGGAACGAAGAAACGCTCAACGACGGCGCCCGGATAGAACGGCATGACATAAACGATCCCGGCGCTCAGCAACAACGCCAAGGCCGCAGCAGTTGATGCGATGCGGCGCCGCCGCTCCCCCACCCGGACGGCGGAGACGACGGCGACGGCGGCCAGCGCGACCGCGGGAATCCATAGTCCGGTCCTGAAGGGATCGAAGCTGGACAGGATGTAGTTCCCAAGCGTGTCCAGGTTGGCGCGGACGCCTTGGCTCCAAGCGAAACCGGGTGGGCCATCAGGCGTCTGCGGACGCAGGAGCGGCCGGTCAATGACACGCCCGGCAAAAACCGCCAGCGCCAACACTGCCGCCGCGGCCGACAGCGCGACCGCCTCGCGGCGGCGCAGCGCGCGGCGTCCCATCGCATAGAAGACGGCGGCGATCACGGAATAGACTTTGCCGGCGGGATGGAGGACCGTCATGACGGCCGCGCACACCGGCAGCGCCGCGTCCACCCACCGCGAACGCCGCCAGGCCATTGCCCAGACGGCCAGCGCCAGGCCCATGCACATGTTGGAGGGGACGGGATGATCGATGCCCTGGCGCCGAAACAGCGCCGGCGCCAGCAGCAGCAGGGCCAATCCGGCAGGACCGGGGCCATACAAGGCGCACAGCCACGCCGCGACGCCACCGCCGATGAGGAAAACGCCGGCCAGCTGAACGGCGCGATACGCCTGGACCCAATCCAGCCCCGCGGCGCGCAGCCCGGCCAAGGCGGCGGAATGAAGAGGATGATACACGTAGAACAGGCGGTGTTCGAGGCGGTTGAGGCCGTAGATCAGTTGAGGATCGGGATCGGGGCGATAAACCTGCCGGCGGAGGTCCTCCCAGGCGGGACCGCGCTGGAAAACATCGGCCCGCATCTGTTCGGCTTTGACGATATAGCTGTAGGCGTCATCCGGCTCCACCGGCTCGAACCGGCGCAGCATGGCCGTCAGCGTTATCTGAAAATGAGCGGCCAGAAAAACGCCCGCGCCGACGGCGAAGAGCCTCCGGCCTGCCACCGGGATTGACCACGCAGTTGGGAAAATGGCCTGGCTCACGGCGCCGAATCAGCCGGGGGATTGGGATCGCCATCGAGGACGCCACGGACGGCCCGCAGGAGCGCGGCGCGGGCATACGGCTTCTGGAGGAGCGTGACGCCCGAGTGCAGGACGAAGTTGGTGTGGATGGCGTTTTCGCTATATCCGCTGGCAAACAGGACTTTCAGATCGGGGCGCCGGGCCCGCATCTTTTCATGGGCCTCGCGCCCGCCCATCTCCGGCATGACGACGTCCAGCAGCGCCAGATCGATGGCGTTGTCATGGCGTTCAAACAGAGCCACGGCCTCGGCCCCATTGCGCGCGGCGATGACGGAGTATCCGGCTTGTTCGAGGAAGCGGACGGCCAGGTCGCGAACCATGTCATCGTCCTCGGCCAGCAATATGGTCTCGCGGCCTCCGGTGGCGGCGCCCTCGATCAGATTTCCAACCACATCGGCGGGGCGTTCCGACAGCGGCAGATACACTTTGAAGGTGGAGCCTTTGTCCGGTTCACTGTAAACGTGGATCATGCCGTCATGCTGCCGGACGATGCCATAGACGGTTGCAAGGCCCAGCCCGGTGCCCTTGCCGATTTCCTTGGTTGTGAAAAATGGCTCGAAGATGTGTTCCAGAATCTCCTTGTCCATGCCGCATCCGGTATCGGTGACGCTGAGCAGGGCGAAGCGCCCGGGCTTGGCCCAGGCATGGGTGGCGCAATAGTCGGAGTTGATCAAGACGTTCTGGGTCTCGATGATCAGATCGCCCGCGGCGGGCATGGCGTCGCGGGCGTTGACGCTCAGGTTCATAATGATCTGCTCAATCATGCCGCGGTCGGCGCGCACGAGTCCCAGATGACGGGCAGGGATGAAGTCAACGCGGATGTGTTCGCCGATCACGCGTTGGAGCATCTTCATCAGATTGCCGGCGACCTCGTTGATATCGATATCCTCGGGGCGCATGACCTGACGGCGGCTGAAGGCCAGGAGCTGGCCGACGAGGCGGGCGGCCCGGTCGCCGGCGGCGGCCACCTGCCGCAAGTGGGCGCGGACGGGATGATCTCCGGGCAGATCGCTCATCGCCATGTCGGTGTAACCGTTGATGACCTGGAGGAGGTTGTTGAAGTCATGGGCGACGCCGCCGGTGAGCTGGCCGATCGCCTCCATCTTCTGGGCCTGGCGGTATTGCTGCTCGAGGTCCAGTTCGTGGGAGATGTCGCGCTTGACGCCGACGTAGTTGACAATGCGGCCCGAGGCGTCGCGAACCGGCGAGATGGTGGCCTCCTCGGTATAGAGGGTTCCGTCCTTCCGCCGGTTGACCATGCGTCCTTCCCATGGGCGGCCGCTGCTCAGGGCACGCCACATGTCTTGATAGAAGACGTCGTCCTGTCGGCCGCTCTTGAGAATGCGGGGATTCTGGCCGAGAACTTCTTCGCGCGTGTAGCCCGTCACCTTTTCGAAGGCGGGATTGACGTATTGGATGCGGGCGTCAGCGTCAGTGATGACAACAACTTCGGCGGCCTGCTCGATGGCGGCGGTGAGTCGTTCGCGTTCGGACTCGGCCCGCTTGCGTTCGGTGATATCGGTCCACACGGCCAGGATGGCCGGCTGTCCAGACCAGGCGACGGTCTTGACATAGATACTCAGTGGGAACGTTGTGCCGTCTTTTCGATAGTGTGTGACCTCGAAAGCGGCTTCGCCCTTGTCGCGGATGATCGCCATCCGCTCTTCGATGAGCGCCTCGCTCTCGGGCACGTCCACCTGATGCAGGTTAAGGGCCATGAACTCCTCAGACTGCCAGCCGTGCATTTCGAACGTCTTGCGGTTGGCGTAGAGGAAGCGGCCATCGAAGCCATGCACAACGATGGCGTTGGGCGCGATGTCCAGCATCTCAGCCATGGCGCGGATGGTTTCCTCGGCTTTGCGTTGGGCCGTGACGTTTCGGCTGAGTGATAGAATGGAACGCACCCTGCCGTCCCTATCGAACTCCGGGACCAGGCGCCAGTTGAAGATCACCGGTCCGCGCGGGCCTTCGAACGTGAATTCGGTCTCGGTCGTCTTGCCTGAATCGAACGTCTGGCGGATCGCGTTCTCCCAAAAGTCGCACAGGTCATCGGGGAAGCCCAGTTCGCGATGCGTCTTCCCCAAGAAGCGGTCAGCCGGGAGACCGACGGCCTGTTCGACATTGTCGGAGACGAACAGGTTCCGCCCGTCGCGGTCAAAGCGCATGACGACGTCGGGGATGTTTTCGATCAGGGCGCGGTGTTTCTCTTCACTCTCACGCAGCGCCTTCTCGCTCTTCTGCTGGTCTTCGGCCAAACTCAGAAGCGCCCGGCGCGACTTCTCGGATTGCTCCAGCAGCCCGCGCAGTTGCGCTTCGGATTCGCGCAGTTGCGTTTCGGCCTGAAGCCGGGCAGTCACATCGCTGAAGAAACCGACGACGCATTCGCGGCCGGCGACGCGCAGGCGCGCGGCGGCCACGTCGGCAAAAAACTGCGATCCATCTTTCCGGAGGCACGGCAACGCCTGCGCCAGGATTTTGAGTCCCGCCGCCTGCTCGGCAAACTCGGCCTCGACGCGCGCCCTGGACTCGGCGGGGGAAATATCGGCGACCGCCATCTGAAGCATCTCGGATTCGCTGTAACCGAACATCTGGCAGGCGCGGGCGTTGGCAAACAGGAAGCGCCGGGTGGCGGCCTCGGCCACGAGAATGCCCTCGGGACTGCCATCAAACAGCGTCTGATACCATTCGCGCGATTCCTTCAAGGCGATCTCATCGCGCTTGCGCTGGGTGATGTCGAGCATGAAACCGGCCAGCCGTTCAGGGCCGTGGGGACCGGAAATAACAGAAACGACATCGTGAATCCAGCGGACCTGGCCATCGGGAGTCCGAATGCGATATTCGAATGCGTGGTCGCGATTCGCTTGAGTTTCCAAGCGGCAGAAGTTCACGGCCCGTTCGCGGTCGTCCTCATGGACGGCGTTCGCCCACGACTCCATGTCCCGCCAATAATCCGCGGGGCGGCCAAGGACTTTTTCGGCCTGCGGACCCATGTAAGTGAATCTTTCTGTGGCCAGGTCCAGCTCCCACGGGACCATGCGGGTGGATTCAACGAGATGCCGGAATTGCCGCTCGCGGGCCTGTTGCTGCGCGGCGGCTTCGAGTTCGCGCTTGCGGGTCAGACCCAGGTCGGCAACGAGCCGGGCCAGCTTGGCCATAAAGGACAGGGCGCCGCGAAACTGCTCGACCGGCATGACGGGGATTTCCCGGTAGGCCTTCATATACTCTTCTTCGTCGAAACCGAACTGGCGCGCCTGCTCGCGGAAGGCCTGTTCGGTGGCGGCGTCCGGCGGTTCGGTGAACAGTTGCCCGACGAAGACATTGGCGACGTGCTTGCCCTCAATGATGACGGGCGAGGAGGCGTCCACCAGGCCGCGGGGGCAGCGATAGACGACAACGCAATCGCCGGCGTCAAGGCGCTGACGGATGCGCACGTCGCTCTCGATGCACTGCCTCTCGATCTCGGGGTGTTTGCGATGGAAGTCGGTGCAGATGCGCTGCCATCCCGATCCCGTCAGGATGTCGCCGCGCATATCAATGATCGCCGACGGGATGCCGGTGGCCTTGTAGAGTTCGTCGGTCAGCTCCTGGAGCCGGCCAACGTCCACCAGTTCTCTGAACTCAAAATCCATGTGTCTTCGCGCCTCTGTTTGATTCGGCTCCCGCAGGATCGTGAAGTGGGTATATTGGAAGAGATAACCCCCCGGCGCAAGCCGGATAGCGCCCGCGCAAGGTCTGCGTCAATGCCGGACTGCGCTCTTATCGGCGCCTGACGGCGAGACTGTGAGCAGTTCATCGTGACCGGCCGCCCTTGTCGCGGGAAGATGATACGCCCCCGCGGGCGGCCGGATCCGCCGACGAGGCCCGCTCAGCCGACGCTGTTGTATCGCGGAGGGCGTCCGGCCTGCGCCAGCAGTTCATTGACCTCGCGCTTGAGTTCCATCACGCGGTTTTCACGTCCCAACGTCACATCGCGCCATCGCCGCAATTCCTCGAGTTGGTCGGCCAGGCGGGCCTCGGCTTCTTTGCGTTCGGAAATATCCCGAAAGATGCCAATGTGGATGGGCCGTCCGCCGGCTATGACGACGCCCCCCGAACTGATTTCGACCGGGATGCGCCTGCCGTCGCGATGCAGGACGCAGTTTTCTCCGAAGCGCCTGCCCTGATCGACGACGGATTCGCTGAAACGAATCCGGCTTCGTTCTCGCTCTTCGGGCGGATGCAATGCGGAATGATGCAGGCCGACGATGTCGTCGTGGGTCCGGCCGGTCAACGTTTCGGCCTGTCGATTGGCGTCAAGGATGCGCCCGCTTTCGGGATCGACAATGAAGATGGCGTCTGCGGCCGTCTCGAACAGGGCGCGGAAGCGCGCTTCATTCTCGCGAATCTCCTGTTCGGCGCTCCGGCGTTCGGTGATATCGTTAAAGCTGACATAGACGCGCGCCAGGTCGTGTTCATGCCCGGGCGGAATGCTGAGACTGAGGTCCAGCAGGCGGCGTTCGCCGCGGGAATTGCGGATGGGGATTTCGCACCGGAAGGCGGTCTGTCCGTTCCACAAGGCGATCATTTCATCGCGGAAGACGCGCAACGAATCCTCGTCAAAGTATTGCGGCAGTTCCCGCGCGACCTGTTCCTTTCCATCGGCCCGCAGGACCTCAACGCTGGCCTGATTGACGTCGAGGATGCGGACGCGGGCGGCCAAGGCGGCCACCTCATCGGGATTCTCATCCAGAAACGCCGCCAGATCGCGGCGCCCCGCCTGCCGCAATTCGTCAAAGCGGGTCTTGATTGCGGAGAAGTCTTCTTCCCAGACGGCGATGGGCGAGTTCTCAAAGAGCGCCCGGAAACGCCGTTCGCTTTGCTTCAGGGCTTCTTCCGCGCGTTTGCGTTCCGTGATGTCGCTGAGGACGCAATTGGTCTGCTTGAAGGCGCCGCCGGCGTCGTGGCCGATGCGCCCGTCGAAGGACACGACGATCTCCGAGCCATCCTTGCGGATCATTTCGAACTCGACGCCCAAGATGTATCCCAATCTCTTGAACCTGGGGAAGTTCTCGCGGAAGACGTCGCGAAAGTCGGGATGGATGAATTCGGAGAAATTGTGGCCGATGATTTCGTGTTTGGCGTAGCCGAGGACCTTGCACCACGTCTCGTTGACTTCGATGAAGTTGCCGTTGATGTCGAGAGACTGGTATCCCAAGGGCGCATTTTCGAAAAGGTTGCGGAAGCGTTCCTCGCTTTCGCGAAGCGCTTCGGCGGCCTGGCGCTGGGCCAGACCGATAGCCAGGTTGTGCGCAAGGCGCTCGAACAGGGCAATGTCCTCGCGCGTGAAGCGATTGCGCCGAGGGTCGTTGAGTTGAAGAAGGCCCAGAATGCCGCCGATGTAGCGCAATGGAATCAAGGCGACGGATTCGTAGCCCTCTCCATGACAGCGGTTGCGCGTGCGGGCCTGCCGGTCCGCCTCGCTGGTCGAAGCCAGCAGGTCGGTCGTGCTGTTGGTCCAGAAGCTGCCGAACTCGGTGAAGAAAGGCAGGCCGGGATTGAAACGGCCGCACAGGACGTTGCCACACATGCATTCGAGAACAGGATTGCCCTGGCTGTCGCGTATCATCTCGCCCTTCTCATCGAGGGCGCAGAGGCGGTTTTCGGCCTCGACGAACTCGGGAGGGAACCCGCGCGTTTCGTAATAGGGAAAGTCCTCCCCGTCGCGCAGCCGGATGCCGACGGCCTCACATCCCGACCATTGGCGCAGCAGGTGGATGATGTCCTGCATGAGATCCCGCAGACCGTTGGGCTGGCCCAGGGCGCGCAGGAGATGGATCGTATATTCGCGCTCGTGTTGGTCGCGTTTTTGTCGGGTAATGTCGCGAACGAAGGCGACGATGCGCCCGCCGCCCTGCGGCACATAACTACAGCTGACTTCGGCGTCGAACAGCGAGCCGTCCTTGCGCCGGTGGCGGGTCTCAAAGCGCAGATGGCCTTTCTTAATAAGTTCCTTTGTGTGGCGTCGGATGTCGTCGAGACTTTCCATCGCCTCGATGTCGGACAGGCGCAACGACTTCATCTCATCGGGGGTGTATCCGAGCATTTGGGCCGTGGCCGCATTCACCTCCATGAAACGCCCTTCCATGTCCAGTAACAAGAATCCACCCATGGCGGTCTGGAGAATCTGGCCGTATTCGGTTTGCCGGCGCAACCGTTCCGTGGCGTCCTCGCCCAGGCTGATGACGCTGGCGACGTTTCCCTGAGCATCGCGCAGGGGCGTGTTGGTCCAGATGATGTGACGCAAGTCGCCGCTGCGCGTCAGGATGGGATTCTCGAACCGCAGCCGGGCGGCGGCCGAGTCGATGTTGGCTTGATGGATGGCCCGGACTGCGTCGCGCGTCTCCGCAGGAATAAGCCGGTCAAACCAGTCCTGGCCCAGTATCTCCTCGCGGGACCAGCCGGTCAGGCGCAGCAGGAAATCGTTGCAGAACAACAGCCGCCCCTGCGGGTCCAGCTCGACGGCAATCATCTCGATGCGCTCGAGCGTTTCGCGGAACCGCCGCTCGGACGAACGCATCGCCGCCTCGGCCACAAGGCGTTCGGTATTGTCGTCCTTGCCCGCCAGGGCCGCCTCCAGCGCGCGACAGCGTTCTTCCAGATCCTTCTTGGTCGGTTTGCTTTTGCCCATGTTTACTCCCCCTTTTTGGGTGGGCGGTCAATAAGACAAAAACGTTTCCGGACTGCGCCACGCATCTTGGACGAATCTACTACTGTAATTCTCGAGATATGGGGGGAGTCAAGGGAATAGATCACGGGAGTCGCGTCCGCAGGTCCTGCCGTTTGCGACAAAACGCCGCCAGACTAACGGCATGCGCCCGCTCACGGTTCGCGGATTCGCAAGTGAAGCACGCCGTATGAGCCGCATCAGACTCTCTGCCTGAGACTTCTATGCGGCTTGCGCCGTCGGACGCGGACGCGCCGGAGGGCATCGGCATTGAAGTGAAAAAAATTAATGAACCGTGCCCGTGAGATTTCTTGACAGCGCCGCATCGAAGGACGCATCATTTACTCCGTTGTGGGGACATGGCCCGTCTGGCGGCCGCAAAACGCTCGACGCCCTGCAAAGGAGGTGAAACACAAAAAGAAGTGAAAACACCTATCTCCCTATTGCCGGGCGGTCCAGTCACGACGATGGCCGCCCTGAGCGCGGAGGCCACGGGCCTGTGCGCCGATGTTCGCACAGAAGTCCTGGAACGCGCGGACGCCTGTGAAGAAGCGCGCCCGGTGAATTTGCGGGTCGTCAACGTGTCCAAGACGTTCACGGCGGAAGCCGTGTTGCGGGAGGTGTCGTTTGCGACACGCCCGGGTGAGTTTTTGACGATCCTGGGGCCTTCGGGCTGCGGCAAGACGACGCTGCTGCGGATTATCGCGGGGCTCGAGATTGCCGATCGCGGCGAGGTGTATATCGGCTCGATGAATGTCTGTCCCCTGCCAGCGCACAAACGCCCCGTCAACACCGTATTCCAGAACTACGCCCTGTTCCCCCACCTTTCGGTATTTGAGAATGTGGCCTTTGGCCTGCGATCGCGGCGGATCGCCCCGGCCGAGGTGGCAAAGCGTTGCGAACGCGCGCTGCAGATGCTCCGGATCGAGGAGCTCGTGCGCCGGCTGCCCCATGAACTGTCGGGCGGACAGAAGCAGCGCGTGGCCCTGGCGCGCGCGCTGGTGAACGAGCCGGAGGTGTTGCTGCTGGACGAGCCGATGTCGGCGCTGGACGCCAAGCTGCGCGCCGAGGTGCAGATCGAGCTGCGGCGGCTGCAGCAGCGGCTGGGCAAGACGTTCATCCTGGTCACGCACGACCAGGACGAGGCGATGACGGTGTCGGATCGGATCATCGTGATGCGGGAGGGCCGGATCGAGCAGATGGGACGGCCATCGGACATTTACGAGCGTCCGGTCAACCGGTTCGTCGCGGAGTTCCTGGGGTCGGCAAACCTGATCGCGGCGCGCAGCGTCAACGGAACATTCGACACGGCGCTGGGCCTGCTGAAGGCCGGGCGGCGCGCCGCGTGGGCCGGCGGGTCGGGCTGGCTGGCCATCCGGCCCGAGCGTATCCGTCTGTGTGGCCAATGCCCCGCGCAGAATGGCGTGCGGGCGCGCATCCAGGAGACGATCTACCGCGGCGACCACGTGGACTGCTTCGTGGAACCGGGGGCCCTGCGCGTGCGGGTGGGCGCGTCGCAGGCGGCGCCCGCGGGGTCGGAGGTGTGGCTGGAGCTGGCGCCAGAGCACATGCATCCGTTGGACGGCGAATAGACTTCACTCGCTCGCGCTCGTGTCGTCGTTGCGGGGCAAGGGCGCGCTGAGGGCGTTCGCGTTTTCCGCATTTGCCGGAGCCTTCGGGGAAAATCGTGGAATCCATGACGACGCTCATCTATCAGGGTGAAGTGACGACGCGGGGGCGGCTGCTGCTGCGCGGGAGCGCCCAGGCGTGCCTGGCCGTGGCGTGGCTGATGGTGTTCCTGATCCTGCCGTCGCTGGTTCTGGCGCGGCTGGCGTTCGCCGAACGCGGCCCCTACGGGGAGATTCTCTGGCAGTGGACGTTCGGCAACTTCGCGCGCCTGGCGGGCTTCGGGATTCTGGGCTGGTCTCCCAATTACGTCCTCATTCTGCTGCGCAGCCTGTGGGTGGGCGCGGTGACGACCGCGCTGTCGCTGTTGCTGGCCTACCCGACGGCGTTTTTTATTGCGACGCGGCCGCCGCAGTCGCGCTACCTGTGGCTGGCGCTGGCCATCATCCCGAGCTGCACGAACATGGTGATCCGCGCGTTCGCGTGGATGATGCTGCTGTCGCAGGGCATGGCCCCGGCGCGGCTGATGCAATGGCTGGGGCTGATTCCCGAGGGGACGGCGCTGTATCCGGGTCCGATGGCGGTCTATATCGGCATGTTGAGCAGTTTTCTGCCGTTTGCGATCCTGCCGTTATACACGAGCATCGAACGGCTGAACTGGTCGGTGGTTGAGGCGGCGCAGGATTTGTATGGCAGCCGGTGGCGGGTGTTTTATCACGGCGTGCTGTGCCAGACGTGGCCGGGGCTGAAAGCGGCGCTGATCCTGACGTTCATTCCGGCCATCGGCGTTTTCGTCGTGCCGGATTTGCTGGGCGGGTCCAAATACATGTTGATGGGCAACGTGATCCAGCAGCAGTTCAGCGCCAGCCGTGACTGGCCGTTTGGCGCGGCGTTGTGCTTCGGCCTGATGGCGCTGACGCTGGCGGGGCTGTTTGCGCTGGACCGGGGCAATGGCGGAGAGGCGCGGGCCGAGCTGTGAAACGGCGTCTGCATCCATTGGCGGGCCTGGCGGCGATGTTCACGCTGGCGCTGCTGTATGCGCCGCTGCTGGCCGTGGGCATATTCTCGGTCAACCAAGCCCGGTATGGATTCGTCTGGCGCGGGTTCACGCTGCGCTGGTATACCCAACTGGCGGAGAATGAACACGTCCTGGCGGCGGCGCGCAACACGCTGGTTTTGGCGCTGGTCTCGACGGCGGTGGCGACCGTTCTGGGGACGGCGCTGGCGCTGGGCATGTCGCGGACGCCCTGGCCGCGGACGGCGCGACGGAGTCTGGACTTTCTGGTGTATCTGCCGGTGGTG
>Ga0101944_10003398_pt1 | contig 22397 bp, 18 predicted proteins | sample DewCreD2012metaG_FD_75245 | JGI IMG/M metagenome (GOLD analysis project Ga0101944, IMG submission 75245) | Hot spring sediment bacterial and archeal communities from British Columbia, Canada, to study Microbial Dark Matter (Phase II) - Dewar... ... | reverse complement strand
TGCAGAGGCTCCAGGGTTGCCGCAGCCGCACGGCGAGCGGTGCCATACAGCAGCGCCCCGCGCATCCCTTCCCACAAGCTGGACATCACGTCGCCGAATTCGAGCTGGCGCTTCACCAGCGGCTGCATGCGCGCCGCTTCCGTCTGGCTCCGGGGAACCTGAAGGTACATCAGGTTGCCGCCGTTGGCGATGGCGCCGACCATCGCGGCGAGTTCGAGCGGCGTCATGCGGATCCCTTCTCCAAAGCTGGTCATCATGCCCACGCCGCCGTTCTTGGGCGGCGCCGATGGCAAGGATCCGGGTTTTTCGCCGGGAATGTTCCAGCCCGCCTTTTCGCCGAGCCCGAGCAACCGGAAGTACTCGGAGATTTTGGCGAATCCGAGCCGCTGCCCCAGCACGGAGAAGTAGTAGTTGTTGGAATGCGCCATGGCGCTCGACAGGTCAAGGCGCAGTGACCGGCTCAAGCGGTAGTCGTTGTCCGCGGAAATGATCTTCTCGTTGATGGCCGCCACCGCGGTAGCCAGCTTGATGGTGGAACAGGGCTGATACCCGCCGTCGAAGGCCAGTTTTTGGTTCACGATGGTAAGAACGCGCCCGGTGTCGGCGTCCGTCACCACAAAAGAGCCGTTGTATCTGCCGAGGGCTTCCACCGCGGCGCGGCGCACGATGAGATCCTCGCCGTCGATGCTGTCGCCTGCCGTGGGATCGGCGTAATCGGGCGTCTTCCAAGGGCTTCTTGCCGCCTTCGCCGGAGGTTGGGCCGGCTGTTTCTTGGCTGGCTTTTTCTTTTTCTTTGCCTGCTTTGACTGCTTCGAAGGCGTGGATGCCTCAGCGGAGGAATCCAGCCACCCTAACGGCAATACAGCGCATATGATGAGCCAAAAAACAATCCGGGGCATCCAATCGACTAAGCGGAAACACGCATCCTTCGCCGTTCACCGGAACCTGCGAAGATTACGCGTTGGAATAGCCGAGCGATTTCAGTATGCCTGACCGGAAGACACTCCGTCAAGGTGTATAAGCCCGGATTCTGGAGCAGAAAGTTATGAAAATATGGAAAATCATGGTCCCATCCCTGGCGGCGCTGGCCAGTGGCGCCAGCCCTGCGGCAGCCACCCCCCAGGCGCCTGTCCAGGTGGTCGAATCGCTGGACTTGAAGCGGTATGCGGGCAAGTGGTACGAGATAGCACGGTTTCCGAACCGCTTTCAGCGCGCCTGTGCGGGAGATACCACCGCCACTTACACTTTGCGTCCGGACGGGCGCATCGACGTGCTCAATGAATGCCGCGAGGCGAGCGGAAAGGTGAGGAGCGCCCGGGCGGTAGCCAAGCGCGCCGGGGACAGGGAGCCCGCCTCCAAGCTGAAGGTGACCTTCTTTTGGCCCTTCCAGGGGAACTACTGGGTGATCGCGCTTGACCCGGATTACCGTTGGGCGGTAGTGGGCGAACCGGAGCGAAAGTATCTTTGGCTTCTGAGCCGGACGCCTCAGATGGATGAGCGCGAGTACGAAAAAATCCTGTCGCTGATCGAGAAGCAGGGCTACCGAACCCAGAATCTGCTCCGGACGAAACACTCAGCCGCCGAAAGAGCCCAAGCGCTGCCGTAGCCAGTCGTACCACGCATCGAGCCCTTCTCCGGTGCGGCACGAGATGGGAAAGGAGATGAGTCCGCTGTTCAGCGTTTCGACTCCCCGGCGAAAGTGTTCCATGCGAAAGTCCGTATAGGGCAAAAGATCGATCTTATTGATCAGCAGCACGTCCACGCCGGCGTACATCTTCGGATATTTGTACGGCTTGTCGTCGCCTTCCGGGACGGAGGCGATGAGGATGTTGGCGTGGGTTCCCAGTTGCCAGCTCGAAGGGCAGACCAAATTGCCGACGTTCTCAACGAGCAGCAGCCGGGTGCGGTTCAGATCAAGGTGGCGCAAGGCGTCGCGGACCATGGCGGCTTCCAGGTGGCACTTCCCCCCGGTGTTGATATGCACGGAAAAGGCGCCAGCCCGCTGGCTTCGCTCCGCGTCGAAGGCGGCTTCGGAGGTGTCGCCGTTGATCATCGCCACGGCGAACTCGTCCTTGAAGCGAGCCACGGTTCGCTCGACCAGGCTCGTTTTGCCCGCTCCGGGCGAAGCCATTAAGTTCAGGGCCAGCGTGCCGGACGCGTCGAGTTGCGCCCGCACTTCGGCGGCGATGGCGTCATTGGCGCTGAGGATCTTTTCGACCACGGGTATGCGTGATGCGCTCATGGCGTTCCGTCCTCCACTTCGATGGACTCCACATAACAATCCTGGCCGCGAGCCAGCCGGGCGCGGGCGCTGCCGCAGCCGGGACACAGAAACTCCGGAGCATGGATAGAAAATTCTTTCTGGCAGTCCAGGCAAAGCAAGGCGCCCGGCTCGCGGCGAAACTGGAGCTTGGCGCCTTCGGCAAGCGTGTTCCTGGAGAGTTCGTTCCAGTACATTTCGATCGACTCATCCACGAACGTGGACAGCTCCCCGATCAACAGATGCACCGCGGCGACTCGGCGTCCGGCGGCGTGGCGGAGGACGATTTCGAGCAGGCTTTCGGTGATCGACAATTCGTGCATGTCTAGCAGATCCGTGGCAACTGCTCGCCGCTGAGGAGGTCGAGAATGCGAGTGGCGCCGATGGCGGAACGGACGAGAACTCGCCCGCCGCCCTCCTGCGCGCGCCCGATGACGGCAGCGCCGGAACACGCCTCAAAACTGCGCAGGATGTCCAGCGCGCAAGCCGACTGCGTCTCCGGCACGAAGGCGATGAAGCGGCCTTCGTTAGCCACGTAAAGGGGATCGAATCCCAGAATCTCGCAAGCCGCGCGGACGTCGCCGCGAACCGCGATGCGGGTTTCGTCCACCGAAAACTCCCGTCCGGAACTGACCGCCAGTTCCACCAGCGCGCTCGCTATGCCGCCGCGGGTGAGGTCCCGCAGGCAATGCACTTCCACGCCCCGGCGGAACAACTCCAACACGGGCGCAGCCACCGGCGCCGAATCGCTCTCGATGGCGGACTCGAATTCCAGCCCTTCCCGGGAAGCCATGATCGCCATGCCGTGGCGTCCGACGTCGCCGCTGAGCAAAATCACGTCGCCCGGCTGAATCGCGGCGGGGGTTACATCCTGCGAATGTTCGAAGAATCCCACGCCCGCGGTGTTGATGTAGAGCCCGTCGCACTTGCCTCGCTCCACTACCTTGGTGTCGCCGGTGACGATGGAGACTCCGGCTTGACGGGCGGCTTGCGCCATCGAGTGCACCACGCGCCAGAGGGTTTCCATCGGAAGCCCCTCCTCGAGGATGTAGCCGGCGCTGAGGGCGCGCGGCGTGGCTCCCGACATGGCGAGATCATTCACCGTTCCGTGAACAGCCAGGCTTCCGATGTCGCCGCCGGGAAAGAACAAGGGCTTGACCACGAAAGAGTCCGTGGTGAAAGCCAGCCGCTGTCCCGCGTAGGGCAGAACGGCGCTGTCGGTCTCCGATTGTCCGCCGAAGGCGGCGGCGAACATCTTGTGAATGAGATCGTGCATCAGCCGCCCGCCGCCGCCATGCGCCATCAGCACGCGCGGGTAGTCGCTGATGGGCAGCGGGCAGGAAAGGGAGTAATCAGACATGCGTCCTCTTGTAACGGTAGTACGCGGCGCAAGCCCCTTCCGACGAAACCATGGTGGCGCCGAGCGGGTGTTCGGGAGTGCACAGATTCGCGAAAGCGGCGCATTCGTGGGGCTTCCTGGCGCCTTGCAGCACCAAGCCGCTGATGCATTGGCTGGACTCCGCGACATCGCCCGCGGCAAGGGAGAACTTCCGTTCGGCGTCAAACGCGGCGAAGGATTCGCGAAGGTGTAATCCGCTGTTAGGGATCTCGCCGATACCTCGCCACTTGCGGGGTCCAATTTCGAAAACCTCGCGAACCAGGCGGCGCGCGGCGGGGTTGCCGCCGGGGCGCACGGCGCGGGCGTATTGATTTTCCACTTCCGCGCGCCCTTCTTCGAGCTGTTTCACGCAAAGGTATATGCCTTGCAGGATGTCGAGCGGCTCGAAGCCGGTTATGACAATGGGCGCGCCATGGCGGGCGGCGATCGGCAAGTAGTCTTCGAATCCCTCCACGGTGCAGACGTGACCGGCGGCGAGGAAGCCTTGAATGCGGCAGCTCGGCGAACTCAAAATGGCTTCGATGGCGGGGGGCACCAGCACATGGCTCACAAGGAGAGAAAAGTTGCTCAGCCCCAACTCGCGGGCGCGATAGGCAGCCATGGCGTTGGCGGGCGCGGTGGTTTCGAAGCCCACGGCGAAGAAGACCACCTCGCGCCCCGGGTGCCTGCGGGCAAGTTCGACGGCTTCGAGCGGAGAATACACGATGCGCACGTCGCCTCCCGCTGCTTTCACCGAGAGCAGGTCCTCGTGCGAGCCGGGCACGCGCAGCATGTCGCCGAAGCTCGTAAAGATGACTTCGGGACGCCGGGCGAGTTCGATGGCTTTGTCGATCTGTTCCAGGGGGGTGACGCACACGGGGCAGCCGGGACCGTGGAGAAGCGTGATCCCGGGCGGCAAAAGTTGATCGATTCCGAAGCGGAGGATGGCGTGCGTCTGCCCGCCGCAAATCTCCATGATGCGCCACTCGCGGGTGGTGATCCGTCCCAGAGCGGCGGCGGCGCGCTGCGCGCTTTCAGCGGTTCGAAACTCGTCCACCCATTTCATGGCGCGGCGTCCCCGGAACGTTCGAGTTCGTCCATTTGCTCCAGCATTTCCAGGGTCTTTCGCGCTTCGCTTTCGTCGAGAGTCTGCAAGGCGAACCCGACATGCACCAAGACGTAGTCGCCGGGCTGTGCTTCGGGCACATAAGCCAGGCTGACCTCTTTCACCACGCCCGAAAAGTCTACCCTGGCCATGCGCACCAACGGATCATCGCCGGTGGTCTCTAAGATTCGACCCGGGACTGCCAGACACATGATTCGACCTCCAATGCCGCGCCGCAAATCTGACCCACCGAGATCGCGCCGTCATTGGGGGGCAGCGCTCGGCTGGTGTAAGGTTGGAAGCCCGCCTGACGCAGGCGCTCCACCGCCAACTCCGTGAGCAGGGCGTTCTGGAAGCAGCCCCCGGCAAGCGTCACTTTCGGCACGCGGCACGCGCGCGCCACGTCCAGGATGACGTTCGCCATGGCTGCGTGAAACCGCCATGCTTTTTCTGAGACGGAATCGGGGGAGGCGGCCAGATGAGTAAACAGCGGCTCCCAATCCACAATTCCATTATCGAACGGGAGGCGGGGCGGGTCCGCTGCGGAGGGGCGCGCCCGGGCGGCGGCGAACTCGAGACCCATGGCTGCTTCGCCTTCGAAAGATGTCTTGGCATGCAGCCCCACGAGCGCGGCGGCGGCATCGAAAAGCCGCCCGGCGCTGGTGGTCCAAGGCGCGTTGAGACCCCTTCCCAAAGCGGCTGTCACCACCCGCCATTCGAGTTCGGTGAAAAGGCTCCGCGCATCGCCCGCGCGTCCCATGACTGCGAGCACCCCCAGCAAGGAACGGCGCGGCTCTTTCACCGCCTGTTCGCCGCCCGGCAGGCGGAACGGGCGGAATCTCCCGATATGCTCAAACTGGCGCCCGTCGAAAAGAAAGAATTCACCCCCCCACACCTTTCCGTCCTCGCCGTAGCCCGCGCCGTCCCACGATACGCCGAGCACAGGAGGCTCAAGGCGGTGCTCCGCCATGGACGCGAGAACGTGCGCTTTGTGGTGTTGGACGGCGGCGAGAGGAACCCCCCACTGGCGGGCGGAGCGCGTGGAACCGTAATCCGGGTGCAGATCATGAGCCACGCGGAGCGGCTGCACGCCGTACACGCGCAGGAAGTCGCGGGCGGCGCGCTCGTGGCTGGCGGCTCCGGCAAGAGTCTCCAAATCCCCAATGTGCTGGCTCACGAAGATCAGGCGCCCGCGCGAAAAAGCCACCGTGTTCTTCATGTGTGCGCCGGTGGCGAAGAGTTCAGGAAGTTCGCGCCCGGCGTCGAGGGGAAGCGGCGCGTAACCCCGGGCGCGGCGCAAAAGCACCGCGCGTCCGTTCATGAAGCGCGCCACCGAATCGTCCACCGGGCGGAGGATGGGGCGGTTGTGGACGAGGAACACGCCGGCAATGGCGCGCAGCCGCTCGAGCGCCTCGCGCTCGTCGAAACAGATGGGATCATCGCTGAGATTGCCGCTGGTGGCGACGATGGGGAACCCCAATTCGTCGAGCAGCAGTGCGTGCAGCGGCGTGTAAGGAAGCATAAGGCCCAGGTAGGGGTTTCCGGGCGCCAGATCTGCGGGAAGATCGCAGGCAGATGCCCGCGGCAGCAGGACGATGGGAGCTTGCGGAGACGCCAGAAGGTCTGCCGCCGCGCGGTCGATGACGCATAGCTTCCGGGCGCGCTCGAAGTCCGGCGCCATGATCGCGAAAGGTTTCGTAGGACGGCGCTTGCGTTCGCGCAGGAGACGGATAGCGCCCGGGTTGCGCGCGTCGCAAATCAGGTGGAAGCCGCCCAGCCCCTTCATGGCGAGTATTTCGCCCCGCCGCACGCAAGCGGCGGCGAACGCCAGCGCTTCGGCGCGCTCAGCAAGCACTCTGCCCGCGGAATCCCAGATGGCCAGGTGCGGTCCGCAATCCGGGCAGGCGTTCGTTTGAGCGTGGAAGCGCCGGTCCGAAGGGTCGCGGTACTCGCGCTCGCATGCGGGACACATGGGAAAGTGCCGCATGGAGGTGAGCGGGCGGTCGTAGGGGATCCCTTCCACGATGGAATACCGGGGTCCGCAGTGAGTGCAGGTGGTGAACGGATAGCGAAAACGCCGGTTGGCGGGGTCGCGGATTTCGCGCAGGCATTCGGGGCAGGATGCAAGGTCCGGCAGTAAGAAAGCGGCGGGTTCGCCCCCGGGGTCGCTGGGACGCACCTCGAAGCCTTCTTCCGTCTGCTCCGGGATGGCGGTCGCCTCGAAGCCCGCCACCACGGCGTGCGGAGGCGGATGATCTCTCAGTTGGCTGAGGAAACCTTCAACGTCCGGGGCAGCGCCTTGCGCTTCGATTCGGACGCCTTGCGCGGAATTGACCACCCATCCTGAAAGGCGCCATTCCCGGGCCAGGCGAAAGACGTAAGGACGGAAGCCGACCCCTTGTACTGCTCCGGTGATTCTGACTTGAACGCGCACAACCGGCTGACCACAGTGTACTGAATGGACCGTGGGGTTTGAGTGGTTCGGCGCGCCGTGGTTTACCATATCGGATGTATGCGCTTAGCGATTTTGGGGCTTTGCGCCGCGCTGCTGGCGACGGCGGCGGATGCGCCCCGCAAGGTGTTCTCTCTCGCCTACGACCAGCACGATTTTCCGAACGGGCTGCGTCTGATCACGGTTCCGACCGAGTTTCCCAATGTCGTGGCTTTGTACATCGTGGTGCAGACAGGGTCGCGGAATGAGGTGGAGCCCGGCAAAAGCGGGTTCGCCCACTTCTTCGAGCACATGATGTTTCGGGGGACTAAGAATTACCCGCCTGAAAAGTACGAAGCCGTGAAAGCCAACGCCGGCGTAGCTTCCAACGCTTACACTTCCGATGATCTGACGGTCTATCACATGACCTTCTCGAAAGAAGACCTGCCGAAGATGCTGGAAATCGAAGCCGACAGGTTCCAGAACCTGGAATACTCCGAAGCGGTTTTCCGCACGGAAGCCCTGGCGGTTCTGGGCGAGTACAACAAGAACAGCGCCTCTCCGAACGTCAAGCTGTTCGAAGTGCTGCGCGAGACGGCGTTCGACAAGAGTACTTACAAGCACACGACGATGGGGTTTCTGAAGGACATTCAGGACATGCCCAATCAGTTCCAGTACAGCCGGGAGTTTTTCAACCGTTACTACCGCCCGGAGTATGTGACGATCATCGTCGCCGGGGACGTGAAGCCGGAGCCGGTTCGGGCGCTCGTGGCCAAGTATTTCGGCAATTGGAAGCGCGGCTCCTACCGTGCCGCGATTCCCGGGGAGCCGCCCCAGACAGCGCCGAGGGAAGCGAAAGTGGACTGGCCCTCGCCCACCCTGCCATGGCTCGCGGTGGCGTTTAAGTCACCGGCGTACTCAGACGCCAATAGGGAAGTGGCGGCTTTGGATTTAATCGCCTACCTGGGCTTTGCTCCAACGAGCGATTTGTACCAAAAGCTGGTCATCAAAGAGCAGAAGGTGGACCTGCTTTACGCCAGCAACCCCGACCGCGTGGATCCGTACCTGTTCACGGTGATGGCGAGAATCAAGAACCCGAAGGATGTCGACTACGTGAAGGGCGAGATTCTGGGGACGCTGGCTTCCTTAAAGGACAATCCTGTCCCGGCAGAGCGGCTGGAAGCGTTGAAGAAACATTTGCGCTATAGTTTCGCCCTGCGTCTGGACAACAGCGAAGCCATAGCGGCGACGCTGGCGCGGTTTGTCGCGCTGACGCGAACGCCGGAAACAATCAACCGGAAGTATGAGTTGTACACAAAGATCACGCCGGAGGACATCCGCGCGGCGGCGCGGAAATACTTCGTGGATAACGCCCGTACGATTGTGACGCTGGCGAGCGCTCCGGCGGCGGGAGGTGGACAACAATGAAACTGGCCGCAATGATGTTGCTGGCGGGCGCAGCCGCGTGGGGCAAACCCGAGGTGGTGGCGTTGCCCGGCAAGTCGCCGATCGTGAATTTCCGGTTCGTTTTGCGGGCGGGCGCCGCGTCGGATCCCGCCGGCAAGCAGGGCGCGGCGGCGCTCACCGCCTCCATGCTGGCGCAGGGCGGCACGCGTACGAAGACGTACAAGGAGATCGTGGACGCGCTGTTTCCCATGGCTGCCTCCATCTCCATGCAAGTGGACAAGGAGATGATCGTCTTCAGCGGGGCGACGCACATCGACAATCTGGAGAGCTACTACCAGATTTTCCGGGAGGCTCTGCTCGATCCCGGCTGGCGCGAAGACGATTTGAAGAGGTTGCGGGACAACCTGATCAATTACCTGCGCGTGAGCCTGCGCGGGAACAACGATGAGGAACTGGGAAAGGAAGTTCTCTACAACGAGATTTACCGCGGGCATCCCTACGGCTGGAACAACGCTGGGACCGTATCCGGACTTCAGTCGCTCACGATGGACGACCTGAAGAAATTCTACCGCGAGCACTTCACGCAGGCGAATCTGATCATCGGTCTGGCGGGCGGCTATCCGCCGGCTTTTCTCGAAAAGGTGAAGAAGGACTTTGAGGCGCTGCCGGCGGGCGCGCCGGGGCGGATGAAATTGCCGGCGCCGGAAGCATTGCATGAGACGCGCGTAGTGATGGTGGAGAAGAAGACGCGCTCGGTGGCGTACTCGTTCGGCTATCCGATTGAGGTGCGGCGGGGGCATCCGGACTTTCCCGCGCTGCTTGTGGCGCAATCATACCTGGGGCAGCATCGACAATCCGTGGGGAGGCTGTACCAGCGGATGCGGGAGGCGCGCGGGCTGAACTACGGCGACTATGCTTACATTGAGTACTTCCCGCGCGGAATGTTTCAATTCGAGCCGGATCCCAACCTGGCGCGGCAGCAGCAGATCTTCCAGATTTGGATCCGACCGGTGGAGCCCGCGACGGCGCACTTTGCGCTGCGTCTGGCGATGTTTGAGTTGGACCGCTTCGTCCGGGAGGGGCTGAGCGAAGAGGCGTTCCAAAAGGCGAGGAACTTCGTGTCCCGGTACGTCAACCTGCTTCTGAAAACGAAGGACGCGGAATTGGGATACGCCATCGACAGCCGCTGGTACGGAGTCCCTGATTATCAGTCCTACCTTCGCGGAGCGCTGGCCAAGCTGACGCGGGAGCAGGTGAACGCCGCCATCCGGCGCCACCTGCGCACGGACCGCATGGTGCTCGTAGTAGTCGCGCAAAACTGCGAGGAACTCAAACAGAAATTCCTCTCCGAGGCGCCTTCTCCCATGACGTACAATTCGCCGAAGCCTGAAGACGTCTTGAACGAAGACAAGATCGTCGAAAAGCTCAAGCTCGGCTTGAAGGCGGAGAACATACGGATCATTCCGGTGGAGAAAATTTTCGAATGAACCGGCGCGAGTTCATGCTAGCGGCGTCCGCGGTTTCTGCCGGCGCGGTGTCCGCGGCGGAAGAGGGCTTTACTCCTCTCTTTGACGGCAAGACGCTGAATGGATGGGTGGTGCGGGAAGGTCCGCCATCCGGCTTCGCAGTGGACAACGGCGAAATCGCCGCCAAGCCCGAAGCGGCGTACCCTGCGTGGCTATCCACGCTAAAGCAGTATGAGAACTTCGAACTGAGGCTGGAGTTTTTCGTCAAGGGCTGGACCGACGGCGGCGTGTACCTTCATGCGCCTGTGCACGGCAGACCCACCTGGTGCGGCATGAAAGTGAATATCTTCCACGCCGCCGACAAAGTTCCCTTGAATAATTCGATGGGCGCCATCTTCCCCCTCATCGCTCCCAAGACGGTGAACGTCAAGCCGGGGTGGAATGAACTGCGGATCTTGATGGACTGGCCGCGATTGCAGGTGTGGTCCAACGGGGAGGCGGCGCAGGACGTCAACTGCGAGTCGCACCCGGACTTGAAGTGGCGGCTACGCCGGGGCTTTATCGGGCTGGTCACCTTGAACTACCCGCACCGGTTCCGCAATCTGCGGCTGAAGGAACTGCCATCGAAAGAGAAATGGGAGGTCCTGTACGAGGGACCCGCGGACTTCGCCAAGTGGGAAGTGACGGAATCCAATCCACGCAGCCCCGCGAAGTTCGAACCCGTGGGCGAGATCATCCGCGCCGACGGGCTGGGGAATCTTTCAACCAAAGAGAAGTACCGCGATTTTGCGCTGGAAATGTATATCCGCCACGCGAAGCACCACAATGGCGGCGTCCTGTTCCGCGCCAAGGGAACGGCCGGGCGGATGGATCATTACGAGATCCAACTGCACGACGTGGAGGACGCCCACTATCCGACCGGTTCGCTTTATCACTATAAGCGCTCGTCGTATCCCCGAATCGAGCCGGAGAAGTGGTGGCTCTACCAGATGTGGGTGAAAGACCGCTGGTGCCTGGTGCGCATCAATGGAGAAAACGTGTTGGAGTATGACAATCTGGAAAACCTGAGCTCAGGTCCGGTCGAGCTTCAGGCGCATCAAGCCGGCCGCTGGACCGAATACAAGCACATACGGATTAAGCGGCTTTGAGAGGACGAGGCGAAGCATGAAAGTCGTAGCTTTCAACGGAAGTCCGAGAGAGGACGGGAACACCTCCATTCTGCTGAACACGGTGTTGGAGAAACTGCGGGAGGAGGGCATCGAGACGGAGTTGGTGCAGTTGGGCGGGGCGAACATACGCGGCTGCACGGCTTGTTATAAGTGCGTCGAAAACAAGAACCGGCGCTGCTCGGTGGAGGACGATCAAGGCAATTACTTCATCGAAAAGGTTCTCAGCGCGGATGGAATCCTGTTGGGTTCGCCCACTTATTTCGCCGACATCTCTTCGGAGATGAAGGCCCTGATCGACCGCGCCGGATTGGTGGCTCGGGTCAACGGCGGCCTTTTGCGCCGCAAGGTCGGCGCCGCCGTGGTGGCGGCGCGCCGCGCGGGCGCCATTCACGCTTTCGACAGCATGAATCATTTTTTCCTGATTGCGGAAATGGTCGTTCCGGGATCGAGCTATTGGAACGTCGCCCGCGGACGCGACAAAGGCGATGTGGAGCTGGACGCCGAAGGAATTCAAACCATGGAGACCCTTGGCGCCAACATGGCGTGGGTGCTGAAGAAGCTGGCTTGAGGAGAACCGGTCAGCGGGCGGACCACTCCCGGTAGAGCCGCCCCAGCGTGCGCAGCTTTTCAGGATCCTCAGCCACGGAGCGGATGGTGAACATCATGATGCCGGTGGACCGCCCCGTGGCGCCGAGGCGCATGACCTGCTCGAACTCGGCGGCGGAAATCACGCCGGGCTCGTTGTGGGCTTGGACGATGGGCCAGATGCGGGCGGCATCCGGAAGGCGCCCGGAAAGCCACTCGACATAGTTCCCAACCCATTCGGGGCTGCGTCCCATGCGCCCGTGGTAGACCATCGGCGAGAAAACGTCCGCCACGGAGGCGAGCGCCCGGAGGTCGAGTCCCAAAATGCGGCGCAGCGCTCCGGAGTACTCGTCTTCGGTCCACGGGCAGTGGTAGACGCCGAGCAGCGCCTCCGGACGCTTCTCCTTGAGGATGGCGCGGAACTCGCGAGCCCAGTCCAGGAGGACGGAGACGCGCCAGTCCCGCCAGGCGCGTTCATGGCGGGCCAAGATGAATTGCGCTTTTTCGGCAACCGTGCCGTTGGGGAGCCGTATGCCGGTAGCTTTCGTGAACGCCTCCAGGCAGGTCGGGGAGAAGCAGGTTTCTGGCAGGACTGGTTTGGGATCCTCGAATTGGGCGTGCCAGTGGAAATAATCCAGCCAGACTCCGGCGAGCGGATGGGCGTCGAGAAGATCCACGAGCTGTTTCCGGCGGTACGCCCGGAATCCAGGTTCGGTGGGGCAGGCGCCGAGGAACCATGTGGCGGCGGGGGCGCGCTCACCCTTCTCGTTGACCGGCCAAGCTTCCGTGTGTTTCTCGACGTATCCCTTTCCGTTGAGGGTGGCGAACTCCGCAAAAACCGCCGCGCCTTCGGCTTTGGCGCGGGCTATCAGGTCAGGCTTGATGGAGCCGGCGTGGACGAAGACCGCGTTGATGGAATATTCGTCAAGCCGGGCGCCGCGGTCCCAGAAAGGTTTGGGATGGGAGTAGGTCCCGCGAATTTCCAACCGTTGCGCCGGCAGCCCGGAAACGAGGGCGAAGAGCCACAGGATTCGCAGCATCGTAGGCCCATGATAAACCGCCGCCAGCCAGCGGCGGGGACGGCAAATCCCTTAAAATGGTGCATTCTCGTTGTTGTTGCGAGAATCTATAGAAGCAGAAGAAGGACCCCAAACTGATGAGTGCCACCGCTATGCCAGCCATGGTGGGCCGGGGATCTTGGTTCTGGCAGACGAGCGTCGGAAAGAAGGCGGTGATGGCGGTCACCGGCTTTATTCTGTTCGGCTTCGTCGCCGGGCATCTTCTCGGCAACCTCCAAATCTACCTATCACCCGAAAAAATCAACCGGTACGCTGAACTCCTCAGAAGCGCCCCGGCGCTGTTGTGGGGCGCGCGGCTGACGCTGCTCGCGTCGGTGGTGTTGCACATGTGGGCGGCGTTGTCGCTCACGCGGTTGCAGATGGCCGCCCGCCCGGTGAAGTACCACCGTAAGGAAAACCTGAACTCCAGTTACGCATCCCGGACGATGATCTGGGGCGGAGTGATCATCGGCGCATTTGTCGTCTTCCACATCCTCCATTTCACCGTAGGCTCGGTCCACCCCGATTTTGACGCCAAGAACGTGTACAACAATGTGATCCTCGGGTTCCAGGTTGTGCCGGTCTCCGTGTTCTACATCATCGCCATGGTGCTGCTATGCATGCACCTGTACCACGGCTTGTGGAGCATGTTTCAGAGTTTAGGGGTCGAACACCCCAAGTACACTCCATGGATCAAGCGGTTTGCGAAGCTGTTCGCGTTTGCCATCGCCGCGGGCAACATTTCGATCCCGGTAGCGGTGCTCGCGGGCTTTCTGAAGCCGGTCTAAGGAGCATGAAGCCATGGAATTGAAATCGAGAGTTCCGTCCGGTCCGATTGAAACGGCGTGGGACCGCCACAAGTTCGAGCTGAAGCTGATCAACCCGGCGAATAAGCGGAAATATTCGCTGATTGTCGTAGGCAGCGGCCTGGCCGGGGCTTCGGCCGCGGCGTCGCTGGGTGAACTCGGTTATAAGGTTTCCTGTTTCTGCTACCAGGACAGCCCGAGGCGCGCGCATTCGATCGCCGCGCAGGGAGGCATCAACGCCGCCAAGAATTATCAAAACGATGGCGACAGCGTATACCGTCTGTTCTATGACACCGTGAAGGGAGGCGACTTCCGGGCGCGGGAGGCGAACGTTTACCGCCTCGCTCAGGTGAGCCTGAATATCATCGACCAGTGCGTGGCGCAGGGCGTGCCTTTCGCCCGCGAGTACGGCGGAACGCTGGCCAACCGGTCTTTCGGCGGCGCGCAGGTGTCGCGCACCTTTTACGCCCGGGGGCAGACAGGGCAGCAACTGCTGCTGGGCGCGTATCAGGCGCTTCAGCGGCAGATCGGCGCAGGCCAGGTGAAGATGTACCCGCGCACGGAAATGCTGGACTTGATTGTGATCAACGGCAAGGCGCGGGGCATCGTAACGCGCGACATGGTCACCGGACGCATTCAGTCCTTTTTGGCTGACGCCGTGATTCTGGCCACCGGCGGCTACGGCAATGTCTTTTACCTTTCCACCAACGCCAAGGGCTGCAACGCCACAGCCATTTGGCGGGCGTATAAGCGCGGAGCGCTGTTCGGAAATCCGTGCTTTACGCAGATCCATCCGACGTGCATTCCGGTGAGCGGCGATTACCAGTCAAAGCTGACCCTGATGTCGGAATCGCTGCGTAACGACGGGCGCATTTGGGTGCCGCGCCAGGCGGGCGACAAACGTCCGCCGAACGAAATCCCGGAGAAAGAGCGCAACTACTACCTCGAAGAGAAGTATCCGAGCTTCGGAAATCTGGTGCCGCGCGATATCGCTTCCCGTGCGGCGAAAGCGGTCTGCGACGCTGGCTACGGAGTGGGCGAGACGGGCAAAGGCGTGTACCTCGATTTTTCCGAAGCGATTCAACGGCTCGGGAGGCAGGGCGTCGCCGAGCGTTACGGGAACCTCTTCGACATGTACGAGCGCATCACCGGCGAGGACCCGTACAAGACGCCGATGCGCATCTACCCGGCGGTGCACTACACGATGGGCGGGCTATGGGTGGATTACAACCTGATGAGCACCATCCCCGGCTTGTTCGTGCTGGGCGAAGCGAATTTTTCCGACCACGGCGCGAACCGCCTGGGGGCGAGCGCTTTAATGCAGGGGCTCGCGGATGGGTACTTCATCATTCCTTACACCATAGGCGATTACCTGGCCGCGGCCAAACCGGAAAAGGTGAGCGAAGACGCCCCGGAAGTGAAGGAGGCGGAGGACAACGTCGTCGGCATCGTCAAACGGTTGTTGAACTCCAGCGGCAAGCGGACGGTGGATTCTTTCCACCGGGAACTTGGGCAGATCATGTGGGAGTACTGCGGCATGGCCAGAAATGCCGCGGGCTTGCAGAAGGCGCTGGAGTTGATCCCGGAGTTGCGCGAACGGTACTGGAAGGAAGTGAAGGTTCTCGGGACCAACGAAGAGTTCAATCAGTCGCTCGAAAAAGCCGGGCGCGTGGCGGACTTCTTCGAACTGGCCGAGCTGATGTGCCTGGACGCCTTACAGCGGAACGAATCTTGCGGCGGGCATTTCCGCGAGGAATATCAAACGGCGGAAGGCGAAGCGCTGCGGGACGATGAGAACTTCTGTTATGTGGCCGCCTGGGAGTATAAGGGGGCAGGCAACCGGCCGGAGTTGACGAAAGAGCCGCTCACGTTCGAGTACGTGAAGCCGGCGCAGCGGAGCTACAAGTGAGATGAGGATCATATTACACGTTTGGCGGCAGAAGAACTCGCGGGACCCGGGCCGCCTGGTCCGGTATGAGGTCCCGGACGTGAACGAGCATATGTCGTTTCTCGAGATGCTCGACGTGTTAAACGAGAGCCTCATCGAGAAGGGCGAGGACCCGATCGCCTTCGACCACGATTGCCGGGAAGGCATCTGCGGCATGTGCGGCATGATGGTGAACGGAAAGGCTCACGGCGGATTTAAGGGAACGACGCTGTGCCAGGTGCATATGCGCCACTATAAGGACGGCGATGAGATCTACCTCGAGCCGTGGCGGGCGCGCGCGTTTCCGGTGATCAAAGATCTGGCCGTGGACCGCTCGGCTCTTGACCGCATCATCGCGGCGGGGGGCTTCATTTCGGTGCCCACCGGCTCCGCTCCGGACGGCAACGCCATACCGGTGCAGAAGCAGGACGCCGAAATGGCCATGGACGCCGCCGCATGTATCGGCTGCGGCGCGTGCGTGGCTGCCTGCCCGAACGCTTCGGCTTCGCTGTTTACCGGAGCCAAAATCGCGCACCTCGGGCGGCTGCCTCAGGGACAACCGGAGCGGGACAAACGCGCGCTGGCGATGGTGCTCCAGATGCAAGAAGAGGCTTTTGGCAACTGCACGAACATAGGCGAGTGCGAAGCCGCCTGCCCGAAAGAGATCAAGTTGGATGTCATCGCGCGGATGAACCGGGACTACTTAAAGGCGGCGCTGACCGAACGGATACTGGTCGAAAAAGGCGGCGCGGGCTGATCCGCCGCCGCTCACGAGACCGTTTGCTAGCTGCTTTTCCACGCCGGAGCAATTTCGGCTACGAAATCTTCAAACTTGCGCGGCGCGTGCCCGAGCAAGCGCGTTTGTAACGCAATCTCTTCCTCGGTAGCTTTCAGACCGGTCTTCTGAAAATGGCCGTACATGATGCACAGGTCGTGTACGAGCCAATCGGGCATGAAATTTCTCGCTTGAGCCGCCCACGCGTCGAGGTCGTCGCCGGCATAACGGACCGGGCGCCCCAAATACTTGGAGTACGTCTCGGCGACCTGGTCGCCGGTGAGAGCGTCCGGTCCTACGACGGAGTAGATACGGCCGTCGTGACCCGGCTCGGTTAAGGCCATCGCGGCAAGTTCGGCGATGTCTCTTACGTCCACACGGCTGACGCCGCCTTGCCCGATGGGCTGCGGATACAACCCGTGGCGCGCGATGGCTTCCTGAAACCAAAAATCGTTTTGGTAGAAATTGTTCGGACGGAGCACCGTCCACCCGATGCCGGACTCCTTCACCGCCTGCTCCACCGGGATCTTCGTGGCGAAATGCGGGATATGCGCCCCTTCCTCCACCTTGTGAACCGATAGATAAACCAGCCTCTTCACGCCGGCGTGCTGAGCGGCAGCCACCGCTGCAAGCCCCTGCGCCGTTTCATCCTGGCTTAGCGCATTGAGCAAAAAGACGGCGTCCGCGCCCGCGAACGCCGCCGGCAAGCTTGCTGGTTCCCGCAAATCGCCCACCACCGCCTCCACGCCGCCAGGCAGAGCGGAAGCTTTATCCGCCGAGCGAATCAAGACGCGGACAGGCGCCTTCCGCGCCAGCAGTTCCCGGACGGTATGCGAGCCGACAGTGCCGGTGCCGCCGATTACAAGTGTTTTCACTACGCCCCTCCTTTACCACCATTATGTCTTACCTGGTCCGGCAGCCGAAGCGCGAGGCGAAACTCTGCGGCGCCGCAGACCCCTACCAGGCGAACTTCAAGCCCATCTGAATCTGGCGCGGGCTGGCTGCGCCCTGCACCTGGTACAAAGTGTCGCGGGGTTGCAGGTCCGTGCCCCACGTCAGGTTGCGGCTGTTGTAGTTCACTCGATTCTGAACATTGAACGCTTCCGCCAAGATCTGGAGCTTCATTTTCTCCCGCAAGGGGATGACTTTCGAAAGCCGGACGTCGACGACATGGCTCGCGTAGCCGATGGAAGTATTGCGGCCGAGAGTGTATGCGCCCACGAACGGCCGGTCGTTGTTATTCCCGTCGCCGTTGACGTCTGAGCCCACGGTGACGGTGGACGGCACTCCGCTGCGGAGCACCCAATGCGTGGAGAGCATCCAGTTGCCGTAAATGCGGTTCTTCCATGGCAGCTCATACACTCCGGTGAGCGTAAACCGGTGCTTCTGGTGCTGGTCGGAAAGCCCGCGCTCGGAGCGCATGTCATAGGTGTCGGCGGGCGCCTCGGCTTGAGTGAAGTCGCCGCAGAAGTCAATCGTCCGGGAAAGCGTATAGTTCGCGCGGAACTGAAGTCCGCGGCTGAAGCGCTTCTGCACGGTCAGCGTGCCGGCGCTATACGTGGACGAGGCATCCGAAGCGACTACGAAGATGTTGTTATAGTTCGGGTCGAGCCGCCGGGCCGAACCATAATAACGCCGCCCGATCTGCTGCGGCGTTGGGCGAGCCACGCCCAGCGAGGCGGCATTCTCAGCCGTCAGCACGATTGGCGGAGCGAGGTTCACATTTCGCGCCCAAAGCCCCTGCACGCCCCGGACGAATACGTAGGCGCCGCCCACCATCCAGTTGTTGCCGATCGCGCGCTCGACGCCGAACGTGGAATGTTGGGAGTAAGGGATTTCGATGTTGGAATCCACCAGGTTCAGGCTCGGGCGGGGCAGCGCGAACCCCGTGGGAAACAACCTGCTCTGCGGGAATGCCCCGCGCGTCAGTTGCTCGGTCGCTTGGGCCGAGGCGAGCGTCAGCGTGGAGCGGGCGATCAGCGCGTTCCGGGCTACGAGGAGGAAAATCTTGTCATAGAACAGCCCGTAGCCGGTGCGGATCAGCAAGCGCCCCTTCCCGTCCGGGTTGTAGGTGATGCCCACGCGCGGCGCGATGTTGTTCGCGTCGCGGTGGATGCCATCCTGCAAGCCGGCTTCGATGGGATTGTTGCGGTCGCGCGGGATTCCCTGCGGCTGCATGTCGTAGTCGTAACGCACGCCGTACGTGAGGCTCAACTTTTCTGTGGGGCGGTAAGTGTCTTGAAAGTAGAACCCCAGCAAGGTGTCCGGAAGGCGGATGTCGGGATTGCCGAATCCCTGGCTGAACTGGTTGACCCGCCCGGCAACGAAGTCGTTGAGGCTGGCGAAACTAAACGTCCCGCCGAAATTGCTGGGAAATGACGTATGGGCGCGGATGTCCTGGATATCGGTTCCGAACTTGAAGTAGTGCCGCCCCAGTTGCTTGCTGAAGGACTGCGTAAATTGCCAGCGCCCTTCGTCGAGCAAGACCGGAAAATTCGCGCTCCGTCCCCACGTGGCGACGCCGGAGATGGTCACCCGGGGTCCGATCGGGTCGTTGGCATATTGGGTGAGGCGCCGCGGGGCGAACTGAACCCGCGTTTCGCCGAGGAGAGTGGGCGTGAATACGTGCGTCCAGGAGCCAAGGAAAGACTGGTCGCGCCCCTTTTGGCCGCCGCCGCCGGAGACGTCAACCAGTTGTCCGATGCCCACGCCGCCGCCGTTCGACTCCCTCGTCTGGCCGAAGATGTAACGGAACATCACGTTGTCCTTGGGGCCGAACGAATGGTCGATGCGAAGTGAGGCGAGCGTATCGATGCGGTCCACCGGAAACGCGCCGTTGGTGATGGACTTCACTCCGGCGTTGGGAATCGGCCGGCTGGCCAGGACGCTGTTGATGGTGCGAACGGCGCTGTCCGAAATGGTCGTAATGTCGCTCTCATTGCGGTCCATGTATTCGATGGCCGCGAAGAAAAAGGTCTTGTTCCGGCGCCAGGGGCCGCCCAAAGTGGCGCCAGTGTTTTTGCGGTTGAAGGGAGGCTTGTCCGCGCCGGTGGCGAAGGCATTGCGCCCGTCCAGCGATTCATCGCGAATGAAAAAGAACACGTTGCCCTGATACTGATTCGACCCGGAGCGGGAGACGACGTTCACCAAGCCGCCGCCGGCGTTGCCGAATTCGGGGGCGAACAGATTGCTCACCACCTGAAATTCGCGCACCGCTTCCTGGCTCATGGTCAGCCTGGTGTTGCCGTTGAGCTGGCCGTTGTTGTCCGCGCCGTCCACGGTGATGTTATTGCTGCGTCCGCGCTGCCCGTTGAAGCTGAGGCCGCTGCCCTGCCCGCTAGATTGCTGGGCCGTAACGCCCGCCACCGTGCGGGCATAGTCCAGGAAATTGCGCCCGTTGATCGGCAAATTGTCAATTTCCGCGCGGTTCACCACCGCGCCCACGGTGTGACGAGCCGTTTCGATCATCGGCGCGGCTTCGGTGACCGTGATCTGCTGCACCTGAGTAGCGACCGGTAGAGTTATCTCAACCGTAGCCACTTGGCCCACTTGAAGCACCAAGCCGCGGCGCTCGACCGTGGCGAAACCCGTTTTGGAGACGCGCAGGTCGTATTCGGAGGCCGGCAACGCCGCGATGCGGTAGCGGCCGATGGCGTTTGTTTCACCCCTCCGTTCGACCCCTGTCTCTTTGTTGGTGACGACGAGAGTGGCGCCCGGGATTCCCGCTCCGGCTTCATCCACCACCATGCCTTCCAGATCCGCCAAAGCGCCGGCTTGGCCCCAAGCCAGAACAGGCACAAAAACCGTGAGCAGAACGAGCGTGGAGAACCTCATAGTAGCTTGATTATCGCAAACAATCCCGGCGAATTTGAATTCTAAGACCGTAGCCGCGCTCCGGAGGCGCGCCAGACGCCGCCTAGGCTCCTAGCTTCTGTCGCAGAAGGGCGGGGAGATGGGAGGCGTGATCCACTTGCAGGACGTCGAAGCCGGCGGCTTGGCCGCTTTGCACCCCTACCGTAGAGTCTTCCACCACCAAAGGATTGGCGGCGGCAAGCAAGGCGGCGGCCTTGAGGTAAGGCTCCGGGTCCGGTTTGTGGCGGGCGACATCCTCGCCGCAGATGACCGCCTCCATCAGCGGCCACAGCCGGGCCGCCTTCAGAACCGGGTCGATTTCCGCGTGACCGCTGGAAGAAACCACCGCCAACTTGTAGCCGTTGAGGCCGCGGAGCAATTCGACCGTTTCCTGCATCACCGGCGGTTGTGCGTGCATGCGGCGGCGCACCCGTTCCTGCTTCTGCGGATAGCGGCCGAAGATCTCCTCGAATGTGGCCGGTTTGCGGGCGCGGGATAGGAAATACTCACAGGTGGCGCGCTCGGAAAGTCCCACGCATTCGCGGGCAAAGCGCTCCCAATCCGTGTCGATTTCGAGGTCGGCGAGCGTCTCCATCCAACATGCGAAGTGAATGGGTTCACTGTCGGCCAATACGCCGTCGAAATCGAACAATATGGCGTCGTAGCGGGGCATGAACTTTCAGTTTGCCATGGCATGCTGCTAGCTTGAGAGCGTGGGAGCAGTCTGGCGAAAACTGGCGCGGGCGGGCCGCGGGCGGTGGATGGAGGCGGCGCTGTTTGCTTCCGCATTCGCGCTTTTCCTGATCGCCAACCGCGCAGCCTACAAGGGCTGGTTCAGCGGCGACGAACTGGATAATCTTTTCTGGACTCAGTACGTCTCCTGGCGCGAGTTCCTCTGGCGATTCCTGGCGCCGGAGTTTTACGCCCACAACTTCCGGCCGGTGGGCCATTTCTTTTTCTTCGCCATGGGGCGCACGGCGCAACTCGACTTCCGGTGGTACGCCGCCGCTGTGCACCTTCTCCACTGGGCCAACGTAGGCCTCGTGTACGTTGCTGCACGCCGGTTGGGGTCTCCATGGAGGAGCGCCGCCGCTGCCGCGCTGTTTTTCGCTTACCCGATGGCCGCCTTCGACGCGCTGTGGAAGCCGATGTACATCTTCGATGTGCTGTGCGCGACGTTCGGTTTGCTGTGCCTCCTGGCTTACAGATCACGGCGGTACGTTATGGCGTTTGTGTGCCTGTGGGCGGCTTACAAGTCCAAAGAGCCGGCCGTGATGTTGCCTCTTGTGCTGGCGCTGGTCGAGTGGCGGTGGGGCGAGAGGCGCTGGCTGAGGCTGGCGCCGTTTTTCGGCGTCTCGCTGCTGTTCGGCGTGCAGGCGCTGTTTGCCCGCGAGGCGCCAGGGCCGGAATATCGGCTCACCTTCAGCTTGGCCGCGCTTGGGACGACCATCCATTTTTACACTTCCCGGGCATTCCTTCTGCCCTGGGCCGGGTTGCTGACTCTGGCTCTGCCGCTTGTCTTCCGCGACCGCCGGGTGCTGTTGGGGACCGCCGCGTTTTGGGCGCTGCTCGCGCCGGTTTTGTTTCTGCCGATGCGCACTTATGCCGCCTACCTCTACTTGCCGCTGGCCTTCTTTTCTCTGGCGGTGGCCGGAATCGCCGAAGGGCGAAAGCTGGGAGTGCTGGCTGCTGCGGCCGCCGTGTGGCTGGGCGCGAACCACTGGGCCATGCGCAGGCAGCGCGCCGCCGCGCTCTGGGAGGCACGCGGCCACCGGGCTTACTTTACCGAGCTTAAGCGGTCGTTCACCGAGGAAGGCAGGCCGGTTTGTATCGCCTTTGACCCGCCGCCGCCGCGGCTGGCGGAGTGGGGCGTGCAGGCGGCGGTACGGCTGGCGTCGGGCGACCCGCGCATGGAGGCGGTGCTCTCCGAGGGGGACGATCCGCTGCTCGCGCCGCTGCGGGTGGTGTGGCTCGCGCCGGAGCGTCCCGGGCGCGGGCGGGCCGTCTCGCTCGCGCAGCTCCTGACCAGCGGCGACCCCCGCGACCCCGGGCCCTGGCGGCAGCGCCGCATCCTGCGCCGGCAGCGCGAAGTCGCGCACGAAGCGCGCGCGGCGGGCGTCCGGCAGCTCGGGCAGCTCGGCGCGCAGCCGCTCGATCAGCGCCGCGTCGAGCTCGAGC
>Ga0101944_10003397_pt1 | contig 22410 bp, 23 predicted proteins | sample DewCreD2012metaG_FD_75245 | JGI IMG/M metagenome (GOLD analysis project Ga0101944, IMG submission 75245) | Hot spring sediment bacterial and archeal communities from British Columbia, Canada, to study Microbial Dark Matter (Phase II) - Dewar... ... | reverse complement strand
GGTCAGGGTGGCAACCATGAATCCAATGGACAGGCCGAGCAGGATAGAGCCGCCGACAGTGTAGGCGATGTTCAGGTCTTGCAGCAGGGCGGGCAGCACCGCGCCTTTCAGGTTATCGGAAAAGCCGAAGACGAAAAAGGCAAAAAAAGCGGCGGTGGTCCACAGCCAGAGGGAGGAATTTTTCATTATGCAAAATGCTCGTTGACGAACTTGAGTTTTTCGGCGTGTTGGAAGTTTTGACCGCCTTCGTGGTTGTTGAAATGCCAGATTCGGATGTCTTTTTTGCCGGCGTAGTGGTTATAAGCGGCGAATACGGTCGAGGGTGGGCAGATGGTGTCCATCAGGCCGACCGAGAACAGGGCCTGGGCGTTGGCGCGGGCGGCGAAGTTCATGCCGTCGAAGTAAGAGAGCGTATTGAATACCGTTTCGATTTTGTCACGGTGATTTTTGCAAAACCGCGCGATTTCGTTGTAGGGGTCGCTGTCTACCAACTCGGTGGCGCGGCGATAATGGCATAGGAACGGCACATCGGGCATGGCCAGGGTCACATCGGGGACGAGTCCTGCCGCAGCCAACGTGATTCCGCCGCCCTGCGAGCCGCCGGTGACGGCCACCCGGGATTTATCTACCAGCGGGTGCGCGCGGGCGGCCTCGATGGCGCGGACGGCATCAGTGAAAACGCGTCGATAGTAGTAGGTTTGGGGGCTGAGAATACCGCGCGTCATGAATCCGGGAATCTGCGGGTTGCCGCCTTCCAGTTCAGGGTCGGGGGTGTCGCCGACGCCCCAGGAGGAACCCTGCCCGCGCGTATCCATGACGAAATGGGCGTAGCCCGCCGCCGCCCAGCCGAGCCAATCGTTGGACAATCCGCGCCCGCCGCCATAGCCGATGTATTCGACAATCACCGGCAGCGGTTCTTGCGTTCCGCGCGGCAAGAGCAGCCAGCCTTTGATGGGTTGGCCGCCATAGCCGTTGAAGGTTACATCGAAGGCCTGAATGAGTTTCAGGCCGTTTTCTACCGGCTCGAAGCGGGCCTGGAGGGGGTACTGGCGCGCTTGGGCCAGGGTATTTTGCCAGAACTCGTCGAAATCGGCGGGTTCGGGGCGTTCGGGCAGGTAGGTTTTCAGTTGGTCAAGCGGAAGGTCGAAGAGCATAGACGAGTCCTTTCGGGGGCGATTTGTTATTCGATATTCGTTATTCGGTATTCGATATTTGATATTCGGTATCTGGTCCTGTTCTGAATATCGTTCGTCTGGTGTCGAATACCTATCATCGAATATCTAGTATCGAATATCTAGTATCGAATATCTAGTATCGAGTCTCCAGTATCTTTTCAATGACCCATGCCACACCGTCCTCGTCGTTGGAGGGCGCAATCCATTCGGCGACATCTTTCAGTTCGGGGACGGCGTTTTGCATGGCGACCGGCAGACCGGCGTATTGGAGCATTTTCAGGTCGATGCACTGGTCGCCGATGGCGGCTATCTGGTCGGGGTACAGGCCGAGTTGTTCGGCCAGGGCTTGCAGGGCGGTGCCTTTGTTGACGCCTTCAGCGGTCAGGTCGATGTACTGCATCCCGGCATAGGTGTAGTGCAGGGAGGGACAGTGCTCGCGCAAGATGTTCTCGGCCTGGGCGAGCAGCCCCGGCTCAGCCACGATGGTGACTTTCAGGAGCGGGCGGTCGAAATCGGTTTCCGGCTGGTAGGTGCGGCGGCTGCGGAAGGCTTCCTTGAATGTGAGCGGGTCCATCACCTCGTTCATCGAATCCGGCCCAAACCAGAGCGGCGTGCCTTCGGGCGTTTCTCCAATCAGCCCGGTTTCCGGGTTGGCGCGGCAGAAAGCGATGACGTGTGAGATTTCGTCGTGGGCATGGAAGGGCCAGGAATGCCAGGCATCGCCTTCCCTGCCAGGGCGCACCAGCGCGCCCGCCGAGCAGATGTAGGGCAATTCCAGGCCGAGCGATTCGAGCGCGTTTTCCGCGCCGCGCCGCCCGCGCCCGGTGACGATGACCGGCTGAATGCCGGCTGCTTTGGCTTTGTGAACGGCTTCGCGTCCGCGTTTAGTTAACTGGTGCTGTGAGTTGTAGAGCGTTCCATCCAGGTCGATAGCGATGAGTTTAATCAAAACGTGCCTCAGTCAAAAAGGAATCGTCCAATCATACCACTGGTTTATCTGGTAATTGGGTGGTTATCGGTGCAGATGGAAATCCTGTTGGCGTTTGTTTCTTGAAAAAATATAACGCGGTGCTATACTAATTTTGACAGTGCGCATCTCTTGTGAAAAGGAGTTGCATGATAAAGAAATGGTTCTTCTTCACTATTGTGTTATTGGCAGGTTTTTCTTTTTCTTTTGCTGCTACGGGGATTGTTATTGAATCTAATAAGTCACGACATCTTGAATCTGGCGAACACAATGTTGCTGCGAATACCTTTTATGGTGATTTATGTAGATTACAGACTCATCTAAGAAATATTGTTGATACAGGAGAGCAATTCGCCCCCTTTACATCAGACTCAATTGCGCCGATGAGTCCGGGATGTCCAAGTTGTTCGATTCCATGTGACTCGCGTTTGGTTTGCCAGCAATCTGCTATTCATTATGAACCTTGTAATAATACGAGTGATTGTGGAGGCAGGCCATTTTATCGAGCAAAGCACAGATGTTCAAGATGTTGCTGGCCCAATATTTGCTCATGCGGGGGTTGGAGCCAGGTATCGCTAGGATGCGTATATGATCCGGATTGCGCATTGACCGATATCTGTCAGAGTTGTGGCTCGGCTGGAAATTGTCCGACCGCAATCCATGCATTTGATGGGTAATGATATGGGTAATCAGAATCAGAACTGGTTCAAAGACGAACAGTATGAAAAGTTAAGTCTGGTAATATGGTTGCCCATCATTTTGGCGATATTTGTTGCAACCCAAGTATCCTGTACCCCAACCCCAGAAGTGTTTCCAACGCCATCATCTACCTTACAGCCAACAGCACTCGTTTCACTTACGCCTCATTTCATTTTAGGCGACCAGCGCGTTCGGGAGGGAATCGCTCATTGTCTCAACCGGGCAGAGCTGATTCATTCTGTCTATCCCTGGCTCGCAGAGACCGCACCTTTTGAGATGATTTCATTTCTCCCCACGGCGCACTGGGCCTATCCTCAGGGTCCTGCTGGGCTATGGGCTTATTCTTTTGACCCCGAAAAGGGGAAGTCTTTGTTCGAGCAGGCCGGATGGATCCTGGAGAGAGATGCCATCTACCGGACAAACGCCGCCGGACGCGAGATGCTCCTTGTGCTAACAGTGAGCAATCTTCCTTTTCGAGAAACCTGGCTGGCTGTATTCGAAGAGCAGATGAAAGCGTGCGGACTGCGGATTGAGAAACGCGCTGTTTCTGGTGAATGGTTGTATGAAACTGGTCTCAGACAGCGCGATTTCGAGGCCGTTGTTTATCCCTGGTATAGCCAGACAAATTTTGAGGCTGTAGACTTCTTTGGCTGCGAGAAAATCCCATCTGCAGAAAATGACTGGCAGGGTAGGAATTATGCCGGCTGGTGCAACCCGCGCGCCGACCAGGCGATGCGCCTTGCCAGGGCAAGCCTGGGCAGGGAAGCGCAAAAGACAGCATATCGGGTTGCGCAGGAAGAGTACCTGCGCGATTTGCCCAGTATACCGTTGTTCAATCGTGTCGATATATATGCCGCTCATCCCGAATTGCGGAACTTCTCTCCAGATACAACCGAAATTTTTTACACCTGGAACGCCGCGCAGTGGGCTATTCCGGGCCGGGACGAAATTGTCATTGCATTGCGCTCTGAGCCGGTTTCGTTTTTCCCGCCAGAGGATGATTCTTACGCGGCTCGTTTACTGGGTATGCTGGTGTTTGGGGCCGATTACACTAATTTGGCTTACGACTACCAGCCGGTTATGCTCAAGCAAATTCCTGCAATCGAGAATGGGATGGTCGAAGTCAACAGAGTCACCGTTAATGATGGGGAGAAGGTTGTTGATTTAAACGGAAATCTGGTCGAAATCCAACCGGGTGTTTCTGTCTTGGATGCTGATGGAAATGAGGTGATTTATACTGGCAGCGCAACCAAGATGACTCAACTGACCGTAACTTACCAATTTGTCGAGGGGTTGACGTGGTCAGATGGTATCGCGGTTTCTCAGGATGATTACAGGCTTTCTTACAAAGTGATGTGCGACCCTGATATTTCGACAGAATTTTGGGAGAAGGTGTGTGAGAAAATCTCATCGGTTGATTTCCTGAGTGATACGTCTTACGTTGTGACCTGGCTGCCAGGCTACCAGGGCCGGGCCAAGTCTGATTATGCCGGGTGGCCTTATTTCTTGCCCCCCATTGGACGCTTGCCATCCCACCAGGTTGTCCATGGGCAACGATTGTCTGATATGCCGCTTTCCAATTTGAAATGGCTCGATGAACTCAATCGTTCACCGCTTGGGGTTGGGCCGTATCAGATTACGCAGTGGGAGCATGGGAAGCAAATTGTTTTCACGGCAAACCCGCATTATTATCTTGGGGATCCCGCGACGCCTCGCATTATTGCGCGCTTTTTGAGTCCGGAGAAAGCGATTGAATCTTTGCTGCGCGGCGAGGTCGATTTGCTCGATATGGATACCCTGTCGCCGGCCCGCATGGACTTGCTGCCGTCCCGTTCAGATTCCAGGATTCGTTTGTATTTTTTGCCATCCACGTATTATGAGATGCTTGCTTTTTCGCTTCGTTCTAAATGAGTGGGACATAACTCCACAATCCGCCGCGTTTTCTGCGCAATTTCTTCATATTTCTCCGATATTCTTGGGTTTGTAAAACCACAAATATTCCCGGCGCAGAAATCCGGGATATATCGGAGAAAAAACATGAAACCAAATCGTATCCTTTGGACTGTCCTGACCCTGGCAGTGGTTGGGGCGGCGGCTTTTTTCTGGTTCAACGGACGCACCCAGGCGGCGGATGGAACCACCTACCAGACCGAAACGGTTCGGCGCGGCACGCTTACTGCCAGCGTGGGGGCGACCGGAACCGTACGGGCCGGGCAATCGGCCTTGTTGTCCTGGCAGACCAGCGGCAGGGTAGAGTCGGTCAAGGTCGTCATCGGGCAGGCGGTCAGCCAGGATGAAATCCTGGCCTCGCTGGCGCAGACCTCCCTGTCGCAAAACATCATCCTGGCCGAAGCCGACCTGGTGAACGCCCAGAAAAACCTGGATGACCTGCTCAATTCCACGTTGGCGCAGGCAAAAGCCGAGCAAGACCTGGCCAATGCCCTGCAAGCCCTGGAGGACGCGCAGAAAAATGTGAATAAGATTTCCTACGACCGTGCCTCGGATGATTTGATTGAGAAAACCGAGGCGGAACTTGACCTGGCGAAACTCCAGGTTAGCCGGGCCGAGGATGCCTACAAAATGGTGCAAAACCGACCCGATGGCGATTCGCTCAAAGCCCAGGCGCTGCTCAATTTGTCGAATGCCCGCCTGAACCGCGATAATCTGATTGCCAAACTCAACTGGTACAAAGGCTCGTATTCCGAACTGGATGCGCAGAAATACCGCGCCGCGCTGGCCGTGGCCGAGGCCCAGGTGGCCGATGCCCGCCGCGAAATCGAACGCCTGAAAGACGGCCCCAACCCCGATGACATTGCCGCTGCCAAAGCGCGCGTGGCAGCCGCTCAGGCTACGCTCAACCAGGCTAAAATCTTGGCGCCGTTCGATGGCGTGGTGACGGCTGTCGAACCCCAGCCCGGCGACATTGTAACGGCCGGTAAAACCGCCTTCCGGGTCGATGACCTGTCGCGCCTGTTGGTCGACGTGCAGATTTCCGAAGTGGATATCAACAGCGTGGAAGTCGGCCAGCCGGTGACGCTTGCTTTCGATGCGGTGCAGGGAAAAACCTACAATGGAAAAATTATCAAAATCAATGGCTTCGGTGACTCAACATCCGGCGCGGTCAATTTCACGGTCACGGTCGAACTGACCGATGCTGACGAACAGGTCAAACCAGGGATGACCGCTGCGGTCACAATCCAGGTCAAAGAAGTCAAGGATGCTCTGCTGATTCCGAATCGGGCCGTGCGCGTGGTCGATGGGCAGCGGGTGGTTTACATCTTGAAAGATGGCGTGCTGACCCCTGTTACGGTGCGTTTGGGTGCCTCGTCCGATTCTGTGAGCGAAGTGGTGGGCGGTGATTTGCAAGAAGGAGATACGTTGGTGCTTAATCCGCCTTCCAATCCGTTTGGGCCTGGCAGCGGCGGCGGCCCAGGGATGCGCTTTGGAGGGTAAACCCATGACCGACACTGTCATTACTGCCCAAGACCTGACCAAGGTGTACAAAATGGGCGAAGTCGAAGTCCATGCCTTGCGCGGGCTTTCGATGAAAGTGGAGCGCGGCGAGGTGGTTGCGATTATGGGGCCGTCTGGCTCCGGGAAATCGACCTTGATGAACATCCTGGGCTGCCTCGACCGTCCGACCGGCGGGCAATACAGCCTCGATGGGGTGGAAGTCTCCGGGATGACTGATGATGAACTGGCGAATGTCCGCAACCACAAAATCGGGTTTGTGTTCCAGTCGTTCAATCTGCTTTCGCGGCAGACGGCGCTCGCCAATGTGGAATTGCCCTTGCGCTATGCGGGCAACGCCAATCATCGCAAGGAACGCGCCCGGGCCGCGCTCGAAGCGGTCGGGTTGCAGGACCGCCTCACGCACCGCCCTTTTGAACTTTCCGGCGGTCAGCAGCAGCGCGTGGCAATTGCCCGCGCCCTGGTCAACGACCCGGCCATGATTTTGGCTGACGAACCGACTGGCAACCTCGATTCTAAAGTCGGCCAGGAAATCATGGATTTGTTGCTGCGGCTCAACCGCGAGCGCGGCACGACCCTGGTCATTGTGACTCACGATCCCAAAATTGCCGCCCAGGCCCAGCGCACCATCCGCGTGCAGGATGGAGTCGTGCAAGGAAGTGTTCTATGAATGTCTGGCAAACCATTGTAGAAGCCCTCGAAAGCCTGAACGCCAACAAAATGCGCTCCGGGCTGACCATCCTGGGCATTGTGATTGGCGTTGCGGCGGTGATTGCGATGATTGCGGTCGGCGACGGGGCGCAGGCCTCCATCACCGGCTCGATTAACGACATCGGCACCAACATCCTGTTCGTTTTCTCCGGCAACGACCAGGCCGAAGTGCGCAACCCGCGCCCCTTGACGGTCAAAGATGCCGAGGCTCTCTCGGACCCCTTTGCCGCGCCCTCGGTGGAGGCCGTTGCGCCCGTCCTTCAGGGGCAGCATGAAGTGGCGGCCGGCGGCGAAAAAACCCAGGCGGTAGTGAATGGCGTTGTGCCGGTTCATCAACAGGTGCGCAGTGAAAGCCTTTCGGAAGGCGAATTTATCAACGAATCGCACATCTTGGGGTGGGCTTCGGTGGCCGTGATTGGCCCCGATACCGCCGATAAATTGCTCGGGCGCCATGACGGCATCGTCGGCGAGACTATTCGCATCAACGGACAGCCTTTCCGCATTATCGGCGTGCTGGCCTCCAAGGGCGGCGGCTCTTTTGGCAGCCAGGATAACCGCGTGCTGGTTCCGTTTACCACCGCCCAAAGCCGTCTGATGAAGAGCCAAACGGCTGATAGCGTTGATGTTATTTTTGTACAGGCCACCAGTGCCGAAACCACCACCCAGGCCGCTGAGGAAATCAAGCAAATCTTGCGGGCGCGCCACCGCACCGAAATCGGAGCGGACGACTTCACCGTCTTTTCGCAGGCCGATATGCTCTCGACCGCCTCCTCGATTACCGGCATCCTGACCGTTTTCCTGGGCGGCGTCGCAGCCATTTCACTGCTGGTGGGCGGAATCGGCATCATGAACATCATGCTGGTCTCGGTCACAGAACGCACCCGTGAAATTGGACTGCGCAAGGCGCTCGGCGCGCGCAAACGCGACATCCTCATTCAATTCCTGGCCGAGTCATCGCTCCTCAGCCTGCTCGGCGGCCTGATTGGCATCCTGCTCGGCTGGCTGATTTCGGTCGTCATCTACCAGGTTTCGGTGCGAATGGGAACACCGTTCGAGCCATCCATCAGCGCCAACGCCATCACCCTGGCAACGGTCTTCTCGGCGGCGGTTGGCCTGTTCTTTGGCATCTACCCCGCCAACCGCGCCGCCGGTTTGCAGCCGGTTGAAGCGCTCAGGTACGAATAAATGAGGAATACAAAATGATGAATGCAGAATATAAAATCCTGGAGTAAACTCGGCATACTTTGTGGACTCTCCCTGGTTTGTTGCCCTGCATTCATCGTTCATCATTCTGACTTTTGCATTTAGTACCGCCATGCCCCAAAAAATCCTCATTATCGATGACGAACCCAAAATCGTCGAAATCTGCCAGGACTACCTGAAAGCCTCCGGGTTCGAGGTCACATCGGCATGCGATGGGTTGAAAGGCCTGGCCGCCGCCCGGCGCGAAAAACCCGACTTGGTGGTCTTGGACCTGATGCTGCCCGGCATGGACGGCCTGGACGTGTGCCGCGCTCTGCGCCGCGAGAGCGATGTCCCTATCATCATGCTCACTGCCCGGGTCGAGGAAGCCGACAAACTGGTTGGAATCGAACTCGGCGCGGACGACTACATCACCAAGCCGTTCAGCCCGCGCGAACTGGTAGCGCGCGTCCGCATGGTGCTGCGCCGGGCGGGCGGCGACCCGGCGGGCGAAGTGTTGCGCTCTGGCGATGTCACGCTCGACCGCGCCCGCTACGAAGCCGGACTGCCCGACAAGACGGTCCCCCTGACCCCCACCGAGTTCGAAATCCTGGCGACCCTGATGAGCCAGCCGGGCCGCATCTTCTCGCGCGCCCAACTGCTGACCGCCGCGCGCGGCGTGGCCTTCGAGAGCTACGAACGCTCCATCGATTCCCACATCCGCAACCTGCGCCGCAAACTCGAAAGCGACGACGGCCAGGCGCGTTACATTGTCACCGTGCATGGCGTCGGGTACAAATTCGAGCCGTAAGACGGTTCCTGCGGCAGTTCAACTGCCGCAGGAACAGGAACTGCCATGAAATCCGCATCATCCATCCGCCCCATCCAGGTTCGTCTGTTCATCCTGCTGCTGCGCGGCTTTGCCGCGGCCGTCCTGCTAACCTTGCTGTTTATCTTCGCTGCTGCCGCCATCTTGCTGGGCGTTTCTTCGCAGGAAGGGATGACCGAGCGACTGCCTTTCGTCACCCGGCTCGAAACCTTTTACACCGTCAACCGCTCCTGGGAGAACGTGCAAGTCATCCTGCCGCTCCTGCCTAAAGACGACAACGAAGGGTTGTGGAATCGCTCGATTTTGCTCGACGAAGCCGGGAAAATCCTGATTTTCGAGGGCAGAACCAGCGGCCCAATGATAGGCCAGCCGTACACCTCGCAGCCAAACGATACCCGCATCCCCATCCTGGTCGAAGGGCGCGAAGTTGGCACGTTCATTGTCACCGGCTCGCTCTACCCGGCGATTGGCGCGATTGTCCTGGGCTTGCTCTCGCCGGTCTTTTTCGTTTCCATTTTCCTGGCCGCGTTGACGATTATCATCGGACTTTTGCTGATGCGCCGCTTTGTGACGCCGCTTTCGGAAGTGATTGCCGCCGCCCGGACGCTGGCCGCCGGGGACCTTTCCACCCGGATTCGTGTTTCCGGACCCGATGACTTGCGCGTCCTTTCTGATACCTTCAACCACATGGCCGACGCCCTGGAGCGCAGCGATACCGAACGCCGCAACATGCTGGCCGACATCGCCCACGAACTGCGCACCCCGCTGACGGTGATTCGCGGACGGCTGGAGGGGATTGTTGATGGCGTTTACCCCGCCGACGAGGGTCATATCCTGCCTGCGCTGGAGGAGACCTACCTGCTCGAACGGCTGGTCGACGACCTGCGCCTGTTAACCCTGGCCGAAACGCGCCAGCTGCCCTTCGAGCGGCGCGAAGTCGATTTGAACGACCTGGCCCGCCGCGTCATCGACCTGTTCCAGGCCGAGGCCGAGGGAAAAGGCATTCGCATCTCGCTCGAAGCGACGACCGATTTCCTATCCGCGCAGCTCGACCCGCAGCGCACCGAACAGGTCGTCAGCAACCTGGTCGCCAACGCCCTGCGCTACACGCCTGAGGGCGGCGATATCTGGCTCACGATCGAAACAGATTCAGGCGGGGTGGGACTGAGCGTATTGGATAACGGGCCTGGCGTCCCGGAAGAAGACCTTCCCCACCTGTTCGATAGATTCTGGCGCGCCGAAAAATCCCGCTCGCGCGCCTCGGGCGGGGCCGGGCTGGGGCTGGCGATTGCCAGGCAGCTGGTCGAAGCCCAGGGTGGAACCATCGCAGCCCGCAATCGAGAGGGCGGCGGGCTGCAAGTGTCCATCCAGTTTGGGAAAAAATAAGCGTGCTCGAACCCTGCGGGCAGGAAGCCAGCCTGTTCGCGCAGGACCCGCCCAGGCGCAGGTCGAGCAGATGAACGCAGCAGTGGCCTGCTGAGCAATTCCGACACCGCCCGGAAATCAATCTCCGGGCGGGATGGCAAAGGAACATTTTTCGGATAGGCTCTCAATCGTGTTGGAGGAGCGTCTGGAGGAGATTGGCGCTGCCCCAGCCTGGCCCGCTGGGGACTGAATGCCCCCATTCAGGGTGACATATCCGAACGCGCTGATTTTTCTCATGAGGGGCTCTAGTGCGCCTGCGACTCCCGCAGGCGAATCACAATCACGGCTACAATCACCGCAAAAATCAATATCCCCAAAAACGCAATTCCGTTGGTATCGCCCGCCGGGCCGGTGACAGGGATAGTGGCAGTCGTTGTGGGGGTCGGCGTAACCTCTTGCATGAAAGGCGCAGGCAGGCTAGAGGCTGCGTTAATCAATACCAATGCGCCCAACGTAAAAACAAGAGTAAGCGAGTGCAGTTTGGGTTTCATGGGGGATTTCACCAGAACGGGTGATGAAGTTTCACCCTAGTATAACATGCTTGGAATTAAGGCTTTTCTTATCAAATATTAAGTTGTCTTGTATAATCTTTGCGGGCTGGAATGCTCAAAAAATGAGGAGAAATGCCAATATGCGAAATAACGTTCGCTTTTTTTTCGTCTCGATTGCCCTGTTTCTCTTGGGCATACCCCTTGCGCTTGGGGCTCAAAATGCGGTCGGCGCGCGCGGATTCCAGTCTCCTACTGTTGATGACATCACTCAGGGGGCGCTCTTGTACGATAAATGGTATGCCGCGCTCGGCCAGGCTGTCCCCGAAGGAAACATGCCGCTCTGGAGCGCGCAAAGCACCAATACCCGCTCTGGCCCCGATACCTGGCGCTGCGTAGAATGTCACGGTTGGGATTATAAGGGTAAAGACGGCGCGTATGGCAGCGGCTCGCACTATACCGGCTTCCCCGGCGTGTTTGGCACGCAGGCCGATGTGGTTGCCGCGCTGAAAGGCGCGACTGACCCCGGACATGATTTTTCGGCCTATCTGGATGATGCCAGCCTGAACCAACTGGCCGTTTTCATCACCAGTGGGCTGATAGACGACTCCCAATATATCGACACCGTTACCCTGAAAACGAAAGGCGGAGACCCGGCCAAAGGCCAATCGCTCTACGATGGGAACTGCGCCTCCTGTCACGGCGCGGATGGCGCGACCATCCTCTTCCGCACCGAAGGCATCAACGAGACCCTCGGCGCGGTTGCCAACCGCGACCCGTATCGCTTCTTGCACCGCACCCGCTTCGGCGTAGCCGGGACGCAGATGCCGATTGGCCGCGAACTGGGTTGGACACCCAAAGAAGGCGTGGACGTGCTGGCCTACGTTCAAACCCTGCCGACAGGCAGCGAACAGACGCAACCCTCTAATGTGGGCGAAGGTTCCGGCGCATCGCCGCAGGTGGGCGGGCCTTCTGGCGTGGCAGGCGGCATCCTGACCGGCATTTTGGCTTTCCTGGGAACGTTTGGCGTCAGCGCTTTTTTCTTGTTTGGGCTGATTGTGCTTGGCTTTCTTGTCGTTTGGGCCTTGCGTAAGAGGAAATAACATGGCGTCAGGCGGCTTGCCGCTTGAATAATGTTTCTACGATGTCTTGATGTCGCTGAATTTCCAAAATCGGGAGATTTTGGAGTCCGATTTGGAGGAGAGAATCAATGCAGAGAGTGTTTGAGTTACTCAAAAAGAAGGAAATCCAACTGCTCCTGTTGATTGCCGTGATGGTCATCATCAGCGGCGGGGCGTGGGCTTTGTACCAGACCCAAATCCCGCCGGAGCAGCCCATCCTGTTCCCCCATGATATTCATGTTCAATTACAAATCCAGTGCTTGTACTGTCACCCCGGCGCGCAGCGCCAGGCCTCGGCTGGGTTGCCTACGCAGCAAAAATGTTGGGCCTGTCATGGGCAGCTGCGCAAGTACACCGACCCTGCCGCCCCGGTTCCCCTGGAACAATGGCCGGTTGAGCTGCAAAAACTGGCCGGGTATGTGGAACGCAACGAGCCGATTCCGTGGGTGCCGGTTTACATCGTCCCCGACCATGTGCATTTCAACCACCGTCCGCACATCGCCGCCGGGTTTGCCTGCGAGCAGTGTCACGGCGATATGAGCAAGCAGAAGGTCGCCGAGTTGCAGCAGACGGTCAACATGGGCTGGTGCATCACCTGCCACCAGCAAAACACCGTAGATAATCCCGAAAAGCGCATCAAATTGCTTGATTGCGGAACGTGCCATTATTAGGAATTCTATATTAGATACTCGATACTGGATATTGGATACTGGATACTCGATGTTCGAATATCGAATAACGAATATCGAATAACGAAAGTACAAACAGGAGCGCATTGAATGACAGAAAAACTTTCCCGGCGCGATTTTCTTAAAGTAATTGGCACAGGCGCGGCAGTGACAACGGTGCTGACGGGCTGCGGCCCGGCTTCCCGCTATGTGACGCGCGAGCCGTATACCAAGATGCCGGAGTATAACTACAACGGGCAAAGCACCTACTACGCCACCACCTGCCGTGAGTGCGCGGCGGGCTGCGGGCTGGTCGTCCGCACCATGCAGGGGCGCGCCATCAAAACCGAAGGCAACCCATATAACCCGGTCAACCTGGGCAAGACCTGCGCGCGCGGGCAGGCGACCCTGCACGGTCTGTACAATCCCGACCGGGTCAAGAACCCTGCCAAACACGCGCGCGGCGACAAAACCCTGACCGAGATAGATTGGGATACCGCCATCGGGATTGTTTCCGCCGCTCTGAAAGACCCCACTGGCGTCCAATTTTTGCTTGGCCTGGCCCCCGACCATCTGTTCGACCTGGTGAGTGACCTGTGCAAGTCGCTTGGCGCGCCTGCTCCCATCCGCTATGGGGCGTTGGGCATGTTCGAGGCGCGCGTCACGCTGGGAGAAGCCTCCCGCGCCGTGTTTGGCCGTCCCGATACGCTCTTTTTCGACCTGGCGAATGCCGATCTGACGGTTTCCTTCGGCGCGAACTTCCTCGAGACGTGGATTTCGCCGGTGGCTTACACGCGCGGTTACTCGAAAATGCGCAAGCAGCGCGCGCGCGGCCTGCTGGTACAACTGGAGCCGCGCCTGAGCCAGACCGCCGCCAAAGCCGACGCCTGGCACGCCATCAAACCCGGCACAGAGGGGCTGGTCGCTGCTGCCTTGGGCAAACTGTACGCCGAGGAGAAGTTCGGGATTGCGCCTGCCGCCTTCGAAACGGTGGATGTACAAGCCGCTGCCGAGGCTGCCGGGCTGGAATTGGAATCCCTGGAAAAACTGGCCTTCCTGCTCACCCGTGCCGAGCGTCCGCTGGTCATCCCTGGCGGGGCGGCCCTGGCGCACGAAAACGGGCTGGAGACGGCCAAAGCGATTTTGGCGCTCAACGCCCTGTTGGGCAACCCCGGCAAACCGGGCGGAATTTATCACACCCCGGCCTCCCCGTTGGGCGAGGAATATCGCCGCCCAGCCTCGATGAAAGAAATGGCCGAACTGGTGGAACGGATGAAGGCCGGAACGGTCAAAACGTTACTCGTGCATGGCGTCAATCCGGTCTTTGAATTGCCCAAGTCGCTCGGCTTCGAGGCCGCGCTTGCCAGCGTGCCGACCGTCATCTCGTTTGCTACCTTCCCTGATGAAACCGCCCTGGCTGCCGATTACATCTTCCCCGACCATCACGGGTTGGAGTCGTGGGGCTATCAGCGCGTGGTCAATGGAACAGGGCAATCTATGATTTCGGGCGCGCAGCCGGTCGTTGCGCCCTATTACAACACCAAATCAACAGTGGATGTGCTGTTGGCCGCCGCCGGGTTGCCTTTCAAAGACGAGGTGGAATTTATCCAGAGCAAAATCACCCCTCTGGTGGAGCAAACCGGTGGCTTTTACAGCGCCGCTGACTTGCCCTCGTTCTGGGCGCTCTTCCAACAGTTTGGCGGATGGTGGAAGAATGATAGCGACTTAGGCGCGCCGAACGTGGCGGGCGCAACCGAAAAGAAACTCAACCTGACCGCAGGTGAGAAATCTGATTCTTATGACGAGTTCCACCTGCTGGTCTATCCCTCGCCCATCCTGGCCGAGGCGGGGGCTAACAAGCCCTGGCTGCAAGAAATTCCCGACCCGATGACGACCGTAATGTGGAACACCTGGCTCGAAATCAATCCCAAGACAGCCAAGAAACTCGGCCTGCATAACGACGATGTGGTGCGGGTAGTCTCTCCCTTTTGGGCGGTGGAAGTCTCTGTTTACGAGTATCCCGCCATCCGCCCGGATGTGGTGGCGATTCCGTTTGGGCAGGGTCACACCGCCTATGGACGGTACGCCGAAAATCGGGGAGTTAATCCGGCAGATTTGTTCGGAGCGAAAACGAATGGGGCCGGCGACCTGGCCTTCGCCGCGACCAAAGTCCGCATCGAAAAGACAGGCAAGAAACGCGAACTTTCACGCCTGGAAAGCAAATTGGGCGTGTACGGCGAAGGCATGGAGGAGCATTAGAAATGGCGATTTTACCGAAGATTCCTGAGTACAAAGCCGAGTGGAAAGAAGGCGAGGAAGGCCGCTGGGGCGTTGCGGTTGACATGGATTTATGCACCGGCTGCCAGGCCTGCGTAGCAGCCTGCTCAATGGAAAACAATGTCCCGTTTGTAGGCGAACACGATGCCGGCTACGGGCGGCAGATGGCCTGGATTCGCGTGGAGCGCCTGTGGGAGGGCGAGTATCCCGAAGTGAAGGCTACTCCTTTCCAACCGGTGATGTGTCAGCAGTGTGGTTCCGCGCCCTGTGAGTCGGTCTGTCCGGTCTTTGCCACCGTGCATAGCGAGGCAGAAAATCTCAACCTGCAAGTGTACAACCGCTGCGTTGGCACGCGCTATTGCGCCAACAACTGCCCGTATGTAGCGCGCGTTTTCAATTGGGCCGATTACTCCAACTACCCTGAACCACTTTCCAATCACTTCAACCCCGATGTGACCGTGCGGCGGCGCGGCGTGATGGAAAAATGCACCTTCTGCATCCAGCGCATTCACAAGGCTGAAGACCAGGCCAAATCGGAAGGCCGCGAAGTGGGCGAAGGAGATGTTATTCCGGCCTGCGCCCAGGCCTGCCCGGCAGATGCGATTGTCTTTGGACGCCTGGATGACCCCGAAAGCAAAGTGAGCAAACTTTCTAAGGATAAACGCGCCATGCACCTGCTCGAAGACCTCGGCACGCAGCCACGAGTCAGTTATCTCAAGGGAGGCTTCCATGGCAATCTCGGCTAGCGCCTTGCCGCATTCTCACGCGGACGAACACGCCCACCCCGCTGGTCACGGGGTAAGCGACCACGAGGCCGAACTGCGCAAAGAACACCTGATGCTCGACCCCAAGCCGCGCGGCGAAATGAACGCGATGGTGATGGATTCGATGACCTCGGCTTCGTGGAAGTTCTGGGTCGTGGCCGGTATCCTGGCGGCGATTGTGGCGGTGGCGCTGTTTGGCGCGTGGGGCTATATGATTTCTGAGGGCCTGTACCTTACAGGCAAAAACCGCCCTGGGTACTGGAGCTTGTTCCTGGTTCACACGGTTTTCTGGATTGGCATCAGCCACGCCGGAACCTTCGTCTCGGCTCTGTTGCGGGTCTTCAAGGTGGAATTTCGCCGCCCCTTCACCCGCGCCGCCGAACTGATGACGACCTTCGCGCTGGCGCAGGCTGGTATCCAGATTTTCGCGCACATGGGGCGTGTTTGGCTGGCTTACTGGATGTTCCCCATTCCCAATCAGCGTCAATTGTGGGTCAACTTCCAGTCGCCGCTGATGTGGGACTTCCTGGCGATTAACACCTACCTGCTTTCCTCGACCATGTACCTGTTCCTGCCGCTCATCCCCGACCTGGCCATGGCGCGCGACCGCTCGACGGGTTGGCGAAAGAGCGTCTACCGTATTCTGGCCCTGGGTTTCCGCGGCACCGAATCGGAGTGGGCCCACCTGCGCATCGCGCTCAACATCTTTGCCTTTGCCATCCTGCCGGTCATGTTCTCGGTTCATACCATCGTTTCGTGGGACTTTGCAGTGGCAATGCGCCCCGGCTGGAGTTCGACCATCTTTGGCCCCTATTTTGTGGTCGGCGCGCTGCAATCGGGCGTAGCGGCGGTTGGGATGGTGGTCATTGCCATTCGATACACCATGAAGCACATGGATTACTTTATCCGCAAAGAACATTTCGATGCGATTGGCAAACTGATGCTGGTCATCTCGATGGGTTGGGCGTATTTCTTCTTCAATGATTACATGATTCAGTGGTACGGCGGCGACTCATTTACCGACGCCTTGCTGCACTTCCACGAGGCCGGCCCCGGCGGCTGGATTTGGTTCATGATGTTGATAACCAACGTCGCCATCCCCTGGCTGGTGTTGTGGAACAAAGCCTGGCGGCGCAATCCCTGGATTTTGTTCAGCGTGGGGCTGCTCATTAACGTTGGCATGTGGGCCGAACGCTACATTATTGTGCCGGTCTCGCTGCAAATCAACCGCATGCCCTTTTTTTGGGGACAGGAATTCAAACCCGGCATCGAGGTGCCTATCTTTGTTGGTACGGTGGCGTTCTTCATCCTGCTCTACATGCTGGCATCGAAATTCATCCCGCTCGTGCCGGTTTGGGAAGTGCAGGAAGGCCAAATGGCGCATTCCATTCGTAAATATGGCAAAGAGCCGGTTGTTTCGGTGGCCGAACTGGAGTAACGTATGTCAGAGAAAAACCTCCTTCTCGCCATTTTTGAAGACATCGACCCTGCCGCGCATGCGGTCGATAAACTGCGCGCGCTGGGCATTCACGACAGCCATGTGACGGTCATCTCTGGCACGCCCATCACCGAAGCCATGCTGGGGCGCAAGCCGCAGTGGAGCAACGTCACCCGCTTTGCGATGGGCGGCGCGTTCGTCGGCTTGTGCGTGGGCATTTTCCTGGCCTATGGCACGCCCAATCTGTATCCGATTACAGTCGGAGGCCGCTGGATTGGCGTCCCGCCCACGATTGTGGTGATGTTCGAAATGACCATGCTGGTTATGCTCATCAGCACCTTCCTCGGCGTATTCCTCGACAGCCGCTTCCCTAACTACACCCCAACCCAATACGTGCCGGAAATCAGCGATGGACGGATTGCCCTGCTGATTGAATGCCCGCAAGACGAGGAAAAGAACGTGGAAACTGCCATGAACGAACTCGGCGCGGAATCGGTCAAGCGCGCCCAGGCGGAGGCCCTATGAGCCTGTTCCAGCGTCTGATGATGGTCATCTCCGCTGCTGTGCTGCTGCTTGGCGTGGTGATGACTTTTACCTACGATATCATCAAAATCGAGTGGATTTCCTTCATGGAAATCCAGCCATCCTATAAGCCGATGGAAAAACCCCTGCCGGTGGCGAATCGCTCGATTCCCATCGAAGGCGCGGCTTATATCCCCGGCCAGGGGTCGCCGGTCAACCCGGTCGAGGCCGATGAAGTTTCCATTGAGCGCGGGCGCGTTCTGTATTCGATTAACTGCGCTCAATGCCACGGCGCAACCGGTGAAGGCAACGGCATCATCGGCGGCGCGTTGGTCAACCAACCCGCCAACCTGACCGCCGACGTGGTGCAAACCAAAGCCGATGGCGCGCTGTTCCTGACGCTTTCTAACGGCATTTTGGGCGCTGAGGGACAAATTCGCATGCCGGCCCTCAACGAAAACCTGACCGTGCGCGACCGCTGGGATGTGGTCAACTACATTCGCACGCTCAAAGCAACCGCAACGCCCTAACGGAGGATAGATGAAAGACCTGAAAGGAATTATTTTCGGTATCCTGGCAGGGCTGCCCGCGCTGGTGATTGTGTTTGCCTTTGCCCTGTATTTCTTTGGCTGCCGGACGAATAACACCTGTACCGGCATCGCCCTGCCTGCCACGACCCCCATCCCCACCCTGATTCCTGCTACTCTCCCCGCGCCCAAAGTTGGCGCGGAGGCGGTTGCCGCTATTCCGCGCTGCCGTGTGGCCGCCGCCGACCTGGTAGCCGCCTGGATTGACGCAGGATACCCAGAAACCGAAACGTTCTCCTTCACCGACATCAAGGGACAAAACTGCACCGCCACCTTCAAGGCCGATGTGCAGAAATTGTTCCTGGAAGCCAACCTGTGGTACGATGGCGCGCCCGCCTGCACCACCTGCCACAATGCCGATATCGCTAAAAACCAGAAAAACATGGATTTGAGCAGTTATGCTGGTATTCTGGCCGGTTCCAACCGGGTGGGTGAAAAAGCCGAAAAAGGCGACGACATCCTGGGCGGCGGCGATTCTCAGAAATCTCTGCTCTATCTGATGCTCTATGCCCCCAACGGGCAAACCACCATCAGCCGCCCGGCCATGCCGCTTGGACGCCCGGCCAATGTTCCGGAAAAAGGTCCCGTTATTTCCGCAGGCACGCCGCCCGCCCCAACGCAGGGGCAGTAAGTTCCAAAAAAACAGACCGCAGGGAAACGCCTGCGGTCTGTTTTTATTGCCGCTGGCTTCGTTCCAGCGGTTCGATTGGCAAAACATCCTTTAGCGTCATCAGTTCTGGGTCACCGGTGACCAGGATGGCCCGTAGCCTTTCGGCGGTTGCGGCGGCGAAGGCATCGGCATACGAGACGGGATACTTCATCTTCCAGCGCGCGGCAGATAGCACCAGGGTTTCATCTACTGGCACAATTTCCAGAGGCAATTGTCGCATCTCTCTCAAGATATATTCTGCAAATTGCTCCCCGCGCGCCCGTCCGATGTTGTAAAAAACTTCCCCCAGGTTAATTACAGAAAGCGACAGCTGAATGCGGTTTTGTTGGGCTGCCTCCAGCAGCGCTAAAATCTGCTGGTCAGCGGGTTGTTCGCGTTTGAAATATGCCATGATGGCCCAGGAATCAAGTAAATAACTGGTTTTCACGTTCAACTTCCTGGCGATGTTCTTCTTCCAGGTCTTTGAGAAGGTCTGCGCCTTCCAAGATACCATATAATCGCTGGATGGCATCTTTCTGAACCGGTTCCAACACAATCTTCCCATCCACCACCTTTGCCCGGAACTGGTCGCCGTGTTTCAACCGCAACTCCTGGCGGATGGCTTTGGGCAGCACCAACTGGCCTTTAGAGGACAATCGCAATAACATCGCCTGCTCCTTTCTTACGTTTTCGATTTTATTGTAAGACAGCAAATGCCAAAAGTCAAATAAAAAACCTCCCGCGTAGAAGCCCGCGCGGGAGTTCGTGTTCTTGTGTCTTTCCTCTTTCCTCGAACGCCTTACTCGTCACTTTTCTCTACCGGTGGCTGCTCGCTCTTTCTGTCATGCGTCAGCACGTGGATGAGAATCAGCGCCAGGCCAAAGAACAGCGGCAACAGACCGGCCAGCATCCAGGGGCCAAAACCAAGCGGAGCATTGGTGCCAAACATCAGTCCCAGCGGCCACAAACCGAGCATAAGGGCCAGGCCAATCGCCGCGAAAATGATGCCCCAAATGAGCGCGCCCTTGCCGTTGCCGCTCTTGACCGGTTTAACCAGCCCTTTTTCGGCCAGAGCCAGTGTCTCTTTGTACGATATGAAACGCATCAGCAGAATGAAACCGAACACCAGGCCGATAAAGCCCAGGCCGCCTGCGCATGGAATCAAGGTCTCCATAATTTTTCTCCATTTATTTTGGTTTTGACATTTGAAGGGTGATATTACCGTTTTGGGTAGAAACGGTCAGGCGCGCGCCACCGCCGTTGATCTCGCCCTTCCAGCGTTTTTCGTCCAGCTCGCCGGAGATGGTGACGGGGAAATCGGACCGGATTTTGCCGAAGTCCGTTTTCAGGTCGAAGGTCAGGGCTGAATCGGCAGGCAGGGTCAGGCGGATATCGCCAAAATTGCTTGTCAGAGTGTGGTCGCCCTCGGCCAGTGAGCCGGTAAAGGTGATTTTTCCGTTGTTCGAGGCCAGGGTCAGGATGGCGTTTTCGGCGTTCACAGTTACATCGCCATATTCAGAACGAGCGGTGATTTTCCCCCGCGCCCCGCCCGCCTGGATTTGTCCATTTTTCGTTTTGAGCGTGATTTCGCTGGCCTGCACATCCTCCAGCGTCAAGTCGCCGAAATCACTGGACAGGCTGACTGCCCCGCTGAACAGTCCACCGCTGCCTGTTATCTTACCGTTGGCGGTTTCGGCCTCCAGCGATAGGCCGCTAATCGAACGGAACTCTAAACGTCCGAATTGGCTGCGCATCTTCAGCGGGCCTGTGGCATCTACCTGTTCCAAAACCAGATTGCCATTTGATGTTTCCAGCGTTACATCTCCAGCCGAAAGCGTATTGGCCTCGATATCGCCAAAACTGCTTTCCAGCCTAATCGGCAATTCTCCCGCCTGAACGTTTCGGACGGCGATTTTGCCGCCAGAAGTCGAAATAGAGAGTGCGCCGGTCAAGTCCACGACATTCACATCCCCAAAACTGGTACGCAAGACTGCGCCGCCCTGCGTACCGGAGAGCGTCAGGTCGCCGCTCGATGAAGATAACTCAACGCTGGTTTCAACCGGAACGATAAGGGTGAAATTTACCCACTGCCCGCGCGGTCCAAGGTGGAAGGTGGTCATTTCTACTACTGGCTGAACCCAAACGCGCAGGGTATCACCTTTTTGTTCAACCAGGATTTCAATTTCTGCTAGCGCCTGCTGCGCCTGTTCTTCCGTGCCGCCCCAAGCGGTTTTCTCAGCAGTCAACCGGATTTCATCCACCGCGCCCGCTTCGACCTTCACGAAACCGAAGGTGTTTTCTACTACAAGATTTAGCGGGCCGCTGACCGGGATGACTTTCTCTTCCGTGACCGTCGCTTCCACTGTGTTGAACGACCCTGTGCGCAGGTCAAACCCACTCGCCTGCGCCATCTGTATTCCTTGCCAGACGGCAAACGCGCCTGCCGCGCAGGTGGCAATCAGCGCCAGGATGAGGATTGTTGCTATAATCCATTTACTCATTCGTCAAAACCTCCGTTTGTTGTTTTCATAGAGTTTGACCGGCGAATGTGTAAAAAGTTTCACTTTTCGGACGATTTTCAATGTCAGGAGACATTGGAATCCACCATCACTGAAACTTTTTCCTTCCCAAGCCGGTCTAATTTTTGAAGGACACCGACTGCCGTGAATGAGCAGGAACTCATCCGCCGCGCCCAACGAGGCGACACCGACGCTTTTGCAGACCTGCTGGCCCTGCACGAACGCTTCGTTTACAACCTCGCGTTGCGCACCATCGGCGACCCAATCGAAGCGGAGGATATGGCCCAGGAAGCCTTCGTGCGGGCCTGGCAGGCCCTACCGGGCTTTCGCGGCGGGTCGGCCCTGCGCACCTGGCTCTATCGCATTGTCATCAATCTTTGCATCAACCGCTTCCCGCGCCTGTGCCGTGAGTTGAATGAGCTGAGCAAGACCGAGATTGGCAGCCTGCCCGAAACGCCCTGTCTCGACCACGACCCGGCCCTGCGCAGCGAACTGCGCGAGCAGCGCGCCCTGTTGCACCGCGAAATCGAACGCCTGCCCGATAGCCAGCGTTTGCTCATCACCCTGCGTTACCAGGATGAACTTTCTTACGAAGAAATTGCCAGCCTGGTCGGCTTGCCGCTCGGCACGGTCAAAACTGGCCTGTTTCGGGCGAAAGAACGCCTGCGTCAGGCGTTGTCTCTCTTCCAGGAGGAACTTGCATGAACGAACCACTTTGGGATGAAATGGATGCGGTGGAGGACGCCCTGCGTACCTGGCCGCGCGCCCAGCCCCCGCGTGGATTCTCCCGCCGGGTGTTGCAGCGCATCAAAAAAACGCCGCGCGCTGCAATCGGGTTCCGTTTAACCTGGTTGGATGTGGCCCTGGGGCTGTTTACCGTTTCCATCCCCCCTGTGCTGCTTTTTATCTGGAACAGCC
>Ga0101944_10003395_pt1 | contig 22439 bp, 22 predicted proteins | sample DewCreD2012metaG_FD_75245 | JGI IMG/M metagenome (GOLD analysis project Ga0101944, IMG submission 75245) | Hot spring sediment bacterial and archeal communities from British Columbia, Canada, to study Microbial Dark Matter (Phase II) - Dewar... ... | reverse complement strand
CCCAGCATGACCCAGGAGAACCACTGCTACGAGAACGCCGTGGCCGAACGCGTGAACGGCATCCTCAAAGACGAGTTCTTCCTTGACCAGACATTCCCCTCTACCGACCTGGCCAGAAAAGCTGTCGATCAGGCCGTGAAAATTTACAACTCTAAAAGATTACATGTATCTTTGGGCTTTAAAACCCCTGATGATGTTTTTACGAGTGTCGCCTAAATTTATTTATTAACCTGTAGACTTATTTCAGGACTAGACAATCTCAAAACGATATATAATAATTAAAGATCCTTCGTTTCACTCAGGATGACAAAAGGAGTGTCTGTTATGTTAACTAAACGACATTGGATTTTGAATGGCAATAAAATTTATGCAGGGTTGCCATGAAAACATTGAAATGTTAAATCATAAAAAAACTAATGTGTTTCACGCTTAGCGTCCAAGTTGAAAAGCATAGACTTGAGAAGTTTATGAATGCTCGGTTCAGGGAAGATTTTAGCTTTGAACCCTTCTATTTTGTATCAGCCTTCGATTTTCCCGTTATTCCTGTAATTACTTCGGGGAATCCAGAGTTTTTTACGCCAATGAGCTGGGGCTTAATACCTTCTTGGGTAAAAACACCCACTGAAGCAAAATCAATTAAAGAGAAAACCCTAAATGCAAGAATTGAAAGCATTCTTGAAAAACCTTCGTTTCGATACTCGGCTGAAAGCAATAGATGCATAGTGCCTGCAACCGGCTTCTTTGAATGGCAGCAAATCCATGGAAAAAAAATTCCATGGTTTATTGGATTAAGTAATAATGAAATAATGCATTTAGCTGGAATTTACAGCACATGGACTAATTCCGAAACAGGCGAAATAATTGACACCTTCAGCATAATCACCATACCAGCAAACCCACTACTTGAAAAAATCCACAACACCAAGAAACGAATGCCGGCCATACTTAAACCCAACCAGGCTGAAAAATGGTTGGATAAGGATTTAAAAACCTCTCTTTACCCTGAGATTATTAAACCTGTTGAGCAGGAATATTTAAAAGCATATACTGTGTCGCCCATTGTATCGAACCCAAAGGCTAACAGGAATATTCCCGACGTTCTGGAACCCTACTCATACCCTGAACAACAATCGCTTTTTTGAACATTCAAGTGGAATACCTGTTGAAACGCAAAATACTGCACCTAAAATGAAATTTGATCAACCCCTAATCCACGGCAGGCTTATTAAACGCTATAAACGATTTTTGGCCGATATTCTACTCGACAATGGGAATGTAGTTACAGCGCATTGCACCAATTCGGGCTCAATGAAAAGCTGCCTGGAAGAAAACGCTGAAGTATTCATAAGCCCAAGCTCAAACCCAAACCGAAAGTTACCCTATACCTGGGAAATGATTAGGATTAATAATGGCTGGGTAGGAATAAACACCTCGAATCCCAATAGAATTGCATATGAGATTCTGGAGAACCAATGGATTGATGAACTACCCACCTTTAAAACTTTAATAAGAGAAGTCAAGTACGATGATAGTCGTTTCGACATTTACGGTGAATCCGAAAATCAGGAATGGTTCTTTGAGGTGAAAAACGTAACGTTGAAGGAAGGGCGGTTTGCCCAATTCCCCGATGCTGTTACAACCCGTGGGCAAAAACACCTAAACACGCTCATTAAAGCTAAAGCTGAGGGTTACCATGTGGCTATGATATACATTATTCAACGCACCGATGTAGATATGTTTGCTCCCGCCTGGAGTATTGACCCTGCATATGCTAAAGAACTAATAAAGGCGTTTGATGCTGGAGTAAAGCTATTTGCCGTTCAGGTCAATGTTACTCCTGAATACATTGAGCCGTTAAGGCTCCTACCAATTGATTTAATTCAAAAATGATATTGACTATTCAGTAACGCAGCTTTCGCATTTACCGAACCAGCGGTAACGGTTACGAGCTATTATGTCATAGAAAAAATCCCTTATAGGAGTAGGTATCAGCAAGAATATTGACAGTATTGGCCAAAACCCACTAAGGTGCCAACAAATCAATAATGCTGCAGTTGATTTTGTGTAAACTTTTCCCTTTAGAACAAAAACCACTGATTCTTTATACTGCTTATCAACCCCATAATGACTGACAACCAGACCTGCATCATTTGATTCAAATGGCATAAAACTAAATCGATGCCTTTTATCGTAACGCTTTATGAAGCGTACGCTTTTCTGGCATAGATTACACGATGAATCGTATAGAACTATATAAGAAAGGTGCTCCATACTATAGGAACACCTTTTGAAAGGAATTTGTTTAGTAAACAAGGAATTTCCCGTTTTTTAAATCATCCATGAAGAAAAACTCCTTTTTAAGCAAATCTTTATAAAAACCAGTTTTTCTCTGTTCGTTTTTTAGATGGATGCTGTCGTCAGCATATTTTTCCAGGACAATGCTATCGTATTTATGTACCAAGTATTCAGCATCTCTGAATTTCTTATCATAAATCTTACACCAAATAATCTTATTCAGGTACTTAAGCTCATTGTTTTTATCTTTCTCAAGAGCCATTTGATAGTTTTCAACTGCCAAATCAATTTTGTTGCCGGAGTTATAAATATCTCCTGCTAGCTCATAAAATGATGCTACCAGCTCATCGGGTGGGTAAAGAAACTTAATGGTATTACTTATAATATCCAGTGCCAGGTTGCGCTCACCAACATTCTGCAATGTTTTTGCGTAAACAAAATTTAGCAGGAAGTCGGTGCTATCCATCTCATAAGCCTTTTTAAAAAGATTTTCTGCTTCCAGATATGAACCGTTACTATGCTTGGCAATAGCAAGATTTTTTAGGGTAAAGAATGACGAGTCGCCAAGTGAAGCAATCCTTGTGAAAGTTATTTCGGCCTGACTATACTTTTTCATATCCGATTCAACCTTCCCCTTTAGCATAAGAATAGGCATGTAAGTTGAGTCAACCTGGTAGGCATCAAGAATATTCTCGTACACATACTGTAATGGCACATTACTTTTAATCAGTTGAGCGAAGTATTTTGAAGCAACAAAAAGATTATTAGAGTTTAACAGATATGCTTTATTGTATGCGGTCGTACTTTCAACAGTCATGTTCATTGCCTTGTACTGGTCACCCAGCATTTCCCAGTATTTAGCACATGTCGAATCCAATTCAATTAGCTTTAGGAACTGTTCCAAAGCCTTTTTATGCAATGAACTACTCCTGAGCAGATTTGCATACCTGGTTATTATGTTAGCATTCAAGGAATCATCTGCTAGTATTTGTTTGTAAAGGTCAATGGCTTTGGATGAATTACCAACACTCTCGTAACACCTGGCTAATCCTTTCTTCGCAAGCTGAGTGTCGATATTTGAAAGTTTTGAATAGTAAACCACTGCACTATCCCACATGTTTAACCCCTCAAAGGCTATTGCCTTGAATTGGATTATCTCAGGCGATGAAGGCAGCTCATTAATCTGTTCAAGAGCATCGGAATACTTACCTAATGCAATACTTGTTAGGATTTGGTTGCCAATTTGACCATAGCCTAGTAATGACATTACGCTTAATCCTATGCAAAATGTAATTCTTTTCATACTTTTGTTATATTTGATTTGATAGTATAGTAATTTAACGCTTTGTGTTGAACATTATTATATGAACAATGAAAAAGATATTTATTGCATTAACACTATTTGTTGCAGGTACAAACCTTTTGCTTGCACAAAACATTAATTACGATCCAGAGCTTGCAAAAAAGTTAAATGCCGATGAATACGGTATGCGGTTATACACATTCGTTCTACTAAAATCGGGCGAGAAGCAAAACCTTTCAAAAAGTGAAACAGACAGCATTTTTCGAGGTCATTTGAATAACATTAGCCGTTTAGAGAACGAGAGCAAACTATTTGTTGCTGGGCCGTTTGGAGCAAACCCCTATGGTTACAGGGGATTATTCATTTTCTACGAAACTGACATTAAGAAAGTAGAGGAAATGGTTAATACCGATCCAGCGGTAAGTTCAGGAATCCTAAAACCCGAAATTTTTAACTGGTACGGTTCGGCTGCATTGCCCACTTACCTTGATTATCACAATAAGATTTGGATCAAAATGCCATAATCCGATTTGGATTTTTAAAAAAATCTTTATAAGATTGCAGAAGAATAGAAAACGATGAAACTTTATAGCAATATTTGGTGGTGGCATAAATTAATCCGAACACAGGGGGATTAGTTAGGCCATTGCTTTGCAATATACAGCCGTAGGTTACCCCCTACGGCTTTTTTAATTTATAAATTGAAGATGATTCTGTTTTACCGACAATTACAACAAACATCCATTTTTGCTACATGGTGGTGGCGGGGCCTCCCCGCATAGGTATAGTTTTACTGTGAGCTACGTGCCACAAAGGTTCAAATCATCTATCAAGTACATTTTTTCAAGTCATTTTTTTAACCCTAAAATTTTATCATCATGGAAACAACAACTTCAACCATACAGCATGAATTTGTTCAGCCAATAAGTAACATGTTAGAGCATAATGGCCGCTATGGCCAGTATGGCGGAGCTTACGTTCCCGATGTTCTAGCAAGACCACTGGAACGCTTGGCCAACGAGTTTGACAGGATTGCTAAGGATCATAGCTTTCAGAGAGAATTTGTGCACCTGCTCAAGCATTATGTAGGAAGACCATCGCCTCTCTATAAGGCGCAAAGGTTATCCGACTATGTTGGATCAACCATTTACCTTAAGCGCGAAGATTTAAACCATACTGGTGCGCATAAAATAAACAACACAATTGGTCAGGTTTTAGTTGCCAAGCGGATGGGTGCACGCGAAATTATTGCTGAAACCGGTGCGGGGCAGCATGGTGTGGCAACCGCAACAGCCGCTGCCCTTATGGGAATCCCATGCAAGGTATTTATGGGAGCAAAGGATGCTGAGCGACAAGCGCTAAATGTACGACGAATGAAACTTTTAGGAGCCGAGGTGATAACAACTACAATGGGAACAGCAACTCTTAAAGACGCCGTTGATGCTGCTTTGATGTACTATATCGAACATCCTGAATCATTCTACCTACTGGGCTCACAAGTTGGACCTCATCCATACCCCAAAATGGTGGGTTACTTTCAGAGTGTTATTGGTAGCGAAGCTCGTGAGCAGATACTATTGCATGAGGGGCGCTTACCCAATTCAATTTTTGCTTGCGTTGGTGGTGGCTCCAATGCCATAGGTCTGTTTTCGGGTTTTCTCGACGATGTAGAGGTTGAAATATACGGTGCAGAAGGTGGTGGCGAAGCCATCCCAAGCAATACAGCCGCAACTCTTACATTTGGTAAACCAACAGTATTTCAGGGAACGCTATCCTACTGCCTGGTTGACGAAAATGGAAACCCGTGTGAATCGCACTCCGTTGCTGCAGGGCTCGACTATCCTGGCATTAGCCCGCAGCACGCCTACCTTAAGGATACCAGCAGAGCCAAATACTTCGCTGTTACCGATAGCGAGGCCATTAAAGCTTTCGAAATGCTCTCGAAGCTAGAAGGAATAATTCCGGCCATCGAATCGAGCCATGCTGTTGCGCTGGCAGCCAAAATGCTAAAAAACAGGAACCAGCTTGCCATTGTTAACCTCTCGGGACGAGGCGATAAGGATGTGGAAAGAGAGTTTTGAGGTAAGGTTTGAAATAATCGTTGTTGGTGCGAAGTGCCCTTTAAGGGCACTTCGCTTTTTTTATCAGGAAATGCTTGCCACTATCAATAATTTGCACGATATTTGATAAGAAAAGTGAAAACGTTACCATGAAAAAAATCATAGTTTTACTTCTGCTTCAAATCGGCCTTTTTACCAATGCCCAGGAAATAACCAAGGTTGAAAATGCTACAGGCCGACAAGTAATAGTGGGCAGTATAAGTGAAGATGAAGCCCGTGCCAAGGCGCTAGCCCAAGCTAAAGTTGACGCTCTTAGGAAAGCCGGAGTAACTGAGCATATCCAATCGTATGAGATGCTCTACAAGAGCGAGGTAGGGAATAAATTCGAGGAAGTTTTCATGAGCGATATGTTTACCGAAATCCGTGGAGCAGTCAAAAAATACGAGATAGTAAAAATTGATAAGGGAATTGATGAGTTTAAAAACTTTTACATTGAGGCCATTATTAATGCCGATGTAATACTGTATACTACTGGGAAAGACCCTGCCTTTCAGGTAAATATTGATGGCATAAAACAAGGTTACCAAAGCGGCGAGCGGATGCGTTACACGGTTACACCAACACAGGATTGCTACTTAAACATTTTCAATCTATACGAGAATAACGCTTCTTTAATTTACCCAAATCAGTATGAAAAAAGCAGGCTATTCAAGGCTGGAGAAAAAGTTACTTTTCCGCTGAGTGAACTTATTGATGGCTATACCCTTGAAAAGAGTGGTAAAGAGCCCGAAACAAATAAATTGGTTTTTGTGTTCACAAAAGAAAACATACCATACATTAAGTATAAGCTGAACCAGGAAGGCGACCAGCTAACTACTTTTGAGGATATATCGGCTTGGTTATTCAGCATTTCGCCCGATAAGCGAGTCAACTATTTTATCCAATTCGTTATTTACTAATTGCGATATCGGCAAACCAAAAAGTTTTAGGGTTACCCCCTTGGGGATTGGGGTATTCCCTACAAATTGTGTTTACAACTTTTACCTCAAGTTCCCTTTGAAAAATGGGGCCCGCGAAAACAAAGCTATGAAACTCTCCATTTTCACCGCAAGGGTCAACTCCATCAGGAAGTTTTTCAATGTAAGCTGAGGTATAGTTTTGACCCACAAAGCTCTCGTCAAGCAACTCACCATCAACGCAGGTGATTATCGATTTAAAATGATTAGCAAAAAACTCATTTGCCACATCGTGCGACTTAAGCCCCCAGAGTGGGAAAATGGGTATTAGACCTATTCCCCTCATTTGTTTTTCACGGTACGCCCTAATATCCTCTAGGAAAATATCGCCAAACACAACCCCTTTAATTCCATCCCGTTTCATGTTACTCATAAATACACCCATAATACTTTCGTAGGCATCCATGCTGCAATCTTCTGGCAGTGTAATCACATGAAGCGGCAATCCTATTGAATCGGTCTGGTTTTTCAACACGTCCAATGCAACGCCATGCATTGATATTCGATTTGTAGAGGAACTTATGGTGGTTACAAGACCAACAATACTATACTTGGGGCTGTTTAAACATCGGTATAAAGCCAGAGCGGAGTCCTTGCCCCCGCTCCAGCTCATTAAACACTTCATATAAGTATCTAGTTAAAAAGAACTCCATTTGGACCAATACCCACAGAAACGGTTTTCTTTGGTCCGCTTCCATCGCTATTGTATACCTTTAAACTACCTGCACTGGTGAAGCTAGGTGCTTCAAGGGTATAAATATCACCGTTAATGGGATTAACATTAAAACCATAATAGTAACCTGAAACCAATGGGGTTTGGTTAATTGAACTAGCAGCTATTTGCACATTGTAAATCCCATTAAACCCAAAGCCTCCACCAAAGTAAATGGTTTGCTTATCCACACTGATATCGATATGCGATGGATGCATATCGTTGAATAAATTGACACTCTTCTCCACTGACATTGTTGAAGTGTTTATAGCCACAAGCGACGATGGCTTATGACCAGCAACATTCCAGTTTGCATCGTAAATTGTGGTACCTGAGCAAAGTACCCAAACCTTACCATTTGCATCAACGGTAAACTCTTTAGGGCAATAGCCAACATTTATAGTTTTTTCCACCTTCAGTGTTGAAGTATTTATAGCAGTAACCGTTGAATCAACGCCGTAACCACCACTATTAGCAACCCATACCTTACCGGCTGCATATATGATTCCCTCAGCACCTGTACCCACAGGAATTGAATCGATTTTTTCAGAGCCACTTGCGTTATAAACCATTACAGCACCTTTCTGACCCCAGCCATTCCATTGAGAAACAAATAGTTTACCATCGACCACAACGGCATAACGTGGGTTATTTAGATTACTAACCTCGCCTGTTTGAATAAAATCTGAACTATTAACAATAACAACCTTTCCGGAATTATTAAGTACCAGGTAGATTTTCCCATTGGCCTTTACCCCACCCTGAAGCACATCGCCCAAGGGGCGAGCATTAACATTCTCAAACACATTATTTACAACCGAGTCGGACTGGTAGCTAACCCAGCTAACCGAAGCATTTGATTGCATAAATGCCCCTTCGTTCAGCACTATGGCTCCGTTTTCAAACTTTCCAGGCTTTTTGTCGTCTTTCTCGCACGAAATAAGTGCAACTGCCAAAAAGGCAAAAATGGCTAGACTAAGAAATTTTCTGTTCATTTTTTTAAGTTTTTAAGTTGATTATTTAGTTGATTTGGATTGAAAATCGACATTTAACCTAATAAAGTAGTTTCGCAGAGGCATGGCATAGTTGCGCACAAGCTGGTATTGCTCATTCCAAACATTATTAATACCTGCCCCCAACGTGAATTCGCTTCTCCATGCCGAGAAAGAGTATCCCATATAAATATTACCAAGGTTGTAAAGGGGCAATGTGTTTAGCTCGTCGGTATATCGCTCCGATGTAAAGGAATGGTTATACCCACAACTAAACTGCTTGTAAATAATTGAGATTGATGCACCAACTTGATGCCTGGGAATATAAATCATGGGTTTGCCATTGTAGCTCCCGCTTTCGAATATTTTTGAGTTGGTAAAGATGTAGCTTAAATCGGACTTGATTGAAATTGGCAACAGTTTTGTATCAAGACTCATAAAACTTTCAAACCCCTCCGATTTGCCAGTGCTAATATTATTTGGTTTCCACCTGTTGTTATCCTGCGCGTCGGGTAACCAGACTATCCACCTATTTAACCTGCTAATAAAGTAGGAACCTGAGAATTTGAAATTTACTTCATTATGGCTAACTATGTAATCAAAACCAAAATCGGTATTCCAGCCATATTCCGGTTTTAAATTGGGATTTCCAACAGCATAGGTGGTTGATGACCAGTATAGGTCGTTAAGCGTAGGCAAACGGTAGCTCGAAGCGGCTGATGCCCTTAACATCAATCTTTTTGTGGCTTTATACTCCAGTCCACTTGAAGCAACCAATGGTATAAGCGAACCATCAACCAGCTCGTCGCGAAGCGAGAGAACCAGTTTAAGCCTACTACCAAGCAAATGGTTCACCAGAGAAGCGTAAGCCGAGAAACGGTTCCGTAAAGCATTTTCCGTATAGCTTTGGGATGAGGCAATATCAACTGAATACCCCAAACCAACAACCAGTTCCTGGTGCTTTAGCAGCGTTTTTTTAGCCTCTATCTCATTCACAAGCTGTTTGTAAGTATTCAGGCTGCTTATACCGGCAGCAGGGTCGGTAAAATGATTATCGCCGTTGATAAATGCGTTTCGTAATTTAACAGAGAAAAAGGGAAATACCCCTGTCAGGTTCGACGACACAGCAAAATTATTATCGAGCTGGTTTGCCTGGGAAATCTGATAGCTGCTCATAAGGGTCTGGATATTTTTGTTACTGTGCGTAAACCAACCCGAAATGTTCCAAACCGAATTATGTCCGAAACGATAAACTGCATCGGCCAATATCCCATGTTGATTTGCTTGAGCATTGGTAATTCGCTCGCGTGGGTTACCAAACTTGAAGGTGTTGATGAATTCAAAATCGTTATCGGCCATTAATCCACTATACTTTAATGATAATGCACTTCTTGAGTTACCCACTTTTACTGAAGCATTTGCACCCCTGGTATTTCCATTTCCGAAGACAACACCTGCTCTTACTCCATTTGGCTGTAGCAGTAGGCCAACGTTTTCTAGTATCACAATCCCTGAAACTGCACCACTGCCATAAATTGTTCCATTGCCACCATGCTGAATTGAAACGGAGCTAAATAGGCTAACCGGGAAATGTGAGAGATTTACTCCCCCATTCAAAGGGCTTTGCAGGTTAATTCCATTCCATACCACAGCGGTATGCGATGACCCCCCGCCTCTAACAGCAATAGTGGCCAGCCCGCCTACTCCATATGAACGAATATTTACCCCAGCAGATTGAAGCAGGTCATTAAGGCTTTTACCTTGATAATTTGCCAATTTTAAAGTGTCAATTTTTATTGTGTTTGTGCCAATTGAGTGGAGTTGGCGGTAAGTTGAGTAAATAGTAACTTCCTCTACGCGAATGGTATCGTGTAGGCACATTTGTGCTTTGGCTGCAGTAAGGCCAGTAATGGCAAAAACGTATAAAATTACACCGACTCTAAAATACATTGCCACAAATGATTAATAGTTTTTTAATCATTCGCAGCGCTCGGACTTAGTGAAAATAGAACAGAAAAAAGTTAGTGTTCTATCCTTCGCTTTTCACCCGAAAGCTACGAAAAAAGCAAATTGGCAGGTCTTCTGGCTTGCTCAACCTTTTACAGCCTTCCCATAGCGCCATGCGCTACAGTGGCAGGGGAGTAAAAGGCCTTTGAATGAGCTTACAGCTGCGGGGACAGCCCCGGATTTACACCGGGTTCCCTTTTAAGCCTCAATAGGCACCAATAACTCTGCAATATTACTCCTATTATGTGAACTATGCAACAGCTCGAGGTTATGTTTTTGAACAGAATGTTAACACACCATATTAAGTATAGGTATTTACTAACATGTTGGATTTCCGTGCCTCAGACCAATAGCCCTTTTTGAATCATTTTTTTTGATTTGATTTGGATTTTTGATAAATGTTGTTTTTATTTGCAAAACAACAAACCGCAAATGATAGCTACTGGTTATACCACTCTTCATCATCATCACCATTCACATTTCTGGCGAATGGCAGATGAGCATTGGGTATAACCAGTAGTAAATCCATAAAAAGACTACCTTATTAAAGGGTCTGCCATTCGAAAGGCAGACCCTTTCTGCTTTTTGCAAATCACCAAAACAAATATCGATATGAACACAAAAATTACACTGGCCATTCAGAAGAGCGGCCGACTAAACGAAGGAACCCTAGAGCTGCTGAACCGCTGTGGTATCAAAATCTCAAATGGTACAAACCATTTAAAAGCCCTGGCTGAAGGATTCCCAATGGAAGTTTTGCTGCTAAGGGATGATGATATTCCCCAGTATGTTGCCGACGGTGTTGCCGATATTGGCATACTCGGTTACAACGAGGTTATTGAAAAAGGTAAGGATATATCCATTGTTCGCGAGCTTGGTTTTTCACGATGCCGGCTATCCATTGCTGTGCCCCGCGATGTAACCTACACTGGAAGGCAATGGCTCTCGGGTAAACGCATTGCAACTTCCTATCCCGAAATTCTCAAAAAATTTCTGAGCGAAAACGGAATTACTGCCGATATACATACCATTAGCGGGTCAGTGGAAATTACACCCGGTATAGGCATGGCCGATGCCATTTTTGAGATAGTTAGCAGCGGCGGTACTTTGCTAAGCAATAACCTCAAAGAGGTTGATGTGATAATGAAAAGCGAGGCTGTTCTAGTTGCCAATAAGGACTTGAATGAGCAAAAGTACGAACTTCTTAAAAAACTAGAATTCCGGATTGAGGCTGTGCGTAAAGCACAACGCAACAAGTACATACTACTGAATGCTCCAAAGGATAATCTGAACGAAATCATTAGCCTGATACCTGGGATGAAAAGCCCTACAGTTCTGCCTTTAGCCATTGAAGGGTGGTGTTCGTTGCATTCGGTGGTCAACGAGGATGATTTTTGGGAAGTTATTGGCAAGCTGAAAGGAGCAGGTGCCGAGGGAATTCTCGTTGTGCCCATTGAAAAAATGGTTATTTAAAAAACTAAACCGATGGTAACAATAACTGATAATAAGGATATTAGCTACCCTGAGCTACTTAAGCGGCCGGTTGAGAATAACTTTGAGGTAAGAAGTGTAGTTCAGGAAATAGTTGAGCAGGTCAAGGTTCAGGGCGACTCTGCCCTACGCTTGCTGACCAAAAGGTTTGATGGTATCGATATCAATAGGTTTGAATTGTGCAGCCAAATCATAACTAGTAGCCGCAATCAGGTTGATGAAAGTCTTAAAGGTGCAATTGAAATAGCCGCAAGGAACATTGAAAAGTTTCATGCAGCCCAAAAAGTAAGAGATGTTGAAGTTGCTACTATGCCCGGTGTAAACTGTAAGTTAGTTTATCGACCGTTGGAACGGGTAGGTCTTTATATTCCTGGAGGAACAGCCCCACTAGTATCAACAGTGCTTATGCTTGGCATTCCTGCGAGGGTAGCTGGCTGCAACGAACTGATTGTGTGTACACCCCCACCAGTAAGCCAGCCAATACTATATGCGTGTAGTGTGGTGGGAGCAAAAGTGTACACTGTTGGCGGCGCTCAAGCCATTGCAGCAATGGCTTTTGGAACGGAAACCATTCCTAGGGTTGATAAGATTTTTGGGCCGGGGAATAGCTTTGTAACCGAAGCTAAGATGCAAGTGGCTGCAATGGGAATACCTATTGATATACCTGCTGGTCCATCGGAACTACTTGTAATAGCTGACAATAGCGCCATCCCTCAATTTGTTGCTGCCGACCTACTATCGCAAGCTGAGCATGGAGCCGATAGTCAGGTAGTACTAATAAGTAATAGCAATACAATTATTGAAGACACCCTAAATGAGATTAAAAAACAGGTTAACTATCTACCCCGAAAGGACATAGCGCTAAAAGCGCTGGAAAACAGCTATGCCATTAAAGTGGAATCAATTGATCGAGCAATTGAAATCAGCAACCTCTATGCACCGGAACACCTAATACTTGCAGTTGCAAATCCTGAGAAATATAAGACACTGATAAATAATGCAGGTTCAGTTTTCATTGGAAATTATACACCCGAATCGGCAGGGGATTACGCAAGCGGAACCAATCATACGCTTCCTACAAACGGATTTGCAAGGAGTTGGAGTGGCGTAAATTTGCTCTCGTTCACCAAAACCATTACCTACCAAACAATTACTCCACAAGGGATACAAGGGTTAGGTAATTGCATAGTAGCGCTAGCCAATGCAGAACAGTTAACGGCACATGCCAATGCAGTGAAATTCAGAATGTATAAACTAAGTAAACAAAACTAACACCATGATGACGCTCAGTGAAACATTAGAACTGCTTCGTCCTAACATTGTGAGGCTTAAGCCCTACTCTTCGGCGCGGAATGAATTTACTGGAGGCAACGCTATTTTACTCGATGCTAATGAAAACCCATATAATCTATTAAACTACGATATAACAGTAAACCGTTACCCCGATCCCATGCAGCGTGAAGCGAAACTGAAAATTGCAAAAATTAAGAAAGTTGCACCCGAGCAAATTTTTCTGGGGAATGGTAGCGATGAAGCCGTTGACCTCATAATCCGTTGCTTTTGTGAGCCATCAACCGATAGCATTGCTATATTTTCACCCACCTACGGGATGTACTCGGTTTGCGCTGAGGTAAACAACGTGCAGGTTAATGAATTTATACTAAATAACGATTTTAGTATAAACCTAGGGCAATTCTTAAATGGAATATCGTCAGGCACTAAAGTTGTATTCATATGTAGCCCGAACAACCCCACAGGTAACGCCCAACCCGTTGAAACAATTGAACAAATTGTATCAAAATTTAGAGGTATTGTTGTGGTCGATGAAGCCTATATCGATTTCTGCCCTGAAAAAACTACTCTAAAGCTTTTAAACCAATACCCAAACCTAGTTGTTTTGCAAACCTTTTCAAAGGCCTGGGCTATGGCTGGAGCAAGGCTTGGAATTGCCTTTGCAAACCCAGAAATAATTGCCTCGCTAAACAAGGTCAAGTTTCCATACAATATTGGGCTTCCCTCGCTTTCAGTTCTATTTAGAGCAATTGAGCAATACTCAAACACAAAATTGTTTATAAGCCAGATAATTAGCGAAAGGGAGCTTTTAAGATTAAGACTTCAACAACTATCGTGTGTGGAGATGGTTTACCCGTCGGATTCAAACTTTTTGCTGGTAAAGACCACCGATGCCAACTCAGTATACAATCATTTGCTGAACAATGGAATAGTGGTCCGGAACCGCACCAATGAACCATTGTGCAAAAACTGTTTACGCATAACTGTAGGTAAACCCTATGAGAATAACAAGTTAATTCAAATCCTTAACATGTACAGGCCATGAAACCAATACTTTTTATCGATCGCGATGGCACTTTAATAAAAGAGCCAATTGACTATCAAATTGACAGCTATGAAAAGCTGGACTTTATACCGGGAGTATTCTCGTGGCTTGGACGGATATGCAAGGAATTTGACTATTACATGGTAATGGTAACCAATCAGGATGGTCTGGGAACGTCTAACTTCCCTGAAGATAGTTTTTTGGGACCCCACCAGTTAATGCTTAAAGCCCTTAAAGCCGAGGGTATTCAGTTCGATGAGATACTTATTGACCGTTCCTTTCCCGACGAGAAATTACCTACCCGCAAGCCGGGCATTGGTTTGGTAAAACATCTTATAAATGGAGATTTTGACATTGCCAACTCTTTTGTTATTGGCGATAGGGAAACCGATGAACTATTTGCAGGAAACATCGGATGCCAAGTAATTCGATTTGGAACCAATGCAACCCTACCAGGTAGCTTTACGGCTTTGAGCTGGGAAGAAGTATATAACCGCCTAAAGCCAAAAAGGTATGCATCAATTTCACGAAAAACCAATGAAACTGATATCACTGTAAACATTAACCTTGATGGAACAGGTCAGGCAAAGGTAAGTACAGGTATCGGATTCTTTGACCATATGCTTGAGCAGCTGGCCAAGCACTCAGGCATTGATACTGAAATTGTATGCCTTGGCGATTTACAGGTCGATGAGCACCATACCATTGAGGATGTGGGCATTGCTCTTGGCGAAGCGTTACGAAAGGCTTTGGGTGAAAAGGCAGGTATATCGCGATACGGATTTGCCATACCCATGGATGAAAGTAAAGCATCGGTTATGCTTGATTTTAGCGGACGGCCATACCTGGTTTTCAAGGGTACCTTTACCCGCGACTACGTTGGACAAATGCCAACCGAAATGGTTAAGCACTTTTTCCATTCGCTTGCCTACTCTGCCCAAGTAACAATGCATATCGATTTTGATGGGGAAAACGACCACCATAAGGTGGAGGCCATTTTTAAGGCTTTTGCGCGGAGCCTTGGAATGGCCGTTAAAAAGGAAGGCAATAATATACCCAGCACTAAAGGGATAATTTAAACGGTTTAAAAATGAAAAGAGATTTAACTGTAGGTATAGTTCAATACGGGGCAGGCAATCAGGCCTCGGTTATGAATGCTCTAGAGCGTTTAGGAGTGCGTAATATTCCGGTTGACTCACCTTTGGATATCAACTACGTTGATAAACTTATTATACCCGGAGTTGGGCATGCCAAAAGAGCAATGGAACAGTTAAGGGAAACTGGACTTGATGCTGCTATTCAAAAAGTAAGCATTCCGTTGCTTGGAATATGCCTAGGAATGCAGCTCCTTGGGAAAAAGAGCGATGAGGGTGATGCCACATGCCTATCGGTATGCAACTTTCAAACTATTAAGTTTAACCTATCCCTTAAAGTTCCCCAAATGGGTTGGAACAAGGTAAGGCTGAACAGCAACCCCTTATTTAACGGATTAGCTCCAGAGGAGTGGTTCTACTTTGTTCACAGTTACTTTGTTCCGGAAAATCAATATACAGTTGCCACATGTAACTATGGCATTGAGTTTACTGCAGCAGTTCAGTATAAAAATTTTTGGGGAGTTCAATTTCACCCCGAAAAGAGCGGAAAAGTTGGATTAAAAGTACTTAAAAACTTTATTGAGCTATGTTAGTAGTACCAGCAATCGACATAATCGACGGGAAATGCGTTAGGCTATACCAGGGCGACTTCTTAAAAGTTAAGGAGTATGATTTAAATCCCGTGGACCAAGCCAAAATTTTCGCCGATATGGGTTTGGAACACCTACACCTTATCGACCTAAAGGGAGCAAAAGAGGGTACACCAAAGAACCTGAAAGTTCTGGAACAAATAGTTAAAACCACCTCCCTAAAGGTCGATTTTGGGGGAGGACTTCGAAACCTGAACTCCGTAAAGGATGTCATCAATGCTGGAGCATGGAAGGTTAACCTGGGTTCGTTACTTTTTCAGGCTAATGAATGGTTAATGAATGATATGCCTACCCATAGTGTTATTGCCGCAGTGGATTGTGAACACAATTGGGTTAAAACCAATGGATGGCAGAATAAAACTATGGTTAGAGTTGACGAGCTTATAAGTCGCCTAATAGGATTGAGAATTGAACATTTCACAATTACCGACATAAGCCGCGATGGAACTTTATCCTCGCCTGCATTTAGCCTGTACGAAAATTTACGGCAGAAATTCCCAGACGTAACAATTTGGGCTAGCGGAGGGGTTAGCTCTGTAGCCGATGTTATTAACCTTAAAAGAATGGCCATAAATGGAGCTATTGTAGGTAAAGCATACTACGAGAACAAGATTAACCTAAAAGAACTACTACAATGCTTGCAAAACGAATAATCCCATGCCTCGACATCAAGAATGGCCGAACTGTTAAAGGTGTAAATTTTGGGAATCTGGCCGATGCGGGCGATCCGGTTTACCTGGCTAAAAAGTATTACAACGAAGGAGCCGATGAGCTAGTTCTGCTGGATATCTCGGCTACACTTGAGGGGCGCGAGACCTTCACTGAGGTTGTACGCAACGTGGCCAAAGCCATAGCCATCCCATTTACAGTTGGCGGGGGTATAAGTTCAGTTGAACAGGCCGAAAAACTAATACGAGCTGGCGCCGACAAGATATCAATAAATACAGCGGCAATCCAAAAGCCTGAACTTATTGGCAAAATGGCCTATTACTTCGGAAAGCAATGCGTGGTTGTAGCCATCGATACAATGCTTACCGATAAAGGCTGGGAGGTTGTAAGCCATGCAGGAACAAAAAGAACAGGCATAAAAGCCCTTGAATGGGCAAAAACCTGCGAAATACTTGGAGCTGGTGAGATACTTCTTACATCCTATACATCCGATGGAACAAGGGAAGGATTTGCAATTGACATCACCCGAAAAATTTCCCAAAGCATTAACATACCAGTCATTGCATCGGGAGGGGCAGGACGACCCGATCACTTTGCTGAAGTTCTTACCAAGGGGATGGCCGATGCAGCCCTGGCTGCAGGCGTATTCCATTACGGCATACTTTCAATTCCACAAGTAAAAAAATACTTACAAAGCAGAAATATTGAAGTTAGATACCAATAAAATTAGATCCTATGACTACACTTAATTTTGACAAACTTAACGGATTGATTCCTGCAATTATTCAGGATACAGCCACAGGTAAAGTGCTTATGCTTGGGTTTATGAATCGCGAGGCCCTTGAAGTTACGCGTAAAACAGGGCTTGCCACATTCTACAGCCGAACCCGCCGTCAAATTTGGACAAAAGGCGAAACCTCTGGAAACTTTCTTAAGGTGATGGAGATAATCCCCGATTGCGACGGCGATACCCTACTGGTGAAAGTTACACCGCAAGGGCCGGTATGCCACACAGGAAACGACACCTGCTTCAATGAACCCAACAGCAACACCCTAGGCTTTATTGATTACCTTGAGGAGGTAATTGAAAACCGTAAGCAGGCAAGTACTGGCCAAAGCTACACAGCCAAACTTTTAGCTGCAGGCACCAAATGCATAGCAAAAAAAGTGGGCGAGGAAGCCGTTGAACTTGCGCTTGAGGCCGAAAATGGAACCGACGAGCGATTGCTCGACGAAGCAGCCGATTTAGTTTACCACACACTAGTTCTACTTTCGAGCCGTAACCTAAAATTCAGCAGAGTCATTGAAAAGCTTAGAACTCGTCACTCCGATTCTAAAGTGACGAAAAGTGAAGTTGAAGATTTTAAACGCGGCGAAAAACAATGGGGTAAGTAAAAATAGCAACGATGTTTTATTTTTAAAAAGTAATGCTTAATTTTGCGCTTCGAAAAATCGAAGCCGGTCCGGTAGCTCAGTTGGATAGAGCAACAGCCTTCTAAGCTGTGGGTCGTGGGTTCGAATCCCGCCCGGATCACTTGCAAAAAATTACTACCATTAAAAGGCTATTCTTAATGTGGATAGCCTTTCCTTTTTTATACTAGAACAGGGCGGGATCATGAGCCGAAGGCGAACTAATCCCGCCCGGATCACTTGCTGAAAAACCCGCTCGCGCGGATTTGTAATCCGTGCGGTTATTTTCAAAAGGTATTTTGCATATAAAGTATTTGTCATGGACTACAAGTCCGCGCCAGCAATGAATGGTGTAAGCCGCACGCGTTTAAAACGCGCGCGAGCGAGGGTTTAACGTTTAACGGCTCACGGTTAAAATTTTTAACTTCCTCTAACTTCCACTAACTTCATCATATTCCGCCTCATTCCGCCTCATTCCGAATCATTCCGACCCGTCGGGGGTATTTTTTCCCTCCGCCACACCTTCAGCACCAAAAATTTTGTAACTTTACCCCAAGGCACAACCGACAACCTGATGGATTACTCCGGAACACAGGCAACCAAGCTGTACAAGTACCAGTGGGACTATATCCACGACCCACAAACCATGCTGTTTGCCTGGGCGGAAGAAGAGGAAGAGGGGGAGATGATGGTTTCTGATCCATTGTATGCAGAAAAAGGAGTTGTGTTAATTCATGCAGAATGCACTAAGAATTGTAATTGGTATGACAATGATTATCCATTAGTATCAAAAAGCAAAGGATTTAAATACTCTACCCTTATTAATGCCTATAATACGGCACAAAGTATATCTGAATTTGATGCAGTTCTAAATATGTTCGTTGACAAAATAAATATTTTAAGAATTGTTGAATCTAATATGATAGGACATGGTGAAAGAGCTAATGTAAATACATATCTTCGTGATAATGTAAAACAAAGCGAATATGAACTTAACAGTAATACTCCTAAAAAATATATCGATGTCTTTAACAAATGGTTAGATATTAATCCTCAATATTATTCATTTGTTATTGATATATATATATACCCCAAGCAATTGGATGATATATTTACTAATGATAAAGATAAGGAGGGTAGCTTGGCTTTGACGCTTGGGCACGAGATTTTTATACATTATTCTCATATAGAGGCTTTAATTTTATGGAGAAGGGGAAATTACAAGGAAACTATCAATAAAGCTATTTCCTATTCAGGCCCAAATGGAGGTGATTATGATCATAAAGATTACATACAGAAAAAGAAAGATAAACCTGGAATAAATAAAATGTATAGCTATTTAAATGGTTTAAAATTGAAAATTGGGGATAGTATTTATAATAAAGTAAAAACAGAACATGATAAAGAATATCTGATACTAAAATGAGAATTTACTTAAATATAATTGGATTATTACTACTCCTTTTTATTATTGTTATTTTGGAAAGTATCTTGCCAAACAAGATTTGTGTATATTTAGCTAAAAATAAGCTTTTAGCGGTAGGAGAATGTAAGAATAGAAAGGCTAAAGAAGGTGTTTGGATATACAAGTATACAGAAGATGGTAACCTATGGGCTATTGGAAGTTATAAAAACAATAAAATGAACAGTATTTGGAAAGAATTTTATGATGATACTTTACATACATTGAGGAGTGTTACTTATTATCATCAAGATAAAGCAAATGGAATGAGGTATGTTTACGATAAAGATGGATTTTTAATTAATAAACAAATATGTAAAAATGATAAAATCATAAAGGAATGGAGTTTTTATAAGGATAAGGTTTATGATGTTAAATTTCCAATGAATGCATCTGTTACTATACCCAATCTATACGATTATGAGGCAGATAAGGTTTTGGTAATAAACTCTTATTATAATACTTTAAAATTGGCGAAAATAGTAATAGTTTCAGTACTACTTTTTATTAACATTCTATATAACATAAATAAAAAACATTTTCGTTATTAAATCGATAAAAGCAGGGTATACAAAGAATTATGGATTAATTTCGTTTTATGATACAGAAGGCAAGATGCATATGGTAATACAAATAATAGGTAGTAAGCCCGAGCAAGATGTAAAGCAATGGTTAAACTATTTAGGTCTGATATTACCATCGAAACAGCAGGAGGAAGAAGATAAGAAAATTATTGATAAGATTTTAGAGGTTATTCTTCATGATATAAACAAACTGAATGAAATCTGGGGAGAAAAACAGAGCAAAGAAGAAGAAAAAGAGGAAAAACAACCCATTCAACAAGTAATTCCAGATAATTTGCATGTTAAACAAGGTCCAGGAGAATGTTTAAATTCATGTGAAAAAATAATACAGGATGCAGGTTACACTCATGATTCAACAAATGTAATGGTATTGGTAACTAATGTAAATGGAAATGATTTTGAATTCCACAGAGAATGTGTATTAAAAGCTGTTGAAGTAATTGATCAGCATTTAGAAAATGGAATGCCAATAATTGTAGGTGTAAATTACAAAGATGGAGCATCAAATTTTGATGGTGTAACAGATCACTGGATTGTTATAACTGGAAGAGGGAAAGATAGGATAGGTATTTATTATAACTTCTTTGAAGTTGCACAAGAAAAGGAATGGGGTGGTGTGTCAGAAGATAACAAATTATATCTGTTACCTTCAGGAATTTTGAAAGGGAAATGCACATGTAAAAAAATTTATACTAGTCAATGGGTTACAATGATTAGGCCATTAGGAGAATTTAATTTTAAATGTTGTGGAAGAGAAATATATATGAATGATGAAGAAGGATGGGGTAATTGGAAGAAATACTGTGATGAATGCAAAAGAGACCCTGGATATTACAATAAAAAAGATGAAAAACAAACAAATACAATACTAAAGCCATGAAAAATAAAATATTAATTTTCTTAGTTTTATTTACAACAGAATTAGCAAGTTGTCAAAACAAATTTGACATGACTAAAATCAAAGATGAAGATTTTAGGAGGTATTTAAGCTTATTTAAAGAGGCTAAATTACCATTTTTTTCAACATATGATGAGGCGTCTTGTTCAGGAATTATTAATGATTCATTAGTAAGAAAGTTTATTTGTAAGGAAAAAAAATGTTTAAAAGATTGGAGTGGATATGATATAGAATTTTTAGCATGTTTTATTTTACCTTCCAGTGGAGATTATATTATTGTAATATATGCTGAATCAGGAGCTGAAGGTGGAAGCTTAAGAAAAATTGTTACTTATGATTATTCTGGAAATAAATTAGGTGAATTAGAAATACTTGCCGATAAAACTTTTCATGGAGAAAGCAAACAAGGAGAAATTACTAGTTATGAAATTGAAAGCATTGTAACACAAGATTATGTTATAGAAAAGAAATATTTTGGTACTGAGCCAGGATGGAAAGAAGGCAAAGAGTATTTTTATTATGGAACACATATTGAATATAGATATAAAATTGAAAGTTCAGGTAAAATAATACTACTTGAAGAAAAAAATTTCGGTCGAAAAAAATATAAAGGAGAGAGATTAGAAACCAATATTTTCCCTCCCTTTATGCTCGCTGAATAATATAAAGGCATGAAATGTTATAATTTAAGTTTCTTTGTTTCCAAATCAAGCAGTCAATCCAATTGCATTACTGAGCACATCTTCCTGCGTTCGCGAGGATTTGTAATCCGTGCGGTTATTTCATAATGCAAAGTTCTGCAAAGGTCCCCCTGTTCGGCCGAGGCTGTAAAAAGCAATAAACGAACCGCGTTCGGCGGCGGTTGCACCGCCGTCGCGCTATCAGCAACAGGCTGCGCCTGAGTTTTTTAAAATTCCTCGCTATCGCACAAGTACTCTCGTGTGCTAGTGAAGATAAAGAGTAAGTTGTTATAAAACTTTGGTTTGTTGAGTTGTAGGGATGGGATTGTCACACGACAGGAACCGAGCCGTTTTTTGGCGAGTTCTCCCGCTCGCGCGGATTTGCAACCGACCGAAGGGAGTTCGGCAAAGCCAATCCGTGCGGTGCTTGATGGAGTCAAACAGCGGTCTCCCGACCGCACAAAATACCACTTTTTAAAGTTTAACTAAAAAAGGCTTTACACCCGCTCGCGCGGATTTGTAATCCGTGCGGTTATTTTAAAAGGTATTTTGCATGTAAAGTATTTGTCACGGACTACAAGTCCGCGCCAGCAATGAATGGTGTAAGCCGCACGCGTTTAAAACGCGCGCGAGCGAGGGTGCTATCAATAGCTGTAATTTTTTCTTACATTTGGGGAAACAGCAAGTGCATGTCGGACAGGTACAAAATTAAGGACAATGAGGCCGCCTATTTTGTAACGCTTACCACGGTGGGCTGGGTTGATGTATTCACAAGGCT
>Ga0101944_10003394_pt1 | contig 22449 bp, 21 predicted proteins | sample DewCreD2012metaG_FD_75245 | JGI IMG/M metagenome (GOLD analysis project Ga0101944, IMG submission 75245) | Hot spring sediment bacterial and archeal communities from British Columbia, Canada, to study Microbial Dark Matter (Phase II) - Dewar... ... | reverse complement strand
AGTAGATTCACTTGTAATTGAAATCCAGAAAATGTTCCAACGCATAGATATCCTTGTAAATAATGCAGGCATTACACGTGATAATCTTTTGCTCAGGATGCAGGAATCCGATTGGGACATGGTGATGAATGTCAATTTAAAAGGACCCTTCTTACTTGTAAAAGCGGTAAGTCCTATTATGATGCGTCAGAAATACGGACGTATTGTAAATATTTCGTCGGTTGTCGGACTAATGGGAAATGCAGGACAGGCAAATTATTCGGCTTCCAAGGGTGGATTAATAGCATTTACGAAATCCGTAGCAAAAGAGCTCGCTTCACGTAATATAACATGTAATGCGGTGGCACCAGGTTTTATTGAAACATCTATGACGGAAAAGTTGCCTGATAATGTAAAAGAGAATTATATTAAGGTTATTCCGCTTAATCGGTTTGGCAAAGCAAACGATGTTGCAGAAGCGGTGCTTTTTCTCTCATCTGAGGAAGCGGGATATATTACCGGGCAAATATTAGGCATAGACGGTGGAATGTTCATGCGATAATAGAGTTTTTTTATAAGATAACATAAATTACAAATAAATCATCAAGGAAGGAGTAATAAAATGGCAGATATAGAAGCAAAAGTGAAAGAGATCATTATGAATAAATTGGGTGTCGAGGCATCTCAAATAACACCCACTGCATCATTTACTAATGATCTGGGCGCAGATTCACTGGATACAGTGGAATTAGTTATGGAATTTGAGAAGGCATTCAACCTTCAAATCCCGGATGAAGATGCGGAAAAAATTTCCACTGTTGGAGACGTTATAAATTATCTTAAAGATAAAGTAAAATAAATAGTACAATTTTGTTTGTTGCAGAATGTGGATAATACCAGCAATGTGGGGAATCTATGAGCACATCTAATAATAAAAGACGTGTTGTCATAACGGGAATGGGTGTTGTCACTCCGATAGGATTGAATATTGACGACTACTGGAAAAATGCACTGGCAGGAAAATCGGGGGTCGACAAAATTACTCGTTTTGATGCAACTCAATACGATACAAAAATCGCGGCCGAATTGAAGGGATTCAACCCGCTTAATTATCTTGAAAGAAAAGAAGCGAACAGGATGGACCCCTTCACACAATTCGGTGTTGCATCGGCTGATATGGCAATCAAGGATTCAGGATTAAAACTTGATAAAGTTGACCTTGATAGAATAGGCGTGATTTTCGGATCAGGTATCGGAGGAATGCTGACCTGGCATCAGCAGATGGAAATATATTATCAAATGGGTGGTCCCAGACGTATAAGTCCGTTTTTCGTACCCATGATGATAGCCGACATTGCTGCTGGCCACATTTCCATTAGATATAAGTTGAAAGGTCCAAATTACGCGACAACCTCAGCCTGTGCAACTTCATCACACGCTATTGCAGATGGACTAATGATATTACAACGTGGTGATGCTGATGTTATGCTGTGCGGCGGTTCTGAAGCAGCAATAACACCGATGGGAGTGGCCGGATTCAATGCAATGAAAGCAATCTCGACCCGAAATGATGAACCGCAAAAGGCGAGCAGACCCTTTGATGCTAAGCGTGATGGATTTGTCATGGGTGAGGGTGGAGGTGTGATGGTGCTCGAAACACTTGATCACGCACTTAAGAGGGGTGCACGGATTTATGCAGAACTGGCGGGTATAGGTTTAACGGGCGATGCTCATCATATAACCGCTCCTGCACCAGGAGGAGAAGGTGCAGTACGTTCAATGCGACTTGCAATCAAAGATGCCGGAGTTCGACCCGAAGACGTGGATTATATTAATGCTCATGGTACCTCCACTGAATATAATGATAAAACAGAAACACAGGCTATCAAAACCGTTTTTGGTGAACATGCATTTAAAATTTATATAAGTTCAACAAAATCCATGACCGGACATCTTTTAGGTGCAGCTGGTGTTATTGAAGCCGTTATAACTGTGCTGGCAATTGTCAATGGTAAAATCCCACCAACAATAAATTATGAATTTCCTGACCCCGAATGCGATTTAAATTATGTCCCGAACGTACCGATCGATAAGTCAATTAACGTAGCGATCAGCAATACTTTTGGTTTCGGCGGTCATAATGCGACATTGTTATTTAAAAAGTACACTGATTAATACTTAAAATATTTTATGAATATATTGCGCCGTTTTTTTTCTCGAATCAGGGGAATCGCCGGCGTTAATCAGGAAGAACAAAAAGAAATAGACTTTCGTCTCCTCTCAGAGGTACTTTCCTATAAAATCAAGGACGAAAGGATATTTTATCAAGCCCTATCACACAGTTCATATATCCAGGTACGGGATCATAATAATTTTCTTTCCAACGAACGCCTTGAATTTCTTGGTGATTCAGTTCTTAACCTTGTTGTCGGTGAGTACTTATATCATCAGTATCCACACTCTCAAGAAGGAGAGTTGACTAAAATGAGATCCCGACTTGTGAATAGAAGGGCATTAAGCATTACCGCAAAAGAAATGGGGCTGTTGAATTTTATTCTTATGAGTCCAGGAGCAGAACAGGTTCCTGATCGGGGCCTGGAAACTATCCTTTCTGATGGATTTGAAGCGATTGTAGGTGCTATATATATAGATGGCGGCTACAATGAGGCAAAATATTTCATTGAAAGATCACTATTTGCATCCCTGCACCGTGGTATGCTGAAAGTGGAAGATGAGAATTATAAAAGTCAATTGCTTGAAAGAGCACAGGCATACGGATATGGTATTCCGCATTATGTTATTGTCAATGAAACGGGCCCTGATCACGATCGAACATTTACAGTCGAAGTATTTATTGAAAATGTTTCCTATGGCATAGGCAGTGGAAAAAACAAGAAAGATGCAGAACAGGATGCAGCAAAAAAGGCACTCGATGTTTTTAATCCAGGTGAAAATAAAAATGAAAAATACGGATGACAAAAAAATAGCACACATTTTGCGAACAGCAAGAAATATTGCTATTATTGGCGCTTCAGATAAGTCATACCGAGACAGTTATTCAATAATGAGTTTCCTGCTTCAGCACGGCTATAATGTTATCCCGGTAAATCCGAAATATAAGTCAATACTGAGTAAAAAATGTTACCCCCGTCTGTTAGATATTAATGAACCCGTGGATATAGTTGACATATTTCGCCGCCCCGAGGATGTGCCGGCGGTGATTGAGGATGCAATAACTATTAAGGCAAAGACAGTCTGGATGCAATTAGGTGCGTACAATGAACTTGCAGCAAAGCGAGCCGGCGAGGCAGGTTTGAATGTCATATCAAACCGCTGCATTAAAGTGGACTATATTTCACTTCTCGGCAACGGTTAATATTATCGTGAGATTAATAATTTTATATTTTGCAGTTTTAACATCTACACTTTTTGGGAAGCAAATCCTGATTGTGCAAGATACGACACGTGCGAATGTCGATTCGCTTTACAGAGTTGAAAATGTGATGATAGTCGGCAACAGTGAAACAAAAGATTTTGTCATTCTCAGGGAGATGACATTAAAAAGAGGAGAATATATAACTGAAAAACTTATTGCGTACGATCAAAGCAGAATATATAGTCTGGGTTTGTTTAATCGCGTCATTATACATGTTCTACCGGTTTCAGAAACAGGTGCGGATCTTGTCGTTGAAGTAAATGAACGCTGGTATATCTTTCCATTTCCAATTTTTGGCGTTCGTGATCGTGATTGGAAAAAAGTTTATTGGGGTGGAGGAATTTTGCACTCAAATTTTCGAGGACGGAATGAAAAACTGTATGCAACTTTCACATTGGGCTATGATCCATCAGCGGCGATGGCTTATCGAAATCCATTTGTTTCTATGGATGGATCTTATCAATTTGAAGGAAGATTTGCATACGATAAGATTAGGAACAGGAGTATAATTGCACAGGAAGGAGGCGAAAATTTCAGCGAGGAGCACCTCTCTCTTGTACTAAGTTTGGGTAAAAGGTTCGGGATAAATCATATGTTATGGTTTAGTGGTGGTTCTGAAATGGTCAGGGTTTCTGAATATTTACCGGGTAGAACGATATATTCCAGTGGAAAAGATTTATTCCCATATTTTGCTGTAAATTATACTTATGACTCGAGAGATCTCTATGAATATCCGGCAATGGGAACATTTTTACGTTTTGGAATAAAAAAATTTGGATTTCCGGGCAATGCAATAGATATGGTCAGGTATACAACCGATTTTCGTCACTACTTACCAATTTATTCAAAACTGGTATTGACAGGCAGATTATTTTCTGATTTTGCCGCTGCTGGAAGAACTCCAAGTTATAATCGTGTATATCTCGGATATACAGAACGGATAAGAGGGCATTTTAAAGAAGTGAGAGAGGGTGAAAACCTTTTCGGTATATCAAGTGAATTGCATTATCCGCTTTTCGGACCTGTTTACTATTCAGCAGATTATCTACCTGCGGAATTTGGAATTATGAAATTTGGTATTGTTGCCGCTGCCTTTGCAGACGCAGGAACAGTCTGGTTTCGCAACGAACCATTTGCTTTAAACACTTTTTCTAAAGGATACGGAATCGGTATTCACCTGTTATTGCCTTATAGTATCGTGTTAAGAATAGATTATGCCTGGAATGAAGTCCGCCGTGGTGAATTTATCCTGGACCTGGGTACTTCATTTTAAGGAGATGTTAAGTGTCATAATGCAAGGATTTATCATTTATGGATTACTTTTATACGTCTCCGGAAAATATCGAAAAGAAAAAGATCATCATTGACGCTCAGGAATTCAAGCATCTTACACATGTGATGAGAAAGAAAGAGGGAGATTTTATAAGAGTGGTAGATGGTAAAGGAAATGCATATGATGTAATCTTGAAAGAGATAAGCGCAAAGAAAGCCATCGGGGAGATCACGGGAAAATATAGTCATCATAATGAACCATCTCTATCTGTTACACTGGGAATAGGCATATTGAAAAATCCTTCAAAGTTCGATTTTCTTGTAGAAAAAGTTACGGAGATAGGTGTCAATAATATAATTCCGCTTATTACAGCCCGAACAATTCCTTCTCATGCAAAAATTGACCGGTGGCAGAAATTGGCTCTGTCAGCGATGAAACAATGTGGTCGTTCTTATCTCCCGCAGATTCATGAATTAATCAAACTGCCAGAATTTCTCCAATTTTATACTGATTATGATCTCAAACTCGTTGCACACCAGGAAGGGAATGAAATAAACAAAATAGAATCATTTTTAAAGTCATCAGTTAAATCAGCTGTTATGTTGATTGGTCCAGAGGGGGGATTTGAGGAAAATGAAATTGAGCGATGTATTCAATCAGGATTTGTTAAAGTTAGTTTTGGCTGCAGACGTCTTAGAACAGAAACCGCGGCAATAGTTGCAGCAACCTCTATATTGCTTTAAAACAAAATCTTCCTTCGTAAAATAATAATGAAGCTAAAATATTTTCTCAGGTTTTCGTGGAAGGATTTATTTTTTCACTGACAATATCACGTATTTCATCAAGTTTTGTCCTGCAGGTACGAATTATTGACAACACTTCTTCAGAATGCCATCCTACGAATTCGGAATCTGTTATTCCGCTCAAATTTATTTGAACGTTCAGAGCAGCACCTTCTGCTGCAGTATAAAACATAAATCCGCTAACACCGGCATCACTTACTGAATTTACATTTCCCTTTTCTGCAACCAGCTTTGCAAGTGCCAGTCCGTCTACTGCATGCTTCATAACTCTTAAAGGTATTAATGTTGCTTCTTTTGTTGCTTCCTGTATTGCAGCATTGCGCAGTGCCTTTTGATCTTCCGTTTCTTTTGGCAGACCATATGCTTCCATTACCTTATTAAATGCTTCGGTATCACGTTCAACAAGTTCGGTAAATATTTTTCTAAGTTCTTCCGATTTTGTTAAAGTATTTTTCATTTCCTGCTCAACTGCAGCGTATTTTTTCTTTCCTATTGTTAAATGGCATACCATGGAAGTCAGTGCAGCCCCTAGCGATCCTGACAGTGCGGCCACACTTCCGCCTCCCGGTGCCGGTGAATTTGATGCAAGTTCATTTAAAAATTCCGTGATTTGAAGATTTGTCAGCATATTTACTCCTTATATCATAAATTCAATTATTTTTTTCCTTGGGTCGAAGCGTTCCAACTGACTCAAACCGAGTGCTTCGATGGCCCGGGCGATGTATTGTTCTTCTTTGATGTTTTGAATATTTTGATCTGTATAATATTTGCCGGCCATGATAAGTGCTTCCTTTGGTACAAGTCCGACAATCTCGCTTCCTGTCACATTTATTCCGAGTGTGCGAGCTTCTTTCCGTACTTCCTCAAATGCGACGTGGGGAGGGGTTATGTTATAATTGGTCAGATTGATTGATACCTGTGCAATATCAAATCTTTCAAGTAAAACTCCCATGGCTTTTACTGCTTTTAAAGTACCTGGAATTTTTTTTGTTTGTCCGGATGCATCTTTGACCGTCCGACCGCTCTCCCTGATGCGCAATGCGATCTCATGGGCAAGATCTTTATTGTTTGTGGTCAAATTTACATTATAAGCAATAAGAAAGAACCTTGCGCCTGTGACTGTTGCGCCCGATTTTGGATTAAATTTACTTTCACCGTAATCTGGTTTCCAATCCGGATCCTGTAATTTTTCAGAGAGACCTTCATATTCTCCTTTTCTGATACTGGCAAGATTTTTTCTTTCCGGAACTCTTGCTGCTTCTTCGTAAAGATATACTGGAATATTTAGTTCTTCCGCTACACGCTTTCCATATTTATTTGCGATTTTTACACAATCTTCCATTGTGACACCTGAAACTGGAATAAATGGAACGACGTCAGTTGCCCCTAATCGTGGGTGTTCTCCTTTGTGTTTCGTCATATCAATCAGCTGTGAGGCGGTCCTGGTCGCTCTAAATGCTGCTTCTTCCACGCCATCAGGATCTCCGACAAAAGTTATGACACATCGATTGTAATCTTTGTCTGGTTCCAGATTCAGTAATTTTACTGTTGGTACAGATTGAATACTCTCTGCAATCTGATTTATTATGGTTGTATCGCGCCCTTCACTAAAATTTGGGACACATTCAACAATTTGTCTCATTTAATTTCTCAGTATTGTTGTTTTATTAAATTATTTGAGTTATCCAATTTATCTTAAAATTCGAGAACTACACCGTTTAATATCACTTTTTCAACAAAATTTTCTCCGAAGTGGTAGGGGAGAAATTTATAATTTGGAATATCTAGGATTATAAGATCAGCCTTCTTTCCCTTTTCTATGCTACCGACTTCATGTGAAAGTCCAAGAGCAGCTGCACCATTTATGGTGGACGCAACTATTACTTCTTCTGGTGACATTTTCATTTGTGTACAAGCTATTGTCATCATCATCGGCATGTTATATGACATGCATGATCCTGGATTAAAATCTGTGGCAATTGCAACTGTGGCACCGCTATCAATGAGATCTCTTGCGGGTGCGTATTTATGATTAAGGAAGAAAGATACACCTGGTAGAAGAGTTGCAATAACGCCTGTCTTTGCGAGCGCTCTTATTCCGATATCACTTATATGTTCAAGATGGTCAACGGAAACTGCTCCCACCTCTGCAGCCAGCTCTGCTCCGCCGCTCGGGGAAAGTTCATCGCCATGTAACTTCGCCTGCATGCCGTTTTTAATTCCGGCTGTTAATATATTTCTACACTCGTCCACGCTAAAATAACCTTTTTCACAAAATGCATCACAGAATGATGCTAACTTTTTCCTGCCTACATAAGGGATTATCGTATTAATAATTTCAGATATGTACTCTTCTTTGTTTGTTTTGTATTCAGGGGGAACAGCATGTGCTCCAAGGAATGTTGGTACGATATGGATTACCTCTTCTTTGTTCAATTCATTGATTGCTTCAAGCATTTTAATTTCATCATCTTTGTTGAGTCCATATCCGCTTTTTATCTCAACAGTCGTGGTCCCCTGCCGTAATATTTTCATCAGATAATGTCGAGCATTTTTTTTCAGGTCTTTTTTGGAAGTTTTCCTCACCTCTCTTACTGTGCTCAAAATCCCCCCACCTTTTTCTGCAATTTCCTGGTATGTAGCACCCAGACTACGCATGGCAAATTCATTTTCACGACTGCCGCTGAAGAGGAGATGAGTGTGCGAGTCAACAAAGCCTGGCATCACGACTTTATCCCTGCAATCCACAATATCGGCTTCCTTTATGGTACTCATGGATAAGTCGTTCATACTCCCATACCATGAAATAGTATCACCTTCTATGAAAAGGGCGGCATTCTCAATGATTCCGAGATTTTGCATGTCTCTGCCGCTTTTAGCGCGATGCCCCTGGGAGGAGACAGTTACAAGTTGTTTGATGTTAATAAGTGCTAAATTCACGAAAAGTTTGAGTAATTTTATAATTGTAGAGTTTTAAGATACTGAAAAAGGTTTTTTTTTCCAATTTTATTTTTATATGTATATTTCAATATGATTAAATCTGCCTTTATAATTGCGACAATACTGATTTTCACAGGTTGCAATGAAAGATCCTCTTTTAATAATTTGAAACTTTCAAAAAGGAGTACATACCACTCAGTAAATTTATGTCCTGTAATTTCTAATGAACAATGGATTTTATCTGATGTTGTCATCGTGACTGATGAGAATGATACGATTCAGGGTAGATTAAGGTCTCCTGTAAATCGTGATCGGTCGTATCCACTGGCATTTTTAGTAGTGGGTATTGAGACAGGGAAAGAAGTTGTTAGCATGATTAAGGGATACGAAAGTGTGGCAGTATTTAGTTTGGATTATCCATACAGGGGAACGATGGATTTTTCAGGATGGAAGGGTTTAACAACGACACTCGCCTTACGAACCGTTGGGTTTAAAAGTATAAAAAATATTATTACCTCTCTTGATTATCTGTCGTCTCTCTCTTATATAGATATAGAGAATATCTCAATAATTGCTGTCAGTTTTGGTGTATTTACAGGAGTTCCATCGGCGGTAATTGATGAACGGGTTGACCGACTTGTGGTTGTGCAGGCGGGAGGGGACCTCAGGAAAATTTTATCAGCAAATGCAGAACGACTGCAGATGCCGCTTCCATCCTGGCTGGCAGGTTGGCTGGGTTCGATAATCCTGGCCCCTTTTGAGCCTAATTTATATATTGATAAGTTTTCACCTCGACCTTTTTTAATTGTTAGTGGTGAATCAGATCAATTATTTCCTAGGGAATCGATAGAATCTTTATTCACACATGCCCGTGATCCAAAGGAGTGGATTAAGCATAAAAGCGGTCATGTTGATCCGTCAACAGAAAAATTAATAATAGAATTGGCTGAAATTGTCGGGAAAAAACTATATGGCTATTAAATCAGGAGAATTAATAGAAGTATTTATTGAGGTCCAGTTTATTATTTGCGAAGGAGAGATTTGATTTTTTTTTGATCGAGCCTGAAGGTGAGCCATTCGGATAAATGCCTGGCACCGATTCTTTTGTAAAATTGGATTGCTTTTTTATTCCAGTTCAGAACTACCCATTCCATTCTTCCGCAACCTCGCCGTTTTGCTTCTTTCAGGCAGGTTTTGAATAATTTCCATCCGATACCCTGCGAGCGATAATCGGGAGAGATGAATATATCCTCAAGATATAATGTAGGAAGTGCAAGGAAAGAGGAATAAGTTTCGAAAATTATTGCATAACCGACCGGCTTTGAATCCCAGAAAGCTAAAAATGCATCAAAACGTTTACGTTTCCCGAAGCCGTCTCTAATAAGTCGTTTACGTGCTTCTGAATCTGGTCTTTTCAGTTTTTCGTAATCAGCGAGCGCGTTAACGAGATTCAGAAAATCTTTCTCGTCACCTTTCCTAACTTTACGGATAGTAAGAGAGGGATTAGATTTTATTTTTTTGTTTTCCTGTTGTTTCAATTTCTTCAATTACTCTTCCCAATCCTTTGGTTACGAGGGTATCGAATAATGTACCTGTAAGTTTAACAGTTGGTTCATCAATCTGTTTCATACTCTCTTCAGATTTTTTTACCTCAGGTAAGATGGTGTCTGAAAGTTTATTTATAACAGGTTCACTTGTTATGGGTCGATTGTCAGAGGTTATGGTTTCACCGCCAAGTGCAAACTTTGCGCCCAGTTCTTTCACAGGTTTCACATATTCTTCGGGCACCTGTGAAGCGCTGGTTGAGATTAATTTGCCAACATCTGACATACGTTTATCAAGTGAGCGGCTGCGGTTTTTTGAGATATTGGCAATAGTATGCACTGCATTCACCATATTTGCGCTTAATGAATGTGAGGCTGATTGCATTGCGCGACTCAGGCTACCTCCGCAGGCTTCAATATACTCGCCCAATGATGATAAACCATATTTAAACGATTGTCCCAATTTTTCCAGTCCGAGCCGGATTTGTTCTCCCTGCTCAATTGCAGATTTTGCCGATATTTTTGCAGCCTCAACCTGTGAAGCGCTTGTTGCGTAGGATGTAAGTAATTGAGTTGCCTGTTCAATATCAAATTTTAATCTTTCAAGCATTGCAGTGTTCTTATTCTCATAGTAATAATCTCGTGCTCTGTAAAAATGCCAGAGTGATACCTGCATCATGCTTTGAAGAAATGTCGGATCATTGCTAATTGCCGACATTGATTTTTGTCCGATGTGAAGATTTACTGCGGCTTCCCATTCTTTTGCACCAAGCCGGATGAACCATTGCCGAGCAGCGACCAGGTCACTTAAATCTTCAATAGTATGAATTTCTTTTTCTACGCCACGCTGTGCGTATCCGATTCCTGCCATATATGCAATTGATACGGCAGGTTTATATAAACCCAGTTCAGAGAAAAGGCGGAATGCTAAAATTAACTGATCGATTACCTTATCGGTAAGATTTCCTTTGGAATAATGATCTTTTATTTTTGCATATATTTCCTGTGCACGGTGAAGATATAGTTCTGCAACTTCCCTGTATCTTTGTTTTAGTATCAATGTTCTTTTAGCATGTTTATCCAGATATTTTTTATCCTCTTTGCGGAGGGCATTAATAGCATCCCTTATTTCACGCAGTGATAAGCATTCAGATATCATACTGCTGCCACAAATGTAGCATTTTTCACGGGTACCTTCATAATCGATCCAGCGGTGGCCACAACTTATGCACCGCTCCATCCCTAATTTCATTGACATGGGATCGGTCATTGTTTCCTCTCCTGAATTTGTCGGATGAGTCGGCCGTATTCTTCCTCAGTTAGTTCGCCAAAAGCATATTTTGTTTCGATTGTCTCACGGTCAAAATGCTGTCGGGCTTTTAAAGCCACTTCCCTATAACTTTCCGCTGCACGTATGCGTGCGAAACCTCTTAGTGTTTCCATTTCTTCCTGATACATCGAGACAAATCTATTATTCTCGCTGTTGAACTCAAGTGGTTTTTCTCCTTTTGATAACCGGCGTAAATTAACCAGTTCAGCATATTCCTTCACGCTGATATTTTGTAAAAGTTCAAGTGCAAGTTCAAATTGTTTTGCTTTGCTGTAGAAATGAAATGCGGATTTAAATTCACTTTCCTTAAGAAACCAGTCAGCAACTTCTTTATAATCCTCTGATGTAACAGTTGCGCGGTCATAGATTAAAAAGGATGTTGTATAATCCCTAGAATCCCGTCTTAAAAGTCCGACGCTCATCAGATCTCCCTCGACCCAGAAGTACCATTCTTCTAAATCAAACCGATTTTCTGTACGTGCTAAATCAAGAAAATCGGAAGTTCGGTCCCATGCTTTGAAAAATGAATAAGCAAGAAGCGCAATATCTATATTGTGTGGATTGTTATTTACTGCCTGTGCGAGTATTTGAATGAATTTTTCTTTTTCATTTCCATGCAGAGAAAAAAACAATTTGACCGGTATTCGAGGGATATGCCTCAGTATTTTGTGATGGTCGTAAAATCTAAGATTACGTTGAGGGTTGGATGAAGGTATTTCAATTTCAAGTTGCTCAATTGCTGCGTAAAATCGTTCTGTGTTGATAATTTTTTTTATGCCGCTGTACCATGGTGTATCGGGATCCCTGAAGGAAGTATCAAGAAACATTCTCCAGGAACTCATGGAACTTTCGGTAAAGGAATTTTCTGCAAGCGGAATCGTAGTTTTAAAAATGTCAATAAGATTATTGTCCCTTAAAATAGTATTTTCTTCGGAGGGTTCTTCCTTGAGAAAACGCATAATGAAATAATGCCTAAGCCAGGGCCTTGTCAGTCTCTCATCTATTGAATGTTTTATTTGCGCTTTTGTTTTTAATTCTTCTATGAGATATGCGGGATATGATCCCTGCATGCCCTGCTTTAACCTGTCAAGAGTTGTTTGAAAAATATTTAGACCCATCGACTATTCATTTCCTTAGTGATTGAAATAGTTGGTTGTCATTATACTTTAAGATATCTTACTAAGATATTGGATTATATTTTGTTTATACCAGGGGAATATACAACATTTTTTTATTGAATTCCAGCAATAAAAGTTAAATTATTAAAATGCCTAAAAAATGTTAAATTTTCGCTATCATAAAAATGCTATTTTTAACGTAATTTCTCAATAATTGCTGGGTCTATGGTGGGTAAATTAGAATCTTTTTTTGTGAGGTCATCGTATTTTCTAAAAAAATCTGATGGTCCTAGGCGAATCGTCTCAATCAATTCTGCTCTTCCTTTTCTTAAGTCAATTTCGCGTGCCATTGCCATGCCTGTAATTGATCCGTAACTTTGCCAGTATCCGCTTAAATTTGCATTGCGCAGGATTTCTCCAATTCTTGTTTTACTTACAGTGTCTGAGATTAATTCTTTTGCCTGAGAATTGAATGTGTAAAAAGCTTTTTGTATCCGGTTATCCCAATCTCGCGGCAGTGAACCTTTTCCCTGCTGGTCAAGTGATATGTAATAAGCAATGCCTTCATTCTGAGTTAGATCAATCAGTCTATCAAACGGATTTAAATGCATTGAATAATAGTTTTGCCATACTTCTGATTCTTCCTTATAAGCACTGAAAGAGGCATGAAAAACTTCATGAGCGACTACGCCGAGCAGAGAAAGGTAGCGTTCAACCAGGTCATTTCCATATTTTACTGCTTGTGTAAGGTTAATGACTATTGTTAGTTCTCCTTCATTTTCTCCAACGAACTGATAATCTTCTCCGTACCATTTTATGCGGCGTACGAAGGCATCAGCATTTTCATGACCGATAGTTACTACATAAATAGGTATCGATACTGATATCTTTGCATCAGCGGGGAATAATTGTTCAACGGTACTTAACACTTTTCGTGAAAAGTTATTTAATTTTAATTCAGCGAGCAGTTCTTTTATTTCAGGAAGGAAATGTTTAATATCCTCGAGATGGAATACATCATTTTTAATTATCTCATTATATCTTAATGAATCTATATAATTATACAACCTGTTTGGCAGGGATCTGTCATCTGCAATCAATCCTGCCGTGGCTGCAGCGATTTTATTCCCTCGTAATTCGGCTACTAATGAAGTAGGTACAGGTTTATTTTCAATCAATGCAATTATTTCTTCTGCCGATTTATAATCTACTAAAAGGTTAACATTGAATTCTGGATTATTTTGAGCGTATGCCTCGCATAAGGACAAAATAAATAGCATGCCATATAGAAATGAATATACAGAACTCATTATAATATTGATATTATGCAGGAATGTTGAAGAAAATTTTGTATCGATCTTAATACTGATTATAAAATATTTTTGTCCTGATTTATATTATTTCATCATAGGTATCTTAACGCCGAACTTCTTTGCATTCTGGATGGCTCGTTCATATCCTGCATCAACGTGACGCATTATTCCCATTCCAGGATCGTAGGTAAGGACGCGCTCAAGACGTTTCTCAGCTTCTTTTGTACCGTCGGCAACTACGACCATGCCTGCATGTATAGACATTCCTATCCCCACACCTCCGCCGTGATGTACGCTGACCCAGCTTGCGCCGCCCACAGCGTTTAGTAATGCATTAAGGATAGGCCAGTCGGCAATTGCGTCACTTCCATCTTTCATTTTTTCTGTTTCCCTATTAGGTGAGGCAACAGAACCGCAGTCGAGATGATCCCTGCCGATCACGATAGGTGCTTCGATTTCGCCTTTTGCGACGAGGGTGTTGAATATTTTACCCATCTTTGCACGTTCCCCATATCCTAGCCAGCAGATCCTTGCAGGTAACCCCTGGAACTTGACCTGTTTTTGTGCTTTTTCAATCCATCTGCAGAGAGCTTTATTTTCCGGAAATGTTTCAAGTATGGCGCGGTCTGTTCTATATATATCTTCGGGTTTTCCCGACAGCGCCGCCCATCTGAATGGCCCTTTTCCATCACAAAAAAGTGGTCTGATGAATTCAGGTACGAAACCAGGGATATCAAAAGCATTTACCAGACCATTTGCTTTTGCTTCACCGCGGATATTGTTTCCGTAGTCAAATGTAACCGCGCCTTTGCGTTGCATTTCAAGCATAGTTGAAACATGTCTTACGATCGATTCGCGTGCCATTTTTATATATTTTTCTGGATTAAGTTTTCGTAATTCAAGTGCTTCTTCGTAGGGGAGCTGGTGAGGGACATATCCATTAAGCGTGTCATGTGCGGATGTCTGGTCTGTTAGTACATCAGGTGTGATTCCGCGTTTTGCGATTTCAGGCAGGACATCAGCCGCATTTCCCAGTAGTGCCACGGATAGTGCTTCTCTTTTTGATCTTGCCTCCATTATCCATTCAAGCGCTTCGTCAAGATTTGTAGACATCTTATCTACATACTTTGTTTTGAGGCGGCGTTCAATTCTTGATCTGTCTACTTCTACGGCTAGGCAAGCTGCTCCATTCATGGTGGCTGCAAGTGGTTGTGCACCACCCATTCCTCCCAATCCTGCGGTTAGCAAAAATTTTCCAGCTAATGTACCGCCAAAATATTTATCTGCGCATGCAGCAAATGTTTCGTATGTTCCCTGCAAAATTCCCTGTGTGCCTATGTATATCCAGCTTCCGGCAGTCATTTGTCCGTACATGGTCAATCCGAGTGCTTCTAGTTTTCTGAATTCATCCCAGGTACCCCATTTTGGTACGAGCATTGCGTTGGATATAAGGACTCTCGGAGCATCAGGATATGTTTTAAAAATTCCGACAGGTTTTCCTGATTGTACCAGTAATGTTTCGTCGTTTTCTAAAGTTTTTAAACTTCTTACTATTGCTTCATAGCATTCCCAGTTTCGAGCAGCTTTGCCTGTACCGCCGTAGACTATTAATTCTTCCGGTTTTTCAGCGACTTCGGAATCCAGATTATTCATCAGCATGCGAAGTGCAGCTTCCTGCAGCCATCCTTTGCAATTTAAATTTTTTCCTCTTGGTGCTTTAATAGGTGAATATTTCATAGGATTATATTTTAACTGATTGTTTGTTATCTGTTTTTTACTTGTTAATAATATATTATAATGAGAAGAATTTTAAAAATGAAATTAGTTAAAGATATAATTGAGTTTCAAAAAATGTTAACCTTGCGAAGGTTTGAAACCTTCCATGAGATTAAAGGTTTTAGTGAAATTAGTTTGCAGTCATTCTGACATCTCTTACATTCGGGAGGATCAGAACACTGTTTAAAAACAAGCGGTTCAAACTATCCCAGAAACCGCGGAAATTCGGATCGTCAGCAAAAAGAATTATGTTGCCCGAACCAAGTTGTTCATGTATTATTGCCGGAGTCTGCTCCAGCATTTTCTCGTTTTCGCGGGATATATATCCACTCAACCGGGGTGACCTGGTATAAATACCAACATTATAACCGTTCGGCGAAAGTTCATATATTGTTCGGGATGTCTTAAGAACAGTAATAATTGAGTCGTAACCGAATCCAAGTGGGTGTGAGTTATCAAGTTGAACACGGAGCATTGTTCCGGGGATATAATTTAATCGATCTTTTTTCACGCGTTCTTCAATTGTCATCATTTTTTCAATATCTTCCTGTGTAAGTTTATCGTCCTTTTTTATATCTTTATTATCTTCTGTTTTCTGATCTTTTTTATCCTCACCCTTTTTCTTTTCCTTAAATTTTACGTTTGCAATTTTCCCCACTGATGCACTTGCAAATGCTGCACCTCCCTCGATGCCTATGAATGTCCCACCGCCTGCAATCCATGTTTTTATCTTTTGTATTGCATTTGAATCAAGTTCGTTTTTATATCCCGAACCGTTACCCCAATCGTCCGGGAAAATCATTGCAGTATAATCATGTAAATCCAGCCATTTGATTCTATCTATCTGTACGGGCACGAAGTCGATTCCATAATCATTATCAAACATTGACCATATTGCACCATATGATTCTGATGAGACCGGAGAATTTGTTGCAACTATTATTCTTGGTTTTTTTAATCTCACAGCCCTATCGGAGCCAAGGTTTATTCCTTCTTCTGTAAATCCGCTTTTTGCAGCATAAATTTTAATATGATATTCTCTCGCAAGTTCATTAATTTTTTCATGAATATCAGAACGATTTCCTCCAACCGGTATTATAATACTTCCGCGTTCGAATTTTTCACCGTGAATTTTAAATTCCTTCAGTGCGGAATGGACTTTATAATTATTTTGCAGGAGATAAACAAGTAATTTTATTGCGTTGTTTGAATTCCACCGGAACACATATGCATACATTGCTTTTCCACCGACAACTTCGCCTTCTTTTATTTTTGTTGCGGTAATTTTTTCAGTTGAAATATTTAAAGGTTTGGTTGTCCAGTATGTTTCTATACCAAATGCAACCGGGAGTGACCAGGTTGAAATATCATAAAAGAAGGTATCCACGAGAACGGGTTCTTCTTCCATTAATGATGAAATTAATCTTTTTGCCGGCTGGTCTAATTTTATTATATAACTTCCCGACGGAATATTTTTTGTCAATTTTCCTTTTTGAAAGTATGTATTTAATTCATTCAGTGTTACATCTTTTACGGTTTTTTCAATTTCAATTCCTTGATTTAATAATAAATTGACCATTTTTGCTGCCTGGGCAGGATCTTTTGAGATATCTATTATATAATTTTTTATTGACCCGTTTTTCCCTTCATCTACAGCGTCCTTAAAGAATTGATAGAAGTCGATCAAGCGTTTCTCCCTGTTTTCAGCGGTTGCTCTCAGTGTGGCAAAAGATGTTGTGGAATGATGATCGATACGGTCTTTTAATGTGAGAATAGTTTCATCCGATCTTTTAATTCTAATGCCGGTTTGTCCTGCCTGTTCATAAGTCATTCCGATCGCCCCGTTAAGTGAAGGCCAGGAATCTCCGAATCCTGGATAAAATAAATCAAATACTTCTCCGCTCCAGTAACTCCAGCCTTTTTTATCGAAGGCATCTGCATTTGCTCTGCCGTATATTTCTCCCCATTCAATTGTATTCTTTGGTATATTTTTGTTAACCGGTTTAAAAGATGGAAAGAAGAAATAGGAACTATTGTAACCCATTTCGTGAAAGTCTGCATGTACCTGAGGCTTCCATTCCTGATATGCTTTTATCCGCGCCTGAGTTTCCTTTTGTGTTAACCATGCCCAGTCCCTGTTAAGGTCGAAATAATAATGATTTGACCTGCCATATGGCCAATCTTCACTATGTTCAACAGCAGCACGGTCTTCAACCGGTTTTTTCCCTGCTCTTTCAGTCTGGAAATTTACATAACGTTCATGGCCGTCAGGGTTAAGCAAGGGATCAATTATTATGACCAGATTTTTTAGCAGAAACATTATTTCTTCGTCAGATCGTGATGCAAGTTGATGTATAACATCAATGGCAGCCTCTGTTGCGGATGCTTCATTTCCGTGTACACCGTATGAGAGCCATGCAATAGCAGGAGTGGATTTTATTATTTGTGCAATTTCCTTGTCGTTTGTTTTTCGCGGATCTGAAATTTTCTTAATTGAAGATTTTATTTCTTCGAGAAGATTGATATTTTCGGGAGAAGATATAATAACAATATAAAGTGTTCTGCATTCATATGTTTTTCCGTATGGGACTACTCTAAGTCGATCTCTCGCGAAATCTTTCAGTGTCAAAATATAATTTTCTATTTGTGCATGAGAAGTATATTTTTCTCCAAGTTCATGGCCGATTATTTCTTTCGGTGAGGGAATGTTTTGTGCTGTAAGATGCGGAGCAGTTAATGAAATGGACAAAATTAAAATAAGGAGAATGGTTTTCATAATTAATCCTTTTCTGATTTATAGGCAATTGCAGAAATTTCTATATTAGCCCCTCTTGGTAATGCACCTACCTGGACTGTCACTCTTGCAGGGTAATTACCTTCCTGAAAATATCCTCCATATATATTATTCATTTTTGGGTAATTTTTCATATCTGTAAGAAAAACATTTGTAGATACAACATCAGATGAATCAAAACCGGCTTTCCTAAGAATTGTCATCAGATTTTCAAGGACTCTCCGTGTTTCGGTTTCGATGTCCTGGTTTTCAAGTTTTCCTGTTTCCTGATTAAGTGCAATTTGTCCGGAGACAAAAAGGAAATTTCCTAACTTCTGCGCTGGACTGTATGGTCCTATAACATTTGCATCAGTTATTACAGATTTTTGAAAATACCGGGATATTTCCTGTTTTACTATTTCTCGAATCTTTTCATCGGAGGGCTGACATCCTGCCAGTAGAATTAAAAAGGATGCCATGATGAAGGTTGTAATTATTATTTTCTTATTCATATTTAATTCCCTTAAAAGATGTTTATAAATATTATCTTTGAAAATTATCCAAGTTTGTATCCAATTTTTCGAAGAAATTCTTTTCTATGCTGGATATCAGCTTCAGTTTCAATTCCTTTTGTTTTCACGCCATCAATAACTCCCATAATTCCGCGCCCCTGTTCTGATTCGGCTATTATAACTTCAACAGGATTTGCGGTTGCACAGAATATTGTACAAACTTCGGCTACATTTTTAATTGTGTTTAATATGTTTACCGGGAATCCTCCTTCAATAAAAATTATGAACGCATGACCGGATGAAAGATTCATTGCATTCTTTTGCGCAATCTCAATTAGTTTTTTATCGTTTCCGATATACCGGACAAGAGCGGGTCCGGAAGATTCGCAAAATGCTATACCAAATTTCATTGCAGGATTGGTTGTGACTATGGCTTCATATAAATCTTCAACAGTTTTAATGAAATGTGATTGTCCAAGAATGAAGTTCATGTCTGGTGGTTTGTCGATAGGTATTAGTTTAAATTCCATCGTTGGTTCCTTTCAATTATAAATTCTCTGTCGGAAAAATTCTTTTTAATTTTTCTATGGTGTTTCGATAATGTGTTCCAATCCAGTAAATATTATTGCATTGCGGGCATTTAAAGAATATTGAAGTTCCCTCGTATGTGCGTTCTGGAACTATGGAACTTACTTCCTCTTTAGAAACCTGGAAAACCTTTAAGTTACATTTAATACACCTTGTAAAGATTTGATCTTTTAATGATAATCCGAATTTATTAACAATAAATTTTATCTGGTCTTCAAATCTATCATGGGGAATAAATATTAAATTTCTAAAAATCAAATTTTCCGGCAATCGTTTTCTTCTCGTCAGAAATATTGCGTTATGTTTCTCCGACTCTTCCGCAAGTTGTTTGATTGTTAAATCTGGATCATATATTGTATCATACCCCAGAATACGGAGCCAGCGGGAGAGTTTCCCTAACATCGTGTCAACTATGAAGGTCATCTTATTGATACACTCAAATTTCTCATTTTTATAATCCAAAATCAAATAAACTCTGTTTTTTTTAAATGGTTGCACAATATTTTATTATATGGGATATTTCAGGGAAAAAACTCTTGCCTTATGAGTAATAATTAATTATCTTTGGATGTAAGTAACAGTACACCGTTTTTGTCCCGTTAAAGAATTTTTTTAATGGGATGGCGTAGCCAAGCTTTTGCGCCGTAGCTGCAGATGTATTCCCCGTGTTGGTTCACCTTCCATAGGCCCTTCCACGAGGTTCATCATCGCAGAACAAGCGTCACTGTTCGATGATAGTGGGTAAGTGTTTGTGCGTTTGATTTGCACATCCACAGTGGGGTTCAAGCGTTAAAAGCCAAAAAGTTCTGGCAGTGCTGGAAGTGAAAACTCCGGCCGACAGAGCCTCGGGTACATTTAAGTAACACATTTATGAAAGGATGTTCCATGGAAGAGGGTACCGTGAAGTGGTTCAGCGGACCAAAAGGATACGGTTTCATCTCTCGTCAAAATGGAGAAGATGTCTTTGTACACTTCAAAGCAATCGCAAGCGAAGGTTACAAAATCCTTAACAAGGGTGACAAAGTCCAGTTTGACGTGGAGCAAGGACCTAAGGGGTTACAGGCAGCGAACGTGAAGAAGATATAGAGAATAACTCCTGATTTCATTGATCCCGATAAGCATTGCATTGTTTGTCGGGATTTTTTTTACTTTTAAATTCCTACATGAGACTTACCGGATCAACATCGATCGACATTTTAACACCTTTGACCTTACCGTAAGATGAGGATTTATATTTGGAAATTACTTCTCTCAGGTTAGCGTGAACAAGTTTGCCCGACGGATCTTTCGATTTTACACTTTTGATTAATATGTGCCAGCGGTAATATCCTTTCATTTTTGAAATTGCAGCGGCAGCCGGTCCCAGTACAATATATGACCTGCTTTGTTTTCGAAGTAAATTTGTAAACTCTCGTGCATGAAGTATAACCTCGTTTTCGCGCTTGCTCTTAAATTCAATAAGAATCAAACGGGAAAACGGGGGATAATTAAGTTCCTTTCTGCTTGAAATTTCATCCTGATAAAAACCTTTATAATCTTGAGCAGGAACGTGCTGTAAACTTGTATGAAGCGGCTGAAGTGTCTGTATTACAACTTCACCTGAAAGTGTACTTCTGCCCGCCCGTCCCGAAACCTGCGTTAAGAGCTGAAATGTCCTTTCTCCTGATCGAAAATCGGGAAGCAGCATCTGAGTGTCTGCCGAAACTACACCCACCAGTGTAACTCGCGGGAAATCAAGGCCCTTTGCTACCATTTGTGTGCCGAGTAAAATGTCAGATTCTCCCTCAGAGAATTTTTTAAGAATAATATCATGCATACCCCGACCTTTTGTGGTGTCAAGGTCCATTCTTAAAATTCTTGCTGATGGGAAAAGTTTTTCTAATTCGCTTTCTACCTTTTGCGTACCTACACCAAGATACTTGAAATTAGTCGATTGACATTTTGGGCAGAATATCGGAGTTTGTTTTACAAAACCGCAATAATGACAATGTAATTCATTTTTTACAGAATGGTAGGTAAGTGAAATACTGCAATTGTCACATTTTTCAAGAAAACCGCAACGCGGACATTGGATAAATGGTGAAAAGCCACGCCGGTTTTGAAGTAAAATGATTCCTTCCTTTTTGTTCAATCGGTCTGATATTTTTTCCTTCAGCGTGTCTGATATCGATCCAAACTCAAACGGCTTCCTTTTCAAACGGGCAAGTTCCGCATTCTCCTTGTATTCCTGCCGGCGTTTCAAGCGGTATTGCCTCAGTTTTTCCTCATTTTCCTTAGTCATGTCTATAATTTGTACAGAAGGAAGTTTGGCCTTATCAATTCTTGAGGGGAGTTCAAGCAGAGTATATTTTCCAATTTGTGCATTATAATAAGATTCAAGAGATGGTGTCGCTGAACCGAGAATGATGCATGCCTGTTCATGCATTGCTCTCATAACTGCCACATCCCGGGCATGATAACGCGGTTGCTGATCATATTGCTTGTAAGAACTTTCATGCTCTTCATCTACAACAATAAGGCCGACGTTTTTTAATGGTGCGAAAATGGCGGACCGGGGTCCAATTACAACTGAAATTTTGTTTTCTTTTGCCATCAACCACGCATCGAACCTTTCCCGCCTCGTCATGCGTGAGTGAAATACAATTACAGTGTCTCCTAAATTATATCTGAACCTGCGAACAATTTGCGGCGTAAGAGAAATTTCCGGCACAAGAACAATTGCCGTCCTGTTTCTTGCAATCGTTTCTCTTATTGCTTCAATATAAACCTGAGTTTTACCACTTCCTGTGATTCCGTAAAGTAAAAAGGGGTGAAATTTCCCGTCGTTTAATTTTGATATAATTGAGTTAAGTGCTTTACTCTGATCATCATTAAGTTTAATTGAAGTTGCACCAAGAGCTGATTCGTATAGATCAAAGACCTGAGGGTGATAAACCTGTCTGACTCCGCTTATTATAATATTCTTGTTTATTAATGTTCGAATCACCGATTGTGAGCAACCGGAATTTTTTAATAAATCGGTGATTGAAATTTTGTCATGAGATTTTGAATATTCAAGTAAATA
>Ga0101944_10003392_pt1 | contig 22459 bp, 18 predicted proteins | sample DewCreD2012metaG_FD_75245 | JGI IMG/M metagenome (GOLD analysis project Ga0101944, IMG submission 75245) | Hot spring sediment bacterial and archeal communities from British Columbia, Canada, to study Microbial Dark Matter (Phase II) - Dewar... ... | reverse complement strand
CCCCTCGACCACGACGTACGGCTCGACGAAGTGGGTGGTGCAACTCGCCAGCATCGCCACCCGGACGGGCCGGAGCTGGGGGAAATCGCCCTGCCGCAGCTCGCGCGCAAGGCGCAGGTACTCCGCGGGCTTGGTGGCGTGCGCCAGGTCGGCCAGGGGGTCGCGCGGCGAGGTCGTCATGCGCGGGGCGTGCCGTTCAGGCGGGCGCGAATCTCCGCGACGGTGGTCAGTTCGGCGATCTCGCCCGGGTCGAACTCGACGCCAAACTCGGCCTCGAGCGCCAGGATCAGGTTGATGTGTGCCACCGAGTCCCACTCCGGGATGGTCTCGAACGAATCGGCGTCCGTGACCTGGGCATGCCGGTCGCCGAAGACCGACGCGAAGACTCGCCCCAGCCGTTCGAGGACATCGGAGTTCTGGGACAAGGATGGCTCCCAAGCGGTTCGTTCGGCAGGTCAGCAAGCATCAGGCCACCGCCGGGGTGGCCGAAGCTTCGTAAGCGCTTGCCGAGCAAGGGGCTAGTACGATGGCCGCGCTTCGGATCCCGGGCTGTTGTGCCCGCGCAACGGCCTGCAGGATGCCGGTCTGCCCGCCTCAGGGTGCGCCTGATGGGGCCGACTGTCCCGTGTCCGCCTCGACTCGCCGGAGTTCGGCAGCGATCGCCTCCGCTGCCAGCCGCTGCGCGTGCGCGTCCGGATGCGAGTCCCAAGGCAGGGCCCACCAACGCCGCCAGTCACCGCCCGCGGCCGCAAAGCGCGGAATCAGGTCGATGACGTGCAGCCCGGCGCCCCGCGCCGCCTCGGCGACCTGCGCATAGTAGGAGCGCAACGGATAACTCTCCGCCGTCCACTCGCCCGGCACGAAGGCCGGGAACAGCACGAACAGGATCGGAATCCCCCGACGCCGGCTCGAGTCGGCCGCCTCGCGCAGCGCTGCCTCGAGCTGTCGCCAGCCCGCGCTGTCGCGCCGGTAGAGGGGGCCGTAGCCGGAGGCCGCGTCCTGGCCGCGCAGGAGCTGGTTGCCGAGCCGATCGACCAGGTAGATCGTGGCGCTGCGTCCGATCGGATAGGTGCGGAGCCGCGCCGGGAGCACGGAGATCCAGTCCTCGCCATCACGGCCGAAGTCGGGACGGCTCTCGAAGGCGTCGTTGATGAAGAACTGCCAGACGATCGCATCCGGCGTGAATTGCCAGCCGAGCCGGCGCAGCATCTCGCCCTCGTTCGCGGTGGTCCAGCCTCGCTGGCCGAGATTGATGACCTCGACGGGTCCTGCCGCGGCGAGCAGCTGCTCGAGCTGGCCCGGCCAGGCGCTGTCGGCGCTCGCCAGCTTGTCGCCCCAGGTGAACGAGTCGCCAAGGGCGACGATACGCCGCACGCCGGCCCGCCGCGCGAGCGTCTCGTGCCGGCTGCGCAGGCCCAGGACGTTTCGCGTCCACAGGCTGTCGTACTGTGCCTCCCAGCGGGTGCGCGCCGCGGGCGTGCCCAGCCGGTCGGCGATGGCCGGTGCGGCGAGCGCCAGCTCCGCCGCGGCGACAAGCAGCGCGCTCAGCGTCCCGGCGAGCGCCAGGCCGATGATGGTCCCCCGCAGTGCCTCCGGGCCGCGGGTCGCGGTCCACAGCAGCAGCATGCCCAGCCAGGCCGACAGCGTCAGGGCCGCGAAGGGCCCGGCGACGATGCTGGCGGCCAGCAGCAGCCCGGGCAGCAGCACGATCGCATGGCGCGCGAGTGGCGACGCCAAGGCGCCGCGCCAGGCATCGGCCGCATCGCGGCGCACCAGGACGAGGCCAACCGCCCACGGCACGGCCCACGCGAGCACGACGACCGGGTTCCACGGCCGCGAGGCGGCGAGCAGGAGTCCGCCGAGCAGCCACCACGCAAAGGGGGCCGCGCCGGTCACGGGACGGCCCCGGCCGGCGGTGCCGCGAGCGCGAGCAGGTGCGGCACGAGCGACGTCGTCGGCTCGGCGGCGGCGATCACGAGGCTCTGGGACTGGTCGGTCGCGAGGCGCGGCAGGCGCGGCATGACGAGACGGATCGCACGGTCCTGCTGCGCGAGGGCGCGCGCCGCCATCTCGCCGGCCAGCTTGGCCGCCGCGAGCTCGGCGCTGCCGCGGGGGGGCTGCGCCACCAGCGCGGCCGAGGGGACGAAGAGCACGAGCGGGCCGCCGCCCAGTCCACGACAGGCCCGGACGGTGTCGACCAGGCCGTCCACGTACAGCCGTGCGAGCCGGTGAAACGCGGCGGCACTGTAGCCCCCCGGCTTGCGCGGGTGCATGCGCGCGGTGGCAAAGTAGAGCAGGTGTGTCGGCGCCCACGCGCGGCGGGCGAGGGCTGCGGCTGCGGGCGCTGGGGCGAGGGCGTCCCACCCGAGCACGCGCGCCCGTCCGCCACCGGCGCGGATCTCGCGCGCCACACGCCGCGCCTCGTCGCGCAGCCGCCGATACGTCAGCACCACGTCGCCCCCGCCCGCGGCGACCGCCTTTGCGGCCACCTCGCCCAGCCCGCGGGAGCCGCCCACGACGAGCGCGCGCGTGCCGGCGAACGCGTTGGGCGGCACCAGCGTGGCGAGATCGGCGAAGGTCGGCTGGGGCACCGGCCGCGGCCGCCAGAACGCCTCGACCTTGCCCGCGATCCCGCCACCCGTGACGTCCATCCTGACAAGCGAGAAGCGCGCGTCCGCCGCAGTGACAACGCACCGCAGTGCCAGCGGCGGGCCCTCGGTCGCAGGGGCGAGGTCGAAGGATGAGAGCAGCGACTGTGCGCCGGGCGACTCCATGCCCACAAGCCGAGTGACCGCCAGCATCGCCGAGCGCTGCGATGCCGAGGTGGCGCGCGCGAGCGTAGGGAAGTCCCGCCGGAAGGCCGCGTCGTCGAGCTCGAGCGGGAGCTCGAGGCGCAGCCCGCACAGTGACGCGAGTTCGCGCACCGCGGACGGTCGCCCGTCGGGAGGCCGCATCGCAGGAACGGTCACCCCCGGTTCGGGGGCCCCGGTCGCCCAGCCGACGTCGATCTCGTACAGCACCTGGTCGTCACGGCGCACCTCCAGCCGAGCCTCGGTCTCGCCCCGGTGGCCCAGCGTGATCGCCACCGGCTCGCGCAGGAAGACCGGCGCGAGGAAGCGGGCACGGCAGTGCGTCAGCCGCCGCGGCGTGCCCGAAGGGTCGCTGGCGAACAGCGCCTCGACGGCGACGAGCGTGCCGTGGAGCCCGTGCAGGATGCGCCGGCCGTACAGCTCGCGGCGCGCGCCGAGCGCGTCGAGATGGATCAGGTTGGTGTCCCCGGAGAGCTCCGCGAAGCGCGCCTGATCGGCGGCGGTGAAGCGGCGGGTGGCCAGCGTTGTCACGGCGCGGTACCGCCCGGCTGTGCCACCGCGGGGCAGCGGTAGATGACCACCGTGTAGTCGTAGAACCCGTACCGCTGCCTGCCGATGCGGCGGATCGGGGTGCAGAGGTGGTGCATCTGCGCGATGCTCGCGAGGTCGGCCGGATAGCCGTGACCCCGCCGGCCCTCGGGAAGCATCACCCACGTGGTGTGCGTGCGGGCCGAGTCGGCCAGCCACGGGAACGGCTCGGGGCCGGGCTGGAACTCGATGGGTGCCAGGTCGGGCGCGAGGTAGCGGACCATCGCCGCGCCATACACGACCACCGGCTCCGCCGCCGAGGCGCGCAGCGCGCGCACGGCCGCGATGCCGCCGCGATAGTCGTAGCGCGCGCCGTCGATGTGGTAGGACGCGAGTTCGGGCACCGACGCCGACAGGACCGCCGCCGTCGCTGCCGCGGGGGCCAGGGTGCCGCCGTGGCGCCAGAGGGCGGCGAGGGCGAGGCCGGCGGCCGCGAACGGCGGCCCCAGCGCGCCAACCAGATGCCAGGGCGATACCAGCGGCATCAGGAAGAAGATCACGACGAACGCCGCCAGGCTCCCCACGGTGACGAGGGGCAGGAAGCTGCGATCCAGCGGGTCCAGCGACTCATCACGCCAGCAGAGCCACAGGCCGGTGGCCATCAGCACGACCACGGGCAGGCCAAGGGTCACCACCGTGGTCACGGCGATGCGCGGCAGCGTGTAGTACGGGGCGGCCATGGCGGTGAGTGCCACCATGTAGCGCACCAGACGCACCGTCAGCACACCCCCCGCCACGATGAGTACCAGCGCCCCGATCGCGAGCCAGAGCCCATGCCGGCGCACCCGCTCGGCCAGCGCCGGCGTCAGCAGCCGCGGCGCGTTCCAGAGCAGCCAGAGGCCGACGCCTGCCGCGGAGAGCACGATCGTGGGCACGAACGCCCAGCCGATCACGAAGGAGACGACCGCGAGGGCGAGCCAGCGCCAGCCAGCGCCCCCGACCCAGAGGCGCACGGCGAAGACGAAGAGGGTTGCGCACAGGAACGCCTGCGCGTAGTAGCGCGCGTACTGCGAGTAGTAGATGAGCAGCGTGGAGAGCGCGGTCAGCAGCGCGGCAAGCGCGCCGGCCGCCGGGCCGTATCGCCGGCCGGCCATCCACCCGAGGGCGGGGACCGCCAGGGTGCCCGCGATCGCCGGGAACAGCCGGAGGGCGAGCTCGGTCTCGCCGAGGAGGGGAATGGTGATGTAGTGGTTCATCGCGAACGCGAGCGGCCGCTGGTCGCGCCACGTGAACTCCGGACCGGATGCGAGCAGCGTGAACCCTTCGTCCCCCCAGAAGCTCCACGTGCCGAGGTGCCAGAAGCGCAGGAAGGCGCCGACGACGGTGCTCGCGACCAGCAGCGGCGTCCACCGGTCGCCGGCGCGCCAACGGGTCGTCCGGGGGGGGGTCACGGCTGGACGGCCCGCCGTAGGTCGGGGTGCGCAGCGAGTTCGTCCAGCGACTCGGGATTGCGGAGCGCCGCGCGGTTGCGGACGGGGTCGCCGTTCAGCTGGTCGGTGGCGGCTCGCTCCGACCGCTTGCCGTTCAGCGTCATCGGGAGCTGCGACACCTGCGCCACCACGGCCGGGACGTGCGCGGGCGACCCGCGCTGGCTCAGCTCCCGCTTGATGCGCAGGATGAGCGGCCGGTCGAGCCGCAGCCCCTCGCGCAGCACCACGAGCAGCACCATGCGCGAGCCCCCGATCTCGGCGGGCCAGCGCTGCTCCACGGCCATCGCCTCGACGACCTCCGGGACATGATGCAGGATGCCGTAGATCTCCGCCGGCCCGATGCGGATGCCGCGGATGTTGAGCGTGCCGTCGGAGCGTCCCAGGACCCGAGCGCTGCCGTCCGGCTCGAGGCGAAGGAAGTCGCCATGCGTCCAGCACCCTTCGTGCTGGGCGAAATAGGCGGCGTGGAAGCGCGCGCCGTCGGCATCGCCGAAGAGGCCCAGCGGTCGCGACGGGAACGGCGCCACGCACACCAGCTCGCCCGTGCCCTCCCGGCGCGGTCCCGCGTCGGTCATCACCCGGACGTCGTAGCCCAGGCTCACGCTCTGGCTCGCGCCCCGCCGCACGGGCAGCAGCGGATTGCCGAGCACGAAGCACCCGATGATGTCGGTACCGCCGGAGATGGACTGCAGCGGGAGCGAGCCGACGTGCTCGCGCACCCAATCGTACTGGTGCTCGTACAGGATCGAGCCGGTCGAGAGCATCATGCGCAGCCGGGACAGGTCGTGCGCCGCCCGCGGCTCGAGCCCGGCATCCCGGCAGTACTGCAGGTACGCCGGGCTGGTGCCGAACGCCGTCACCCCTTCGCGCGCGATCATGCGCCAGAGGGCGTCCGGCTCGGGGTACGACGGGGAGCCGTCGTAGAGCACCAGCGTCGCCCCGGTCGCGAGGCAGCCCAGTTGCCAGTTCCACATCATCCAGCCGCACGACGTCGTGAAGTACAGACGGTCGCCCGGCCCGAGATCGCTGTGCAGCCGGAGCTCCTTCCAGTGCTCCATCAGGGTGCCGCCCGCGCCGTGCACGATGCACTTCGGGGCCCCCGTGGTGCCGGACGAGAAGAGCACGAACAGGGGATGGTTGAAGGGAAAGCGCTCCCATGCGATGGCACCCGCGTCCGTGACCGGCGGGATGTCACCGAGCCGTGTGACGGGCACGGGAAGCGCCGGACCGGGCTCGAGGTCCAGCGCGATCGCCCGCTCGAGTGTCGGGAGCCCTCGTGAGATGGTGGCCACGCGCTCGCCCAGGTCGCGGCGGGCCCCCTGGTAGGGGTGCGCGCCGTGGAACAGGAGCAGCCGTGGCGCCAGCGGAAGGAACCGGTCGCGCACCGCGTCGGCGGCAAGGTCGGGTGCGACCGACGACCAGGCCGCGCCGACCGCGGCGGTGGCCAGGCACGCGACGACCGACTCGGCGGTGTTCCGCGCGATCGCCACGACCCGGTCGCCGGGACGCAGCCCGATCCCGCGGAAGTGCGCTGCGAGACCCAGGACCCGGCGACGCAGCTCGCCGCGGCGGACTTCCTCGCGGGCGCCGGTCTCGTCGGTGGCCACGACGACGATCGCGTCATCGCCGCCTGTCAGGTCGGCGCGCAGCAGGTTCTCGGCGTAACTGAGCGACAGGCCGGGGAAGAAGCGCGCGTGCTCGACGCCGGTGCCGGCAATCGCGGGCGCGGGGTCCCCCTCCACGAGCAGGCCGCTGAACTCGAGGAGCAGCGGCCAGAACGCGGCCGGCTCCTGGAGGGCGATCGCGTGCAGGCCGGAATAGCCGGTGATCGGGCGCCCCAACCGGCCGGCGGCGAAGCGCATGAACGCCGCCATCGCCGACCCGGCGGCGGCCTCGGGCGAGGGCACGAACCACGGCTCGTCGCTCACGGCACGCCTGCGAACTGCGGGTGGCCGGTGACGTACCGGCAGATCTTGGCCAGCCCGTCGAAGTTGTCGACGCTCAGCTCCCTCCGGTCGATCGTGATGCCCAGCCGGTTCTCGAGGAAGAGCACCAGTTGCACGAAGCCGAGGCTGTCGAGCACGCCGTTCTGCATGAACGAACGCTCGTCGTCGCCGATCACCGCCTCGGCGTCGCCGAAGTGGTAGTTGTCGTCGAGCCAGTCCACGACGAGCTGCCGCACCCGGGACGGGTCGCGGGGATCAGAACTGGGCATAGATGAACTGGCCCCCGGCCAGCGGGGTCACGAGCGCGAGAAGGGCGACCGCGAGGCCGTAGGCCACGCCCCGAACGGGGGCGGGCAGCGCGAGGAACCGGCTCCACGCCCGTCGGCCGAGGTCGAGGCCGCCAAGGACGTGGTATGCCGCGAGGATGCCTGCGCAGAGCGCCAGGGTGAGCACGCCCTGCACGCCGCCCAGGTCGAGCGTCCGCTCGCCGCCCCATGCCAGCCCGCCGGCGAACTGCAGCGCCGCGTCGAGCGACGGCGCGCGGAACGGCACGAGCGCGAGCACGAACACGCCCTGCGTGAGCAGCCAGGCGGCGGCCAGGTACGCGGGGCCCCGCCGGCGTGCCACCCATGTCCGGTCGCGGCGGCACAGGCCGCGGTAGAACTCGTCCCACCGCCGGTGCGCCACCAGGGCCAGTCCGTGAATCAGGCCCCACGCCACGAAGGTCCAGCGCGCGCCGTGCCAGAGTCCCGAGACGAGGAACACCAGCAGGAAGCCGAGGTCGAGCCGGTTCCGCCACCAGCCCTTCGAGGTGACGAGCGGACCGTAGATGTAGTCGAAAAGCCAGGTGTTCAGCGTGATGTGCCAGCGCCGCCAGAACTCCATGACGCTCGTGCTCAGGAACGGCAGGTTGAAGTTGACCGGCAGCTCGATCCCGAAGAACCGGCCGGCGCCGATCGCCAGCAGGCTGTAGCCGCAGAAGTCGCTGAAGACCTGCAGCGCGTAGGCCAGGAGGGCGCCCCAGTGGGCGCCCGTGCTGAACGTCCCGGGGGCGGCGAAGACCGGGTCGACGATGGCCGTCCCGAGCGAGTCGGCCACGAACGCCTTCAGGGTGAAGCCGAGGAGGAAGGTGGCCGCGCCGCTCGCGAACATCGCCGGCGCCGGTTCGCGCGGGCGCTCCAGCTGGGGCAGGAGCTGGCGGCCCCGCGAGATGGGCCCGGCCGTCAGCTGCGGGAAGAACGCCGTGAAGGCCGCGAAGGTCACGAGCGACCGGCAGGCCGGCAGCCGGCCGTCGTGCACGTCGATCACGTAGCCGAGCTTCTGCAGCGTGTAGAATGACAGGCCGAGCGGGAGCACCAGCCGGAGCACCGGCAGCGGGGCGGGCAATCCGAGCGCCCCGAGCAGGGCGTTGAGCGATTCGGCGAAGAACGCCTCGTACTTGAAGAAGCCGAGCGCGCCGAGGTTCACGGCGAGGCTGAGCGCCAGCGCGAGTCGCCGGCGGCCGGTGACGCGCGAGTCGGCCACGGCGCCCGCGGCCGGCGCCGTCGCCCCGAGGTAGCGGCCGACGGCGTAGTCCACGAGCGTCGATGCGACGAGGAGCCCCAGCAGCTTCCAGTGCCAGGTGGCGTAGAACAGGCAGCTCGCCGCGACGAGCCAGCCGTTCTGCCAGGCCGCGCGCCTGGGCAGGAGCCAGTACCCGGCGAGGACGGCGGGCAGGAAGAAGGCGAACTCGACCTCCGAGAGGCTCATCGCGGTGCGCCGGTGGCCGCCACGTCCGGCGTGGCGAGGTCCCGGAGGGCGTCGGCGAGCGCCCACGCGGCAAACTTCTCGTTGCCCGCCCGGGTCACGTGGTCGAAGTCCGCCATGAAGTCGTCGTCACCGAGGGGACTGCCAAGGGTGAGGTCCACCACGGTGGCGCCGTGCCGCGCCGCGGCGGAGTCGATGATCGCGCGGTAGCGCGCGAAGGTCGTCGCGAGGGCGCGCGGCGTGATGGTGTTCGGCTTGCGCGGGAAGAGCACGATCGTGGTGCGCAGCCCCGCACGCTCGGCCCATGCCAGCATGCGGCCGAGCGCGGCGAGCTCCGCCGGGTCGCCCACGCAGTCGGCACCCGCCTCGATCATGGCGCGCCAGTCCCGGACGAATGCGCTGTCGTGGCGCGCCGAGTCCGCCGGGGAATCCAGGAGCCGCCGCCGGAGCGTGAGCAGCACCTGGCGCTTGCCGCGGTCCTGCACGAGGGCGGACGCCGGCCAGAGCCGGCGCCAGCGCGACTGCACGTAGTTCCGGTTGTACGGCGTGACACCGTGCGCGGCAACGTCCGCGACGAAGTCGGCCCAGGTCCAGCCGCGCGACGGCAGGCTGGCGAGCGGCTCCCCGCCGAACGGGGCGCAGCCGTCCCACCATTCGGTGACGAGCACCAACCGGCGCAGGCTGCCGCGCACGCGCGTGCCATCGGGTCGCCGCGCCGCGAGCAGGGGCCGCAGCCGGTGCTGCAGCACCCAGTCGTACGCCGTGAACTTGCCGAACTCCACCGGCACCGTCACCGTGCGCACCTGACCCGCGGTGCGTGCCGCGAGGGTGTCGCCCATCGCCTCGAAGCTCCGGGCGTGGCTCGAGCCCAGCACGAGCAGCGTGGGGTCGCTGCGGTCGAGGTCACGGACGCCGTCGGCGATCTCTCGCCGCACGATCGGCGGGGCCAGGCGACCCGCGAGCACATCGACCAGCACGACGACGGCGACGGCCGCAAGGGCCGTCGCCGCCAGGGAACGCCAGGAAGCCGCAGGCGTCGTCATGCCGAGGCCGCGCCGCCGGCGCGGTCAGACCGCCGCGCGGGCGTGCCGACCCCCGGCCCGGACCGCGCTCGCCACGAGGCGCGGCAGGAAGCCCTCGAACGGCGCCACCGCGGCCACCTCGCCCGGGTCCGCGATGGCGCAGCCGGTGACGCAGGTCCCGGCGATCCGCTGCACCTCGCCGAACGCGACCCTGTTGAAGTCGGTCGTGGCGTAGCGCGCGTTCAGGAATTCCACGAGTGCCAGCACCTCGTTCGCGAGGCCGCGCTCCATCGCGCGGAACCCTTCGTAGACGAAGTCCACGAAGGCGTGCGTGGGCACCCGCGTGCCCCGGCCGACGCCGGCGTACGGGACGCCGAGGCGCTGCGCCTCGGAGCGGCGCCACGTGTTGGCACCGTCCACGAGACCGCAAAGCCGCGGGGCCATGCGCCTGATGCCCGCGAGGTCCTCCGCGTAGACCTTGTGGCCGGTGCACACGACCACCAGCTCGGCCTCGCGGAGCGCCTCGCCCAGGTCACGCGTGAAGTGGCCCTGCAGGCGGAACTTCCGAAGGTTCTGGTCCGTCGGGTAGACGTACGGGTCGTGGATCGTGACGCGGCATCCGCGGTCCAGCAGCAGCCGGGCGAGGGGGAGGGTCGGCGAATTGCGCGTGTCCTCGGAGTTGAAGCGATAGGCGGCGCCCAGCAGCGCCACCGTGCGGCCATTCACGGGGCCGAATGCACGCTCGGCGAGCGCCAGGGTCTGCGCGGGCGACTCGTCGTTGATGAGTCGCGCGTTGAGGATCAGGCTGTCGTCGGTGTCGGCGCCGCTCTCGATCCGGCGCCACCAGAGGAGGATGCCATCCTTCGGCAGGCAGTGACCGCCCACGCCCACGGTCGGCACCAGCAGCCCGCCGCTCGGGACCGCGTTCGGGTCGCCCGAGGCGGCGTCGGTCTGCGCCAGCCGCGCGTTGACCTGGTCGCGCACCTCGTAGAAGTCGATGTCGTGCGCGTCGCAGTACCGCACGATCTCGGCGGCGTAGGCAATGCGGACGTCGCGATACGCGTTCTCGAGGGTCTTGACCACCTCCGCCGTCATGCTGTTCGTCGGGTGCAGCGTCCCGCGGGTGACGATGCGCCGGTACAGCCGCTGGATGAGTGCGGGGGTATCCGGATGCAGGCCCGCCACGATCTTGTCGGACGCCGCCACGCGCTCCACCAGCCGGCCAGGCATCACGCGGTTCGGGCTGTTGCCGAGCAGCACGTCGCGCCCCTCGACCAGGCCGAAGCCCTCGAAGTGCTCCCGCACCACCGTGGCCATCGACGACGGCGCCAGCGTGGACTCGAAGACCACGAGGGGCACGTTCCCGGCCGGCCTGCGCTGCAACGCGCCCGCGATCCCCGTGAGCGCCTCGAACAGGGGGCCGTAGTCCGGCGCGAACCCCGCCTTGTCGGTCTGGGTCGAGATCAGGATCACGTCCGCGTCCGCCAGCGCGTCGTAACTGTGCGACGCGGACAGCAGCCCCGCCGCTACCGACTCCGCCACCACGCGGTCGAGGTCGGGCTCGATGCCGCCGATCGGTGAGCGACCCTCGTTGATCGCGTCCACCTTCCAGCCGGACGTGGGCGAGTTGCGCTGCACCACCACCACGCGGGCCGGCGTGTCGGTGCCCTCGAGGATCCGCGCGTGGGCGAGCATCGCGGCCATCGGCATGCCGACGATGCCGGGGCCGACCACCGCGATCTTGCGCACCTGCCAGTTCGTGACGCGGCCGTTCGTGAGCGTGAGGGGCATCGGTCTCCGTTCCTGCTGCGTGGTATCGGGGGCGGACCGCCGCATCGCCGCGGCCGGGCCGTCGCCCCGGACTAGCGCCGCTCGAAGGCGGCGAGCACGAGATCTCCTGCCATGTACGGCACTGCCAGATTCGCGAGCGGCCCGCTCGCCCGGGCCGTCCTGTCCGTCGGGCCGAGCACGTGAAGCCCGCGCCGCACCGAGATCCACTTGACCGACGCCCGGCAGGAGACGAGCCGCCAGCGGGAGCCGTCGAAGAGACGCCGAAGGGCGCGGCGCGTGAAGTAGTACAGCACGTACCGAGGGTTCCACTCGTGCCAACGCCTGCCACACATCCGCGCAAAGAGCGAACCACGATCCCAGGCCTCGACCAGCGCGAGGCCGCCGGGGCGCACGAGCTCGTGCAGTCGGCGCTCGACGCCCCGGGGATCGGGAAGGTGGCCCAGCACGCTCAGCAGCGTCACGACATCCACGCTTCCGGCGGCGTAGTCCTGCGCGAGGAACTCTCCCTCACGGACCGGCAACCCCAGCACCTCATGCGCGTGCCGCGCCATGTACGCGCTCACGTCGCATCCTTCCACGCGCCAGCCGGCCTGGCGCGCCTCGTCCAGCAGGAAGCCCGCGGCACAGCCCACGTCCAGCAGGGTACCGCTGGTCCACCTGAATCGCGCAAGCTGCCGCAGGTAGTAGCGCGCCTGGCGCCTGTGGATCCACTCATCGGCCAGGTAGTCGAGGTACTGGCCGCTCCCCCCGACGAAGTACTCCGGCCCGTACAGGGTCTTGATGGTCGCGTCGTCCGGCCGATCCGGTCGGAATGCCAGCCCGCAGCGCTGGCACTCGAGGATCGCCACCCCGTCCGTCACGAGCGCGGGACTGCACGCCCCCTCGCCGCAGAGAGGGCAGGCCGATTCTGAGCTCCGAACCCGGGATGCCCCGTCGGCCGGCGAGGTCAGCGGCAGCACGGCCGCGCCGGCGAGCACACGAGAGCGGATCGCCGCGTGCCCCGTGCGGCCATGAGCCGGAGCGCCGCGAGGAGCCCGCCCCCGAGGGTGCGTCCGCGCACGAGGCCTGCGCCTTGCGCTTGCGCGCGGGGACATTGAGTCGCCATCGTCGAACGTCCGGGTGGCAATTGCGGGGCCAGCCTCGCCCCTTCCGCGAGCGAAGGAGCCGCCGGGATCCGCTCAGCCAGGCGACAGGATCTTCTTGACACTGAAAGACTTCGGCGCGTGCAGCGCGCCGCCTGAAGCCAGAGGTCCGCGAGGCAATGACACTTCATGGTGCGCTACACTGTGGGATTATAGCAACAGCTGGCTCTCCTGGGTGTGCGCGGCAATCACCAGACAGGCAACAGGATCCCGGGCGCCGGGGCGGCGGCGTCGGCGCTCGTGCGGCTGGCCTGACGTGGCTGGTCGCCTTGGCGGCGGCTTGCGGCCACGGCCAGGAAGCCATTCGTGATCCCTACGATCCGCCAACCGACGTGAGGGCTCGGGTCGGCGACACCGTCGTGGTGCGCTCCCGCGTCGGCATCGGAGAACTGGTGCTCCAGCGGCTCGGACACGACAGCGTGGTGCTCCGCGACGGCGGCGGGACGCGGCGCGTCGAGGCGGTGGCGCCACCCCCCGAGGGCAACTATGCGCTGCAGTTCTTCGGGACGGGCTCCGGCGATGTCGATCGCGTGAAGATCCGCGTTGACGATCCCGTGGAGGGTTTGCCACCGCGTCATGCCGACATCGGGAACGGGGACTTCACGATCGAGTTCTGGCTTCGAGCGCCTCCCGGGGCGAACCGGGCCGCGCCGGTCACCTGCGGGGAGAACGTTGCGTGGATCGGCGGGAACATCGTGCTGGACCGCGACCGTTACAACGCGGGGCGCAAGTTCGGCCTCTCGCTCGCGGGCGGGCAGGTCGTCTTCGGCGTGACCGCCGATACCGACGCGCACCGGACCATCTGCGGACGACGCCGGGTCGATGACGGGCGGTGGCATCACGTGGCCGTCACGCGAGCCATCGTGTCCGGCGAGCTCCATCTCTACGTGGACGGGGCGCTCGAGGCCGGCCCGGAGACCGGTCCCCCGGGCGACATCAGCTATCCCGATCGCGCCATCCCCGGCGACTTCTGTCGGGGCCCATGCACGCGCAGCGATCCCTACCTCGTGCTCGGCGCGGAGAAGCACGACGTCGGCCCGGACTACCCCGCCTTCTCCGGGGAACTGGACGAGTTGCGTCTCTCCTCGGCGATACGGTACGCAGGGCCCTACCAGATCCCATCGTCGGCCTTCGTGCCCGACTCGGCCACGGCCGCGCTCTATCACTTCGATGAAGGGGCGGGGGACATGCTCCGCGACGCCGCTTGGCCGGCGCGCGAGGCGAGCCCGGGCTACCTCCGGGTAGGGGGGGCGCGTCAGGGACCAAGATGGGTGCTGTCGGACGCACCGACGGCGCGACGGCCGTGACGGGGGCATCCCCGCCAGGATTCCTGATCGCAGCAGTCACGGCGTGGGCTGCGGGCGGGTCGGTCGGCTGGCTCCTCGCCCGCGCAGTGCCGGGCAGCGGGTGGCCCTCGAGCGTGGCGGCGTGGGGCATCGGTCTCGCCGTGGCAACGGCGCTTGGCGAGGCCGGAGCGCGTGCCGCGGCGCGACGGTGGCCTCCCGACGAGCGCGACGGAGCGGTACTGGCGAGCGGCGTGGGCTGGGCGCTCGCGTCGGCGGTGGGCTGGGGGATCGACGTGAGACTCGGCGGCCCGATGAGCGGGCTCGCCGTCTCACGGCTCCTCTCGTGGTCGGGCATGGTCGCACCACTGGCCGCGCATGCGACGGCCGCCGCGGCGCTCGCGCTCGGCGCGGCGGGTCTTCACGCGGGCCGCGTCGTCGGGGCCCCCGCCGACCTCGCGCTCGCCATCGGCGGCGTGGCGACGGGCGCCGGACTCGGCGCTCGCTGGCGTGGCAGCGAGGGCCGCGGCATCACCCGGGTGGCGCTGCTCGTCGGGTGGTCGGCGGCCTGGTTCACGGCCTACGTGCTGGCCGATCGCATCCCCGAGACGGCGCTCTGGGGCTACGGCTACAGCGGTGGCGAGGTGCTCCTGGCGATCGTGCTGGGCGGCGGCGTCACCGGTATTCTCACGGGCAGTGCGCGTGTCGCGCTGTGGTGGGCGACGGCGGGGGCGGTGGCGGTCGCGGTCGGCGTCGCGGGCGACCTTGCGCTTCGCACCCTGCGCTCGATCGCGCTCGGGGCCGCCGGATGGGACAAGCGCTACCTGGCGCTCTCGCAGACCGCCGGCATGGCCCTCGGGGCGATGCTCGCTGCGTGGCGCTCGGGTCCCGACCGCCGCCGCTAGGTCGCGGCGCGGGGTGGGGCCCCGGGGACGAGGTCCCGACCCCAGCGATGGCCGAACCCGACCGTCAGGAAGCGGTTCCATCCCCGCGCGAGCCACACGTGCGCGACCGCCATGATCAGCACGACCGAGCCGAGCAGGAGGAGCGGCCACGCGGGGGTCAGCGGGAGCCGGAGCCGGTCCAGCAGCGCGACATACACGAAGTCCTGGATCACGAACACGACGAGCGAGGTCTGTCCCAGCAGCGTGAGCCCCTGCAGGAGGCGTGGGGCGCGCCCGTGCCGCTCGAGCAGGTAGCAGCCGCAGAGGATGGCGCAGCCGATACCGCCGTAGAAGAGGAAGTACATGGGTGCAGGCGGCCACTTCTGGAACGGCGAGAGCAGCAGGTGCGAGACGGGGCCGAAGACCGGGCGCCGGTGCACGACGTGGCGCGCGAGGATCTCGTAGCCCACCTTGACCGCGACGCCGCTCGTGACGCCGATCACGGCCATCGCAAGCAGCCGACGCACGATGGCCCGCGCATCGTCGCGCTCGAAGCGCGCGCCCAGCCAGCTGCCGAACGACGACGCCCCGAAATAGAATGCGAACCAGGGCAGGAGGGGGAAGTTGTAGCCGAACGCCGTCGGCCCGGTCGGCAGTGGTCCGACCACGGCCTCCTTCAAGTAGCGCAGGGGCAGCGAGGCGGGGTGCCACGTCGCGATCAGCAGCCAGGACACGACGAAGAGCGCGAGACCGAGCGCGAGGCGCCGACGGGGCGTCAGGTAGCCGATGAGCAGCGGGCCGACCAGCAGGCAGGCGCCGATCGCGTCCGTGATCGGCGCCCACCGCAGCGCCTCGCCGAACGAGCCCGTCTTGGGCACGTAGGCGAGGGTCTCGAGGAGGTGGACCGCGGTGAGCAGCACCAGCCCGCGGTCCATCAGCTTCACGCGGAACTCGGCGAACCGGGGACCCCGCGTGTGATGCAGGAAGCCGAGCATCGAGCCGCTGATGAGCATGAACGTCGGCGAGGCAACCTGTCCGACGAGCAGCAGCGGGGCCTGCAGGCCCCACGCGTCTCGGCCCTCGAAGTAGATCCACGAGAAGTGCGTGAGGAACACGAAGAGCATCGCCGTGCCGCGGGCGGCGTCGATGAATGCGGCACGCGCTCGACGAGGGTCGCGCGGTGGCGCGCTCGCCGGCGCGGGGCGCTCCGTCGCGGGGGAAGCGGGTATCGGCACTCGGGTCGGGATGCGGTGGAGGGTGCGTGCCTGGCGCTGGCTCGCCATGCCACGAGTGGCCCCGGGCTTGCGCTCACGCCCGGCTGCGACGATCCTGTCGCCGCCTTCGATGAGCAAGTTCCGTGCTCCGGGTGAGTCTCTTCCAGGAGGACAATGCCATTTTCCCGACTGCGCGGTGCGCGTGTCCTCCCCCTGACAGTGTCGCTGGGCACCGTGTTCGTGCTGGGGGTGGCGCACCTTCCCGAGCCGGTCACGGGCGACCAGGCGCTCTACCAGCTGGGCGCAAGGGCGATGCGGGACGGCGCGGTGCTGTATCGCGACTTCTGGGACCTGAAACAGCCCGGGGTGTACGCGTTCCACTATCTGGCCGGGCGCCTCCTCGGCTTCGGTGAGGTCGGGCTTCACGCCTTCGAGCTGGCGGTCATGCTGGGGCTCGCCCTGCTCCTGGCGCTCGGGCTGCGGGGGACGTATGCGCGGCCCTGGCTGGCGTACCTCGTGCCGATCACCTCGGTCGGGGCCTACTACACCGCGGTCGGCAACTGGCACCTGACGCAGCCGGCCATCCTCGCTTCGGTACCGTTGTTCATCTGCCTCTGGTGCGTCACGGCGCCGTGGCGCAGTCGGCGCGGCGCGGCAGTCGCGTGGGTGGTCGCAGGCCTCGCGGGGGCGGTGGCGATGACGATCAAGATGGTGGTGGCACCGATCGTCATTGCCTTCGCCGTCGCGGCGCTCGCCCTGCCCGCGGAGCCCGCGGCGTGGCGTGGCCGCAGGCTCGAGCGGGTCGCCGCCGGCCTGCTCGGCCTCTGCCTCGTGCTGGGCCCGGCCTTCGCCTGGTTCTGGTCCCGGGGGGCGCACCTCGAGCTGCTGTCGGCGCATACCAGCTGGCGCGATGCGGCGGCCTCCCTCCAGGGCGCACCCCCGATCCGCAAGCTCCTGGGCGCCGGGTTCTGGTTCACCGTGCGCTTCGCGCCGTGGCTCCTGCTCGCCGCCTTCACTCCGCTGGCATGGCGAGGACCAGGGCCGGAGCGAATGGTCCTGCAGGCCGTACTCTGGCTCGTCGTGGGTTTCGGCACCATCGTGGGCGAGCGCTTCGCCTGGTGGCCGTTCGACTTCCTGCTCCTCGCGATCCCGGTGGGCATGCTCGCCGTACGGGGTCTCGACGGAGTGCTGGCCTCGGAAGAGGCACGCCGCGGCTGGTCGCCCCGGGTGCAGCAGTGCCTCGCGGCGGGGCTGACGCTGCTCGCCCTGGTCCCGGGGCTCGTCCGTTGGAAGGACCTGGCCGCGGCCACGGCGACCGGGTACTACCGCGGCGACCCGTTCGCGGTCGACGAGAAGGTGTACCAGCGTGCCCGGGACGCCGGCTACCAGCAGGTCTGGGAGGAAACGGCGTTCCTCCGCGACACGGCCAGGTCCGCGCCGGGCCCTGTCTACGTCTTCGGCGATCCGGTGTACGTTCTGCTCGCCGGCCGCCCACAGGCCACGCGCCTGCACGGCTGGGCGTGGGAGCTTCAGCCCGAGTCGATGTGGAGGGAGTTGCAGGAGGCGCTCGAGCGCGAGCGGCCCCCGTACATCTACGTCGATCGCCACCATCGTACCGTGATCCGTGAGCGCGCGCCCGGCCTCGCGGCATGGCTGGAGCGATACTTCGTGCCCGATCGCGGCAGCGTCCGCGGCACCTGGTGGGTCAGGAGGGATGTCGCCGGTGCGGGGGATCTGGCGGAGACGCCGGCGCCTGCGGGCAAGGTGCGGGAGCAGTAGGGTGTCGCGGGGGGGCTCCGATCAGTCCCCGTCGATGAACTGCCGGTGCCACAGCTCCAGGCACACCACCCCCCAGAGCCGGCGGCTGAAGGCCGCCTCCTGGTCCAGCAGCGCCTCGATCGCGGCGGTGTCGAAGATCCCGCGGCTCCGGCACGCCGGCGACAGCAGCACGTCGGCGAAGAAGTCGCGCGCCTTCCCCCGCGCCCACAGGTGCAGCGGCACGGGGAAGCCCATCTTGTCCTTCCGGTTCATCACCTTCGCCGGCATCACCTGCCGGATCGCCTTCTTCAGGATGTACTTCAGCTCGCCGCCCCGGAACTTCATCTTCGGCGGCATGCTCGCCACCAGCTCCGCGATGCGGTGGTCGAGCAGCGGCACCCGCGACTCGAGCGAGACCGCCATGCTGACCCGGTCCTCCACCTGCAGCAGCGCCGGGAGCCCGCAGGTGAGGTCGAAGTGGGTCATCTTGTTGTAGTACGACATCGTGTCGGGGTGGTTGAACACCGCCGAGAAGCGCCCGAAGATCGCCTCGCGGTCGTACCGCCTGCGCGCGTCGCCCGAGAGGAGCCCGAGCGCGCCGCCGCTCCGGTCGATGAGGCGGAAGTACCGGCGGTCCATCGGCTCGAAGACCTCGTCGCGCCAGAACTGCTGCAGCATCGGCACGTACTGCCTGAGCGCGGCGAGGTTCGGCACGATCGACTTGAGCGAGACGATGTGCTCCTCCTCCTCCGTCGTCTCGTGGATCGCGCCCTTCAGCGCCTGCTCGAAGTACGCCACGAGGTAGCGGGCGTACCCGCCGAAGATCTCGTCGCCCCCCTGGCCGCCAAGCACCACCTTCACGTGCCGCTGCGCGAGGCGCGACACCATGTACTGGGGGAAGAGGCCCGGCCCCGCCACCGGCTCGTCCATGTGGTACACGAGCCGGGGGAGCAGCTCGATGAAGTCGCGCTCCGTCGGCACCACCTCGTGCGGGTCGGCGCCGACGTGCCGCGCCACCTCGCGCGAGTACTCGAGCTCGCTGAACTCGGGCCCCTCGCGGAAGCTCCCCGTGAAGGTCTTGAGCCGCTGGCCCACGTGCGGCGCCGCGAGGATGGTGACGAGGCTCGAGTCGAGCCCGCCCGAGAGGTAGGTGCCCACGGGCACGTCGGCGCGCATCTGCAGCCGCACCGCGTCGTTCAGCAGCCGGCGCAGCTCCTCGACGAAGTACTCCTCGGTGTGGTACTTGTCGAGCTTGAACGACGGCTCCCAGTACTTGTCGGTCCGGAGCCGGCCGCTCGCGAGGTCGAGCACCTGCCGGTGCCCCGGCAGCAGCTTGCGGATCCCCTGGAACAGGGTCGCGTCGCCCAGCACGAACTGGAAGGTGAGGTAGTCCTGCAGCGCCTCGTCGTCGCGCGCGGCGCGCACCGCCGGGTGGCGCAGCAGCGCCTTGATCTCGGAGGCCCAGAGCACGCGCTCCGGCGTCGCGTGGAAGTAGAGCGGCTTGATGCCGAAGTGGTCGCGCGCGGCGAGCACCCGTCCGCGGGCCGCGTCGTGCAGCACGAACGCGAACATCCCGTTCAGGTGCCGCACGCAGTCGTCGCCGTACTCGGCGTAGGCGCGCAGCAGCACCTCGGTGTCCGACGCCGTGCGGAACGCGTGCCCCCGGCGCCGCAGCTCCTCGCGCAGCTCGACGTAGTTGTAGATCTCGCCGTTGAAGACCACCGTCAGCCCGTCGAACGACATCGGCTGGTGGCCGGTGGCGAGGTCGATGATCGAGAGGCGCCTGTGCGCGAAGCCGACCGGGCCCTCCACGACGACCCCCTCGTCGTCGGGCCCGCGGTGGGCGATCGCGTCGCCCATGGCGCGGAGCACGGCCTCCTCGGGCGAGCGTCCGGTCAGCTCGGCGATGCCGGCGAGGCCGCACATCTCAGCTCACCGCCAGCCGCGGCTCGCGGCGCGGGAGAACCTGCCGTCGCAGGATCGCGCGGGCGTGCGTGGACATGTTCGCCAGCTCGAAGTGCTCGCCCAGGATGCGCAGCACCTTCTCGAAGAGCCGCACCTTGCGGGTCGTCGGCAGGTCCATCCCGGGGAAGAACCGCAGTGGCGGCGCGAGGTCGCCACCCAGGATGTCCAGCGGGTGCAGCAGGAAGCTCGGCTCCGTGCCCGTCAGGCGGCACAGCGTCACGGCGGTGCGCAGGTAGGCGGTCATCGCCGCCTCGGAGTAGCGGCTGAGCCAGAGCAGGTAGCTCAGGTGGAACGGCGCCTTGACCACCGGCATCGTGGTGACCGGGATCTCGAGGAGCGTGCGGCCGCTCGCGAGCCGCCACTGGTACGGCTTCACCGGCCGGAAGCCCTCCGCGAAGCCGCCGAAGAGCGCCTTGCGCTCCTTGCGCTGCTCGGGCGTGAGCTTCGCGGTCCGGAAGTAGTAGGCGCGCGCCAGCGGGCCCAGGTACGTCGGGAAGGTGGACGCGTCGTACAGGTACTCGCGCTCCGCCAGCACCTCGAGCAGCGCCGGGCTCCAGCTGAAGCCGGGGCCCCGGAAGCCGATCGGCCGCTGGCCGGTCGCCTGGACGATCGCCGCCTCGGCCGTGGCGATCTCCTCGCGCAGCTGCTCCGGCGAGTAGAGGTGCAGCCACGACTCGTGCTCGTGGGAGTGGTTCCCCACCTCGTGGCCCGCCGCCGCGAAGCTCCGCAGCGCCGCCACGTTCTCCTCGCGCGCGGCATCCACCCCCACGATGAAGAAGGTGATCCCGAGCCGCAGCCGCGCGAGCGGCTCCAGCACGGCGGGGGCGAAGGCGTCGAGGTACGTCGGCCGCGCCTCCCACCCCGCGTCGCCGTGGATCTTCATGTACGACCAGAGGTTGTCCACGTCGAGCGAGATGCTCGCCGGCGGGCGGTCGGTCACGCGACCTCCGCGAGCGCCGCCGCCGGCCGGCCGGCGGCGAAGAGCGGCAGCAGCGCCTTCGCCTGCGCCTCGGCCAAGCCGACGGTCTCGTTCACGTTGAGCGTTCCCTGCGCGATCTGGGCGGAGTTCACGAGGTGCACCGATGGCAGCGACGTGCGGAGCGGCGGCAGCCGCTCGGCCGAGTAGCGGAGCGTCGAGACCGCGAGCACCTCGCGCACCCGGTGGACGCTGAAGTGCACCACGTCGTCGCGGCGGAAGTGGGGATACATGCGTTCGAGCGCCGCCAGGAACCGCTCCCGCAGCACGTCGTCGGCCTCCTGCCAGAGAGCCGCGTCCTGCGTGAGGTAGAGCGGCAGGTAGACGAGGCTGTGGCCCCCGAAGCGCTCGCGGTCCACCAGCGCCGTCATCTCGATCACGCCCGTGAACGGCACCCAGCCGTCGGTGATGTTGGTGACGTAGTAGGGGCCGAGCGGCCGCTTGAGCAGCAGCGACGCGCAGGCGATCCCCTGGTACACCACGCCCTCGAGGCGCGCGCGCTCGGCGGCGGCGAGCTGCGGGACCATCTTCGCGACGCGCCCGCAGGGCACCGTGAGCACCACGTGGTCGAACGCGCGCTCGCCGCCCTTCGCGAACGTGACGGTCGCCCCGGCGCCCGCCTGGTGCACCTCGGCCACCGGCTGGCCGGTGAGCGTCTCCACGCCGAGTTCGTCGAGCCGTTGCTGGAAGCGGTCGAGGATCACGGCATAGCCGCCGTCGAGGTAGCCCATCATCTCCTTCTTGAGCCCCGACCGGCGGGCCGCGTACATCCGCTGGATGATCGCCCAGATGAACGCCGCGCTCGCGATCCGGTAGTTCTCGCCGAGCTTCGCCTTGAGCAGCGGGAGCCAGATCCGCTCCAGCACCCGCGCCCCCGACCAGCGGCCGAGCCACTCGGTCACGGGGATCTCCTCGAGCGCCTTCCAGTCGGTCACGCGCGAGGCGTGCAGGATCGTCGCCGCCAGGCGCGCCTTGTCGAGCAGGCCGATCGGGGGGAAGGTGAGGAACTCGAGGCTGCTCGACAGCGAGAGGAGGCGGCCGTCGGAGTAGAAGCCGGTGCGCGTCGTCGCCCAGCGAGGTGGGAAATGAGCCTGCCTCACGGCTTCCTCCACCCCGGCCTGCGCTGGACCCTGCGCATCCTGCCGGCGCTGATCCTGGTGCAGACCCTGTTCTTCAAGTTCACCGGCGCGCCCGAGTCGGTGCACATCTTCACCCAGGTCGGGGCCGAGCCCGCCGGCCGCATCGGCTCCGGGGTGGTCGAGCTGATCGCCGCCATCCTCCTCCTGTGGCCGCGCTGGAGCGCACTCGGCGCCGCCATCGCCCTGGCGGTGATGGGCGGGGCCATCGCCAGCCATCTGCTCATCCTCGGCATCGTGGTGCAGGAGGATGGCGGCAGCCTCTTCACCCTCGCCTGCCTGACCGCAGCATGCAGCGCGGTGCTCCTGCTCGACGGGCGCCGGAGCCTGCCCGTCGTCGGCAAGCTCCTGTAGGACCGCGGCTTGCGGCCGGGCGGTCGCCACCACACTGCCCGGCACGCATGCGTCTGCGACGGCTCGAGACCTACGGCTTCAAGTCATTCGCCGACCGGATGACCTTCGACTTCGAGGATGGCATCACCGCCATCATCGGGCCGAACGGCTGCGGCAAGTCGAACGTCGTCGATGCGATCAAGTGGGTGATCGGCGAGCAGTCGGCCAAGGCCCTGCGCGGCGCCGAGATGACCGACGTCATCTTCAACGGCTGCGCCACCCGCCGCGGCATGGCCTTCGCCGAGGTCACGCTGGTCCTCGACCAGCTCGCCGCCGGCATGGTCATCGACACGCCCGACGTGGCCATCACCCGGCGCCTGACCCGCGACGGCCTGTCGAGCTACTTCATCAACGGCAAGGCCTGCCGCCTGAAGG
>Ga0101944_10003390_pt1 | contig 22462 bp, 13 predicted proteins | sample DewCreD2012metaG_FD_75245 | JGI IMG/M metagenome (GOLD analysis project Ga0101944, IMG submission 75245) | Hot spring sediment bacterial and archeal communities from British Columbia, Canada, to study Microbial Dark Matter (Phase II) - Dewar... ... | reverse complement strand
CGCTGATTTCCAACAAAATTTCATTAATTTGCTCCTGTGTAAAGTTTAGGTTTTTCATTTTTTTAAGTTTTAATTCAAATTTATAAAAGCCTAACTTTACACACTTTTTTGGGACAGTATCAGCATTATACGGATGACATTTGGACTAAATTATAATTCCAAATGGTATAATATCACCCCTGCGGGGTTGGTACCTTTGCTTGTTACCGCTATTCTACAATCATAACACCCCTACGGGGTTATTCATTTACCTGCAACGTACAACTACAACCTACAAAATCACCCCCAAATAAAAAACCCCGGAACAATTTACTGCCCCGGGGTTAAACATGTATTATCCTAACTTATTTCCCTTTAATTATAATATCATCCAATTCCCAAGTAGAGGCAGCACTTGTAGTACTGGTGTATTTGAATGCAACATATGCTGTACCCGTATAAGATGATATATCAATTGCACCGGAATTAACCCATGCCCAACTTCCACCGGATAACGAATAGCCCGAGAGAGCTGTCCACGAAGCAAGCGTTGGACTGCCTGAACCGCTATAATTGGTTGAAATATACACTTCGATATTATTCCCTGAATAGTTCTTAGCCGTACGGAACTCAAGTTTCTCGTCTGAAAACATATCCATATTAATAGCAGGACTTATAAGCCAGTCCTCATTTGTATAATTGCTACCCTCATAACCACTTATCTTTGCAAACATATCTCCGGAGTATGAACTTGCTGCCCATACCTGTGTACCGGTTACGCTGTATGCCGTCCAATTACCCAATGTTGAATTATTAAAATTCTGCGTTAGCATAGCAACATAAGGAGTTATAGGTGATGCGGTTGGGTCGTTGCGAAGGAAAATATCATCCAGTTCCCAGGTTGCGGCATCGGACGAATTGCAAGTGTATTTAAATGCAATATGCACATTCGTCCCAGAAAAACCGGACATATCAATATCCCCTGAGGTAAGCCATTCCCAATCACCCTGAGAAAGAATAAAGCCCGATAATTCATACCAGGTTGCCGAATCAGGATCTTCAAATCCGACATAATCCATTGATATCATTAGTTTAAGGTCGTCACCATCGTAATTACGGGCTGTTTTAAATGATAATACTTCGTTTGACTGCAAATCCAGATTGAATGACGGTGAAATCAACCAATCCTCATTTTCAAAAGTACTGCCATTATATCCGCTCATTTGGGCATATAGTTCATCACCATAATCACCAATATTCCAGACAAGGGCACTATCCTTTTTACTGATTGCAACCATATTGCCTAATGTTTTGTCGTTAAACCGCTCAAGTATAATATAGGGTAATGCCTGATTGGCGAATCCCTGCATGTCATTTAGGTCGCGTAAATACAACTGAACATCCGACTGGTATACACTCAGGATACCAATAACAGCGCCACGGCCGGCAGGTGTTTTAGACATTGCAAAATCTGAATATTTACTTGTACGTAGAAAAAGCTCACGGAGGTTTTCATCATAAATGATATGATTATATGCATCCTCTCCAACCTTGACAAGGTATTCATTCGGCTCCGAAAAATAAACATTATCAAACCGTACTAATGTGCTGTAGCGGGTTGAGTCGTAAGCGAGTAAAATAGTAAGCGGTGTTGGATTAAGCAAGGGATGTTTGGCATTTGGCAATCCATTAAGATATACATGTTTTTCTATCATTGGCTCAGGAATCCGGCCAACAGAATTTTCGTAAATATATCCAATCTGAATAAGTTTGTTGTAATCGCCAAGGTACAGACCATTACACTTAATATATACTTCCTGCCCCAATTTATATGTATTGTAGAGATATGAAGCATCCATTTTCAGTTCAATACCACCTGATTCGTCCTGAAGTACAATTGTTTTATAAAAATTGCCCGACTCATCATTTGCTACAACGATACCTTTGATAATAATATCACTTGTGATAGGTAACAATACTCCTTTATACATTTTTTTTAGGTCCATGATGGTTGTGTTCGCGCTGAAATCTACATAAGGAATGTTGACCGGCGGAATATCAAAATCACGCTTAACGCAGCCGGTGAAAACAGCAGTAATAGTTGTGAGCAGAATTAAAATCCAGGCAATATTAATTTTTATAACGCTTGCCAAAAGTTTTGATGTAGGTTTCATTGTATGGATGTTTTAGTTTGTTTTTACTATGAATAATCAGATTCTGAAATTTATGTTGAGATAATATGTTCTGCCGAATCCGTAATAGTATTTCGGAGGAAATTTATCTATATTCTTTTCTGTAAAATCGAATCGCATTTGCTCAAACCCGCCTGTTTTATAAGTGTCCACTCCAAGTACATTGTTGACGCTGAAGTTGATATTGATGAAGAGCCGGCGCGCATCGGGCAAATTAAACATTAATGATTTTCCCAGTGAGAGGTCTAGCGTGAAGGCATCATTTAATTGTTTTTGTTTCGTGATTTGTAATCTTCTCGGATCATCTTCACCTACCATAAATACTGCATTGAGTGTACGGCGTTCGGGATTAAACGAGAGATAATTATTGCCCAGATAGTTTACATCGGCATTCAGGAACCAGAATTTCGGATGCCGGTAACTGATGCCGGCGGTTGCAGCAGATTGTGGACTGCCGGGAACGAAAAAATTTCTCTGATAAATAATTTCTGTTGTGTCATTGCGTGAACCATTCTCTGTGGATATTACAGCATTTGGCCGCGATGTATAGAGATATTGACCAAGGGATACTGCTGAGGAGAGTTCAACGGATGGACTTGCTTTGATTTCTGCGGCCCATTCTAATCCTCTGTGTACTTCATCAATATTATTCATAATCAGATGAACAAACGTGCGGTATTCGTCATGATAGAAACTGATCTGGTCGGTACGGTCCAGTATATTTGTATTGTATACGGTTAAAGCAGTTGTAATTTTAGGCAGGGAAACGGTATATGTGACGTCTTCAGAAATTACTTTTTCGGTAGTTAAATTCTTAATCAGTTCATTTTTGATATTTGCCGAAACAAAGGCATCTCTTGCTGCCGGAGGCAGGGTAAGATAAATTGCGTTTGCTGTTACATAATGCCGGCCTGTGATTTTGTATGTTCCCCCTCCTTTAACACCATAAGTAAAGAAATTGCTGACCTCCGATTTTCCCAGTGAGTTGTCAGGATAACGGCCGTTTTTCATTTTTCCTGTGCGATAAAAGGATGTGTTACGGGCATTTATTGCCCCATATACATCATATTTCTCTCGCGTGTATGTTGATTGCAACCATCCTCCTCCGGAGTTTATATTGATATTGTAATTATAGCCATATTTTCCTCCATCGTAAATCTTCTGGTCAGGATTGTTCAAGTCATTTTGTAATTTTAAAGTATCTCCTATAAAGTCGCGTTCGGCATACTGATCAATATCTACCCAGTAGGCGCCGCCCAACAGGTCGTCAATTTCTTTATAATGATTGGATGAATAGATTTGCAAATCAGCTCCTCCCTGTAGTTTCAGTTGATCGGAGAGGGCATGATGGGCTATAATGTTACCGACAATCTGGCTATGGTCGTCTTTCCGGTTTCCGATGATATATTTTGCCTGCTTTCCTTCATCTGCCATTAGTTTATTGATGTAGTACAATTGATCAAAATTGATCTGAGAACGCTCTTCATCATTTTTCCAGAGTTCTGTTGCTGCATCTTTTGCTGTCTGGTCTTCAAAGAAACTTGGCATGTATCTGTAATAATCAGGGCGAGGATCCGGCGCATCATACCAATCCAGCGATGTATAACCGCTAGTGCCGAATGAATATCCAATGGCTCCGGTAAGGGAGGTGATTGAACTGATTTTCCAGTAATGATTAATCATAAAGTTGGGTTCAAAGCCGGAACGGACGCGGGAGTTTCTTTTTTTTCCATCCTGGTAACCCCAGTATGGATTATAATACTGATTATCCAGCAGATCGTATGCTTCCTGTGTTGAAGCTCCACGCATACCGCTGGATGAGGGAGAGCCAAAAGTGGTAAAAACTAAAGAGTGCTTTTCATTGAGTTTTCGTTCGGCCGCAGCAAACCAGGCATAGGCATCATAAAAAGTTCCGTCAATATATCCTTCATTAGCCCACCGGCGCGAACTACTGAAGGTAAAGCCCCATTTATCATCCATCATACCGGTAGAGTAGGTTGCAGCTACACGCTGACGGTATGCTCCATTGGTGTTTGAATAGGTTAATTTACTCTGTGCGCGTTGCATCGAAGGTCGTGTTTCAATATTTGATGATCCGCCTATATTACCGAATGAAAATCCTCCGGCCCCAAGCCCAGGTATATGTTCACGGTTTCGCATCACATCATTCAGCCCACCCCATTCATACCATGTAGGTATATCTGTTTCAGGATTCAGCATGGGGATATTGTTCATGGAAACCGAAAGGTATTTCGAGTCATATCCGCGCGGCCTGAACCGTCCAATCCTGAATTGATAGGATGTGGCTCGTGTAAAAACATCACCTGACGAACGTAATAATCCTGCAATATTTTGTGTACTCTTGTCTTCCTCAAAGTCAAGGTCTTCTGCCGTAACTTCGGTAATTGCCTCGCCATCTACCTGGCTTTTTGTTGTATCAGCCAGTGTTTGTCCATAAGTTTTAATGGCAATCCCTGTCAGAAAAATAATTAACCATCCTTTATATCTCATCATTTATGCTTTTAACTGTGTGTATTTTTTTTGTTGCTAATATAAATATTGATTATTTAATAATTGTTACCTGGCCGATTCTTGGCTTATTTATTCCATCATTATGTTCAAGAATAAAATGATAGGAGTCAATCGGTAGTGGAATATTATGGTATCGTCCATCCCAGGGCGTTTTGTATCCTTTTTCTGATTCAAAGATTAATACACCAGCTCGATTGAACAGGTAAATAACCGCATCAGGAAATTCATACTGTAACCATGGTATTTCCCAACGGTCGTTTATCCCGTCGTTATTTGGTGAAAATGCCGTTGGTATGGCATTAAAACAATCTGTTATCTGTAGCGTATCCGTAGTAATACATCCATCTTCATTGGTAACTTTTACCCATACATAATTAGTATTGTATGGAATCATTATGTACCTTGTATTTTCACCGGTTGACCACAGGTATTCGCTAAAGTAGCCGGGATCAGGCGATTGTCCGGAATTATCGCAAACATTATCAACATTCCATTGAATAACCGGATTTTCGTTCACTGTAATCGTTACGGTATCAGCATCAGAACAGTTCAAATAATCGGTTGCTGATACACTATAGGTGCCTCCAATAGTGACATTTATTGCTGATGCGATTGACCCGTCAGACCATAGATATGTTTTATATCCCTGACCAGCATCAAGCATTATTGTTTGGTGCTCGCAGATAACCTTGTCTGGACCCAATGATAATGTATTTTTTATATCTGAACCGATGAAAATTTCTCCGTAAACAATTTCGCCATAGCAGTTAAATCCGGTATCCGATTCAGCCACATAGAGAGTATAGATCCCTTTGTTATTTGGCCATTGAATCCGAACTGTATCATCCGCTGATGGATTACCAGTAAGAATGCTGCCATCCGAAATACTCCAAGTGACAATGTTCTCTGGTTGCTTTCCAATCACCCTATAGCGTTTGGTATCGCCCGGACAGACAGTGTCGTTAAACACGAGATGCTGTGCCGGAAGGAGCCCTGGAAACAATGCAAAGTATATTGTAAACCAGAATAACAGCCAGATATGTCTTTTACCAGACACGTTTAATCAGTTAATTGTTTTCATTTATTCAAATACTCATCAGTTTTGCTTGTAAAAGAATGCTCCGGATATGCACTCCGTTATGTCCGGAGCATTCAGAACAAGACCTTCAGATTATCAGGTATTAATTGTCAGTAATTGATAATCCGCCAAAGTTGGGCACTGTAACAACAGTTGTTGCATCGGTGATTGTACCGGCGCCGCAACCCCAGCTATCCAATAAACCGGAAATGGTATACGTTACATTTGCGTTATACGTTTGTCCTGCAGCAGGAATAATCGTATATGTTGCACCATTGTGATGCGATACTGTGTGATCCGAGCCATCGTTCCATGTAAATGACCAGTCGGCCGTGTTTCCTGTTGTTAATGTAACAATAATGGCATTGGGGTTAGTGCTTCCGTCGCAAACCAGCATGTCGGCAGTTGACATGGTAGCAACCGGTGCCGCCGGACGTACTATTTTCTGAATGGTTGCAGTTCCTTCGCAATCAGGGCCGGCAGTGGGAGTGATACTTTCGGTAAGAGTGATCGTGTAGGTGGTCCCAACGGTTGCTCCTGTCCAGTCAATCGAAACCTGCGTTCCTGTAGTTGATGATAATACCGGTCCTGCAGGAGCCGACCAGGTGTAAGTGTAACCACTTGCTGTACGATCGGTTGTTACACTGATTACGTCAGCGGCTTCGTTTAAGCAAACATTGGTTTGCCCGAAAACTGAAGTGGCGATGAAAAGCATCGCGATTCCTAAAAATTTGGTCTTGTTTTTCATTTTTGTTTGTTTTTATTGGTTATAAATTTGTTTAGTTAATTCCTTTTTAATTATCTGTTATTGAAGGATCAGGATGTGCTGTTATTGCATCATGATCGGCTGTTGACGGTCCATTGCATCCGGTTGCTGTTGCTCTTATTGTTATTGTTCCATAAAAGTCGGCAGCATACGTTACTTCACCTGTTGATGCATTAATAACCGGGTTTGTACCCGTGCCTGAAATGGATTGTATTGCATAGGTGATTCCTGTGCTGTTTACTGCATTTGCTGTATAAGTTACTGCTGATGTATTAATGCAACGGATGGAGGTAACACCGGCTACAAATACCGGTACTCCTACAGGAGCGGGAGCTGGTTCGGTTATATGGTAATTGCCGGTAATATTACCTCCTGCATTATCTGTAATGGTAACAAAATAATTTGCTGCCGCGATATTTATCAGATCTTTGGTAGTAGAAGCGTTGCTCCATAAGTATGTGTAAGGCGTAACACCGCCCTGCACAGTAAGAATAATATTTCCTGTTGATTCGCCATTGCAGATCACATGCGTTAATGCTGCGGTAACAGATAAACCTGACGGCTGGGTAATAAGGTATGAGGCAGAAATTGTACAGCCCTTACTGTCAGTGGCAGTTACAATGAATGTGCCAGCAGTTAGCCCTAATTGATCTTCGGTTGTGGATGTATTACTCCAGATAAATGAATAAGCAGTTGTCCCTCCTGAGACAGTGATCTCTATTACTCCGTCATTGCCACTAAACACACTGACATGAGAGGTTAACCCATTAATGGATAATGAAGATGGTTGTGTTATAGTATACATATTACTAATTGTACATCCATGAGCATCAGTAGCTGTAACAGTGTAAATAGCTGCCGCTTTGTTGCTGATGGATGATATGGTCTCACCGCTGCTCCACAGGTAGGTGTAGCCCGTTGTCCCACCGGTTACCGTGATAGAAACAGCGGCTGTGGCATTGCCCCGGCAGTCAACATTGGTTTGCGATGAACCGCTGATGGTAAGTACTGCCGCCGGTTCGGTGATGGTGTAACTGTTTGTTACTTTGCATCCATGAGCATCAGTAGCTGTAACAGTATAAATAGCTGCCGCTTTGTTGCTGATGGATGATATGGTCTCCCCGGTGTTCCACAGGTAGGTGTAGCCCGTTGTCCCACCGGTTACCGTGACAGAAACAGCGGCTGAGGCATTGCCCCGGCAGTCAACATTGGTTTGCGATGAACCGCTGATGGACAGTATTGCCGCCGGTTCGGTGATGGTGTAACTGTTTGTTACTTTACATCCATGAGCATCAGTGGCTGTAACAGTGTAAATAGCTGCCGTTTTGTTGCTGATGGATGATATGGTCTCCCCGGTGTTCCACAGGTAGGTGTAGCCCGTTGTCCCACCGGTTACCGTGATAGAAACAGCGGCTGAGGCATTGCTCCGGCAGTCAACATTGGTTTGCGATGAACCGCTGATGGTCAATGCTGCTGCCGGCTGAGTCAAAGTCCAGCTTGCGGTGATGTTACAACCTAGAAAGTCAGTAGTTGTGATGGTGTAGCTGCCTGCTGCTATGTTAGCGCGGTTAATTGTTGTGGCTCCATCATTCCAAAGGTAAGAGTATGGTGTTGTGCCATTTTGTACTGTCATGCTAATGGCGCCATCTGCTAAACCAAAGCAGGTGATGTTGGTTTGGGCGTTGGCGCTGATAGTCAAGCTGCTGGGTTGTGTGATCGTGTAGCTGCCCTGGGTGCTGCATCCGTGCGCATCGCTGACTGTTACAATGTAATTGCCGGCTGATAATCCGCTTATATCTTCGGATGTAAGAGTATTGCTCCACAGATAACTATATGCTGTAGTTCCTCCGGATACTGTAATATTAACAACTCCCACATTGCCACCGCAGGCAACATGCGTCAGCGCATAGCTGCTGATGGATAAATTCGTGGGTTGTGTCAATGTCCAGTTATTACTTATTGTACATCCATAACTGTCGGTTACTGTTACTGTGTAGTTGCCTATGGTAAGTCCTGTGCGATCTTCTGTGGTTACACCTGCACCCCAGTTGTAACTGTAGCCAAACATGCCACCTGTTGCTGTGATATTGATAGCGCCTGTGGCAGCTCCGTTACATCCAATATGGGTTGTTACAGCTGTTACTGATAAAACAGCGGGTTGTGTTAACAGATAATTCTGTACTCTGCGCGCTCCTACATTATCCGTTACGGTAACAATATAGTTCGCTGCAGGTACATTTATCAGGTCTTTTGTTGTTACACCACTATTCCAAATATAGCTATATGGAGTAACTCCTCCACTTACTGTTAATGTTATATATCCTGTCGATTGCCCATTACACTGAATATGTGTCATTGCAGGTAATACAGTTAAACTAGATGGCTCAGTGATAGTAAATGATCCAGTAGTTGTACAGCCCTTACTGTCTGTGACAGTAATACTAAATGCTCCAGCCGTCAAGCTGCTGATATCCTCTAAACTTGCCCCGGTGTTCCATGCAAAATTATATGTAGTTGTTCCTCCGGTAACGCTTACATCAATTGCTCCTGTACTATTACCGGCAATCAATACATGCGTTACAGTTCCAGTTAAAGTCAAAACGGCAGGTTGTGTTATGTTTACACTACCGGTTGCATAACATCCTTTGCTGTCGGTTATTGTTACTGTGTTGGCTCCTAAGCCAAGACCACTTGTGGTAGTAAGAGTTCCGCCATTACTCCACAGATAAGTGTAAGTTGTTGTTCCGCCCGAAGCGGCAGCGGTAGCAATACCATTACTTAATCCATTACAGGTGATATGTGTATAACCTGTAATCGAAGCAGTAAGGGCTGTCGGCTGAGTTATAGCAACACTGGTTGAGCCGGTACATCCTTTGGCATCGGTTACAGTTACATAGTTAGTACCGTTCACCAGGTTGTTTGCAGTAGCGGCTGCTGTACCTGTGCTCCACAGATAAGTGTAAGCTGTTGTTCCGCCCGAAGCGGCAGCGGTAGCAATACCATTACTTAAACCATTGCAGGTGATATGGGTGTAGCCCGTGATTGTGGCCGTCAGTGCCGCTGGCTGAGTAATCGTATAGGCAGGGCTCACTAGGGTACAGCCCTTGCTGTCGGTCACAGTTACATAATATGTCCCTAAATTGCGTCCCGTCAGCGGATTGCCCGTTATGCCACCTGTCCACAGATAGCTATATGGCGCAGTACCATTAGCTGCTGTAACTGATACTATACCATCGCTGCCGCCAAAGCAACTTACGTGCGTTATGGCATTTGCTGTGATGGCAAGGGCTGCGGCCGGTTGTGTTATTGTGTAAGCACCACCGGTTGTTGTACATCCAATCGCATCAGTAACTGTTATCGAATATGCACCTGCTGCTTTTGTTTGCGGGTTTGCAGTTCCTCCGCCTGTCCAGGAATAATTATAGTTGGTTATTCCGCCGGTAACCGATAGCTGAATTGAACCATATCCTCCGAAACAAGATACATGAGTAATTGCTGAAGAAGAAATAGTTGGTTTTGAGATAACAACATCTTGAGTAGTCCAAGCCGATGATCCGCAAACATTATTTGCTTTTACCCGTATTGTAGCAGTACCGGAATAACCGGAGAACCATTCGACTTCTTCAGAAACTGTGCTTTTTGTTCCGAGAAAATTAAAATCCGTACCTTCTACTGCATTCAGTATTTCCCATGTAAAAGTTGTTGCATTAACCGCAGATGTTGTATATGTTTCGGTTAAATCCTGTGCGCAACGTGGGGTTAATACTCCGGTGATTGGAGTGGGTACACCTGCTGCCCCAATAGCAGTAGCCATTGCGCTGATCCATTCACTCTGACAAATGCCATTGGTTGTACGGGCGTAAAGTATTTGGGGTGTGCCTACCACAACTCCGATAACGTTGTATTCATAAGGAGCTGAATTATCTGTTGCAGCTACAGTGGATCCATCAGTAGAGAATTCCACCGCAGTACCGCCGGCGCCAATGGTTGCTGTCATCAGAACATTGCCATTTCCGCAACGGTAGTTATCAGCCATGGCTGCTCCTCCGGGAATTGCATTATTGATAAGCACTGTTGAGCCGGATAATGCGGATGTGCAACCTTCTTTTGTAATATAAGCCCTGTATGTACCATCCGGCAGGCCGCTAAAATCATAAAAGCCCGTGTTGCCTGTATAGGTGCGTTCAGGTACCAGAGAATTACCTGAGTTATCTCGCAGATCAAAGGTTTGTTCTCCGGTTAGAGATGATGAAACCCTCACCGTTCCTTGTCCGCATCCTGCTGTTGCAGTAACTGTTGCTGATGGGGTAATCTTGATTGTAACTGCTTCAGATGCGCTGCTTGCCGACCAGCATCCGTCGCTGCTCTGGGCACGCAGGTAATATGTTCCATCGGATGTAACAGTAGTGCTTGCTGCTGAATTCAATGTACTGGTTCCATTGGCATTTGTTCCCTGCCAGTACCATGTTACTCCGCCCGGAGGGGTGCCGCGGGTTAGCACGGTGGCATCGCAGTTGTTGGTAACATCGGCAATATCGGGTGTTTCGGGAAGGCCGTAAATATTGATGGTGACAGCCGGTGTGGTAACATTGCAGGCATGCAAGGAGTTGCCCACTTCGCACAGGTACTGGTACCCATCCATAGTGGAAACAGCAGGGTTTATGGTAAGCGTGGAGGTGGAAACGCCCGAGTACGGCGCTCCGTTTACCAGATTATCCCAGTTGCCTGTACCGGTGTTGTATACTTTCCACTGGTAGGTGGCGTTGCTGATATCCCCGATGTTAATGGAGGTACTGAGTGAACTCCCCGAACAAACTGCTGCCGGATTGGCAGGATTGGCAAGTGTTGCCTTGGATGATTTGTTACTGGTTGTCTCTGAATTATTGAAATAGTAGGTGCCATTACACAGGGTATAGCTATACACTTTAAAATGGTGTGTAGTGGTTGGTGACAATCCCGAAATGGTAAACCCGGTGTGGTCACTTCCGGTAAATACTACCTCCTCGTCTGTCCAGGGGGCGGTGCCACCGGAGGGGGGTGCCGGAGCATCACTGATGGTTGTAAAGGTTGCATCGGTGCCATATTTCACCACGTAACCGGTACATCCTCCTACAGGTGCCGTCCATTTGAGGTCCACAGAGTTGCTTGTAGTATTTTGGAAAAGGATATTTTGTGCCTGATTAGGACGGTTAATGGTGTATTGAGTGAGAGGATTATTTGTTGAGTTGGAGGTTTGATAGAGAATGCTTGCACCGCTGCAGTCAAATGCAAAAACTTTAAACGCATATTGAGTACATGCAGCAAGATTGGTAACTGTGACACTACTGCCAGTCCCTTCATAAACAACATAACTGCCGGCCCCAGTGGAACCGCCGGATCCGAATGTAGCGCTGGCAATATAGTCGGTCCCGTTAGTCGGGTTGTCTACAGTCGCACCAGCTTCGGCAACAAGAATTACGCCGTCGCCATTGCCATTGCCGCTCCAGCTAACGATCATCTGGTTATTGGCAATGCTGCTGAACGATAAATCGCTGGCCTGGGTGGTGGGGGTGGCGCAAGCGGCTGTAACTGTACCGTTGACAAGCATAGTATGCAACTGGGTATTTCCACTCGCTCCAGCAAAGACGCTGAAAGTCAGGGTGAAAGTAATGGTTCGACCATCGGGAACAACAACATCTGCAAAGTTCCAATCGCCATTTGTGTTTGGACTTGTAATACAACCAGTATTTGCAGCAGTTAGTGTTCCAGAAGTGCCTGTGCCGCCGCCACCTGAAATAGAATAACTTACAACTAAGTTCTGAGCTCCATTTCCTGATCGTCTGAAGCCAGTTTTAAACTCTGTTAAATTTAATTGATACCCTGCATTAGGCGATAAAGTGAAAGAAATTGTTTGATTTGCAGTTGTAGTATTATTATTTGAAAGACCTTGAGCACAAGGAGACCCAGGGGCGGTAAATGTTCTTGATAAATTAGTTGCTGATGCATTAGCTGCAGTTAAATCTGGTGTTAATACGTTTGTTGTTGCATAACGAACAATTTGAGAAAATATAGGTGTTATATTAATAATTCCTAATATCAATATAATTGTTATATGTTTTATTATTCTCTTCATTCTAATGTATGCAAGTTCCTGCCGCTGAAATTATGGTGAACACATTACAACTGTTTATAGCCGGACTGGCGGTGGTTACCGTTCCGGTGGTTGCGCTGACAGGCACGGTTACAGTGAGCTGTGTCGCTGTCCATGCGGTTACGGTTGCTGCTGCCCCGTTAAAACTTACCGTGGTGGAGCCGGTAAATCCAATGCCGGTGATAATAACCGTGGTACCTGCTGTTCCGCTTGTCGGCGACAACGAGGTGCAGTTATTGTTACAAGATCCGGTAATGCTGAAATTATATGGGTTTTCGTTTGTATCGTCGTTGGTTATGCTTACGGTTTCGGTATAAGGGCTGCCGGGACAGTCATTAGGTGCGGAGAAGGTTATCTGGAAAGTTGTTTCCCCGCTGGCAGCAACTGGAGACAACGGCTGCGTGGTAACAGTAAATACCGTGCCTGTAATAGTTACTTTAGGAACACCCGAAAGCGTGAGTTCTCCTGTTCCGGTGTTCTTTATTTTATAAGTGTAGCTCAGGGTACTGTTCTCCATTATTGCCCCGAAATTGGTGTAATCGGTATAATCCGGCGTAATATCGCCGTCAACAATTTCAATACTGTTGCCTTCTACCTTCATTTCAGGACATAAGGTGGTAACGCTGCCCAGGTCAATACCATCCGACCAGCGGTCGTGGTTACTCACATCTCCGTCGTTATGGAATATTTTGAAATAGTAGGTCATACAAACATTAATTCCTGTTAAAGCAAGATTTTCTGTTGCGCCCGGCGTACCGGTCAGGTCAAGGCCTGCTACAAAGCATCCGGTGAAATTGCCGCCCAGCGCATTAAGGTTTTGTCCTGCGGTATAATCCGATACTGAATTGGATTGTGCATTAAGGTCGGCTCGCGTAACACCTACTGCGCTTCCTGCTTTGCCTATGATCATGGTTCCTCCGTCCCACCATGCCGACTGTGGTGTACCGGTGTAATTATCCCATCCGGCTGTAACTGTTTTGGTTCCTGTTAATGTCAATAAGGGATCTGTAATGTTTTGTACTTTTGCAATGTGGCCACTCGTGGCGTCTCCTTCAATCCATGATGTGCTTAATGGAATATGTGAGAATATCTTATAATAATAGGTAGTACCTTCAGTTAATCCTGTAACAATAAATGTTGTATCAGGAGCTATACTTACTGCCTTGTATAACAGGAAGGTGTTATCTCCGATATTTGTTCCTGAGCCAAATGTTGTATTGGCTGTCCATGTTGAGCCGTCATTTCCTGTTGGATCAATGGTAATTGCTGAGCCTGCTTTAGCAACTACAATCATTTCTTCGGTTGTTGAACCCGGATCGGACCATAAAAGCCGCATTTGGTCATACGTGATCGCAGAAACCTGTAATCCGCCGATAGAAAAAATACAGTCGGGCAAAGGATAAGTAGTGCCTGTTGATCCCATCCAGTTGACCGGATCAACCAGGGCAGCAAGGATATCTTCTTTGCTGCCTGACGGGGCCAGAGTACAATCGAAATAGGCGTTGTTCTGGAAGCCGGGATTTTTTGGTATTGCAATCGCATTCACTCCGTCGGTAAGACCCGGTGGCAGTGCGCTGGTATGCGAATCAGTGGCATCGGCTTGCCATACATCATTATTCGTTAAAGCAAAAAGGTAGGTGTCCGGACAGGTGATATTTACGCCATCATCCTGAAAAACAATTAATTGTTCACCGCTTACATTCAAGTCCATTGAGGTACCACCCGATTCATGAATCACGGTGCCTGAACCTCTTATTATATTTGGCAGACAGGCGGCATCATCTTTAGTGTCAATAGCAATAATGGTACCTTTGGTAATTCCGCCGGCAGGGGCTGTGTATTTTATTATGCCTTCACTATGCCTCAGGCAACCGGTAGCATATACTCCATCATCTGAAAAATAAATGGTTGTACCTGCTGCAATATCCACAAGCAACACAAAGGCAAAATTGTCCTGGTTCGAATTGCAGGGGGGGGTCGAACCGCTGGTGGAGGTATTGAATCCTATAATTGCAATATCACCGGGTGCCAGAATTGTTTGCCCTGTGGTTAGGTTGGTAACGAAAATAATTAATATAATTCCGTTTAATAATTTCTTCATAAATGCACTAAAAACACTAATTTTACGTCTCTGCTTCTGGCAAAGTTTCATTTTTATGGTTATCATTACATCATGTATAATTTATTAAATTATTAAGTACTGTTTTTGGCAGAATAATTGTTTGATAAGCAGATGATTATTCTTTTATTTTGTGCCCTGTTGTTTGCTATAAAAATTATGAACATCCGATTAGTTTACACCTTGGGAGGGAATACCTTCATAACATTAATTCTATTTTGCACTTTTTTTTTAACATCCTGTAAATATCAACCGGTTGAGATTAATATTTTTCATGTTAATGATATACATGGTGCGATTGACCAGATCCCGGCTCTCAGTGCTGAACTAAAAAAACGTAAAACAAAAAATAATCTGGTTGTATCGGCAGGTGACTTATTCTCCGGAAATCCTTATGTTGATCAATATCCTGAGAAGGGTTTTCCTATTATTGATGGAATGAATAAAATTGGTTTCCATTATTCGGCACTGGGGAATCATGAGTTTGATTATGGATTGAATACTTTAGCACAAAGGATTAAGCAGGCAGATTTTCGTTTTCTGTGTTGCAATATTTATGGACAAAGTGATGTAGTAAGGATGATTAAACCTTATGATTCTGTAACTATTTCTGGCAAAAAGATTCTGCTGATTGGAGTATTGCAGACCGATTACACCGGTTATCCTCAAACCAATCATGATTCGCTCGTTAATATTTCTTTCTCAGATGGTATAAACGCTGTTACCTCATATAAATCTATTTCTGAAAGGTTTGATGCCTGTATTGTCCTTTCGCATCTTGGATTGCAGAATGATATCCGGCTGGCGCAACAAACTAATTTTATTGATATCATCATTGGAGGTCACTCTCATTCATTAATTGATACTTTTTTAAAGATTAACCAATCCGTAATTGTTCAGGCAGGTTCAAATCTTGATTATCTCGGTATGCTTACGCTTTTTTTTGATAGACATAATAAATTATCTGTAAGTTCGGAAATAATATCATTGACCGATTACAAGGAGCCGGACTCATTAATGATAGTATGGTATAACAATTTTAAAAAAAATAATTTCCTTAAAACGATTATCGGGTTTAATAAAAAAACTCTTTACGGGAATAAAGAAATCGGACAGTTGCTAACACAGGCGATCCTTTTTGCCGGGAAAGCGGATATAGCCCTGCATCCCTCCGGTGGTGTTCGTTTAGATAGTTTGTTGGCCGGAAATATATCTCTTGAGACCGTATATTCTCTTGACCCGTTTGTTAATGAAATTGTTTGTACAGAATTGCCGGCCGACTCTGTAAATTCATTACTGCAAAGGATTGCTGGTAAAAAGGATTATGAATCTGTCCTGTATGCCGGGAATGTCCCCGGCTCACAAGAGCAAATTCAATTTCCTGTCCCTAAAAATCAGAAATATTTATATAAAGTATGCTCAGGAAAATATCTCTATAATAAAATCATTCATTCCTCTGTTTTGAAAAGTACAGGCGTTACAACTTCTGAAGCTCTGATCCGGTATATTCAGAGTGTTGATACTATTGTCTTTTAATCTGTCTTTCGAGTATTTTGTGTAGATCGGAAAAATTATTTTTTCAGAAGTTCATCGGCATAACGTCTGTCATTGGATAGACGCGGTATTTTGTTTTGTCCGCCAAGTTTGCCTTTATCTTTCAGCCAGTTGTAAAAAGTGCCTGATTTTACTATTGTTAACAGCGGTGGTCCGAGCGTGATGTTTTTAAACCGCTTGGCTTCATAGTCGGAGTTCAGGGACATCAGGGCGTGATCGAGTACATTGGTGAAATATTCAATATTTTCAGGCGGGTTCTGGAATTCAATAATCCATTCGTGGCATCCTTTTTTGTTTGTTTCAATGTATACCGGAGCAACCGTGTACTCCGACACAACCGAATTGCTGAGTTTGCATGCTTTGCTGAGTGCATTTTCGACATTGTCAATAATCAGTTCTTCTCCAAATACGTTGATGTAGTGTTTTGTCCGGCCTGTAATCCTGATTTTGTGAGGATAGAGTGATGTAAACATAACCGTGTCACCTATCTTGTACCGCCATAAACCGGCGTTGGTTGATATGACCATAGCATAATTAACATTGGTTTTTACTTCACCGATGCTGATACAGGGACCTGTTTCCCGCTCATTAGTTATCGGAATAAACTCATAAAAAATACCTGAATCGAGCAATAATAGCATATCGTTGGTAAGCGGATCGTCCTGTATGGCGAAGAATCCTTCAGATGCGTTATAGGTTTCCATATAATGCATCTTTTTCGACGGAATAAGTTTTTCGAATTGTTCCCGGTAAGGCCCGAAACTAACTCCGCCATGGGTGAATAATTCAAGGTTAGGCCATATTTCCAGCAGGTTTCTTTTGCCGGTATATGCGAGGATATGCTTTATAAGCACAAGATTCCATGATGGTACACCGGCAATATTGGTGACATTTTCAGTAATCGTGGTACGGGTAATTTCGTCGAGTTTTTTTTCCCAGTCGTTCATCAGGGCTATCTTCTGTCTTGGAGTTCTGATAAGGTCAGCCCATAAGGGTAATTGCTCAATAAGGATGGCCGACAGATCGCCGTACAATGTCTGATTATTGAAGGGTACTGCCTGATGACTTCCGCCGAGGGTTAGTCCTTTGCCGCTGAATATTCCTGTGTCGGGATAATTTTTTGTGTAGATCACGAGTGTGTCGCGGCCGCCACGGTAATGGTTATCTTCTAATGATTCGCGTGAAACAGGGATGAATTTGCTTTTATCGGCAGTAGTTCCCGATGACTTGGCAAACCATCTGACAACATCTGGCCATAAAAGATCTTTTTCCCCGGCCATTAACCGGTCAATTAAGGGCTTGATGTCCTCATACTGTACAACCGGCAGCCGTTGCTGGTATTCATTAATATCTTTGATCTCATTAAACTTGTATTTTTTACCCCATACAGTATCTTTAGCCAGCATCAGATTACGCATCAGGGTTTCTTTTTGTACTTCAAACGGATATTTCTTAAACAGCTCGATCTGCGATAGTCGTTTAATATTTAACCAGTTAATGATGGAATTAATAATGGGCATGTTTTAATAATGATGATCAAAATTATAATAAATTGCTCATTAACCGAAAAAAAACGGATAGACCCATATTTTTTTATTGTTTTGTATTGACTGATTAATTATATCTGTCAAAAAAATTACATAATGAATCCATTAACTATTAAGCAGTGGGCTGAGGATGATCGTCCGCGCGAAAAGTTGTTAAGGCAAGGCGTTCGCAGTTTGAGCGATGTTGAATTGCTCGCCATTCTTATCGGGTCGGGGACACGTAACGAGACCGCGGTTGAACTTGCCCGCCGTATCTTATCGGCAGCCGGAAATAATCTTGGAGAACTGGCACGGCTTGATGTTGCCGGTTTGAAAATGCATAAGGGAATTGGTGAGGCCAAGGCATTAACTGTTATTGCCGCCATGGAGCTTGGCCGGCGCCGTTCAGATAGTAATGTTCTGTCGCGGGAAGTGATCTCTTCCAGTAAGGATGCTTTTTTGGTTTTTCAGCCACTGCTTACTGATCTTGTCCATGAAGAATTCTGGATCGCTCTTCTGAACCGGTCAAATAAAGTTATTGCCAGAGAAAAAATCAGTCAGGGTGGTATTGCCGGTACGGTGATTGATGTCCGCCTGATTATGAAAACCGCGATTGAAATGCTCGCTTCTGCTATTATTCTTTGTCATAATCATCCCTCGGGTAACCTGCGGCCCAGTGAACAGGATTTGGATATAACCCGGAAAATTGGTGCAGCCGGGAAATTAATGGATGTTAAAGTGCTTGACCATATTATTATCGCTGATAATGGATATCTCAGCTTTTCGGATGAAGGACTACTTAACTGATTTTTTTGTAAATTTGCAGTTCTTTTTAAATGAGTATGATTAGAAAAGCACGAATCAGCGATGCTGAGTCAATTTATAAACTTGTTGCATCTTATTCACAAAAAGGTGTGATGTTATCCCGTTCACTTAATTCAATTTACGAACATATTCGTGATTTTTGGGTAGTGGAGGATGACCAGTCGCATGAACTTATCGGTTGTGCCGCACTCCAGATTATTGGATGGGACGGACTGGCCGAGGTGCGTTCATTAGTTATCAGCAGCAGTAAGCAAAATATGGGCTTAGGCAAAAAATTGATTGATACTTGTATTAACGAAGCCAACGAAATGAATGTTAAGCGTTTGTTTGCTCTTACTTTTGTCCCCGGATTTTTTATAAAATGTGGATTTTATGAGATTTCAAAAGACAAATTGCCGCATAAAATCTGGTCCGACTGTATTGACTGCCCGATGTTTCCCGATTGTAAAGAAATAGCGGTGATTATAGATTTGAACTGATTTATTCTCAATTATCCTGAAGGATTGAATCCATTGTCTCGTGATACTTAAATTCCTGGATGGTAGTAGTATTAAGACCTGACATAGTAGGCCACTTTTTCGATTGATGTAATCATATCATATTCTTCAATATGTACCTTTGGGGTTACATTCAATGGTACGGAAGTAAAATTTAATATTCCTTTTATCCCTGCATTTACCAGTAGCTTGGCTGTGTTGTTGGCGTGTTCCACAGGTACAGTAAGCAGGGCTATAGCGATGTTTAATTCTTTTACTTTGGTGTTAAGCTCCGAAATAAGATAGCATGGAATCCCGCTGATTTTTTTAGCTGTTTTTGATGCATCTATATCAAACGCTGCAACAATGTTCAGATGCGGCCGTTTACCTACAAAGTAACGGGCGATGGCGCTCCCCAGATTTCCCATACCGATGATGGCTACATTCAGCCCTTTGGGGTCGTCAAGCACAGTCCCGATATATTCAATCAGATCAGGAACATTGTAGCCCTTTTTACGTGCATTGGAATACCCGATAAACATGATGTCACGACGCACCTGTTCGGCTGTAATACTGTGCATCCCGGCCAGTTCGTACGAGTAGATCTGCTGTTTCCCCAGTTTGAGGCATTCAAGCAATGTTCTTCTGTAACTGCTTAGCCGTTCAACCGTCTTTTCAGGCAGTTTAAGTTTTGTTATTGCTCCGGTCATTGACACTAAAATAAGAATTAACCGGTAATAAAAAAATTATTTTGTTTTGTTTTTTTCCAGAAAGGTGCTTATCTGAACAGCATCAACGGGTTTTGAAATAATGGTTTTTTCCCGGTTCAGCAGGAACAGGTCAGGAGTATATTTAATACCAAGCAGTTTGGCGTAGGTGCTGCTCCATCCCTGCAGGTCGCATACATTTATCCATTTTTTAAGGCCGAGTGTTTCAATATATGATAAATATTGATCCTTATCGTTATCAATCGAGATGGCAACCACCTCAAAATAATCCTGGCTATATTGATTATAAATATTCAGTATAGCGGGCATCATCTTTGTACAATGGTTACAGAAACTTCCCCAGAATATGACAAGCGTGTATGTGTTATTCATGTCGTAAATATGTTTCTGGTCTCCCTTAAAAAAATCGGTAAAAGTAAGAGCAGGGAATTTTTTTCCAATGCCAAATTCCTTGAATCGGGCAAGCCGTAATTGCATTTCCTGCTCGGTAGTTGCATTGCATGAATTCTGTTCAATCCATAATGCAATATGCGCAAGGACATCTTCCTGTTTGTAGCTTTCGAAAATCTCTACCGATCGCCGGAGAATGGCTCCATAGGCATTCTCATTAACCATGGCCTTGAAAAGTAAACTGTCTACTGCTCTGTTATAATTGCGGATTTGCTGGTCTTTTGATAGATATGGATTGGTAAAGGTTTCGTAATATTCTCCTATCTTACTGTATATCCGGTCGGTATTCATTACCAGTAATTCGTTATTGAAATCGGTAAAATCCCAAAATCTGGTCTGATAGGTAATGTTCCGCAACGAATCGTTCTCATAGCCATTCATTAGCGGCATCTGATAACTGGTAATAATCTGTGCCGCGAATAGTTTGGGATAGGTCTTCAGATAGGATTCGCAATATGCTTTTAATTCAAGCTGTGAATTATTAAAGGCATTGGCTATCCGCGGATGAAACGAATCACCCGGCAGATAATAGAATAATTTATTGCGCAGATATCCCATATTGTCAATGAAATTTCTGTATTTGAACAAAAATTCATAATAAATCTTGTTATCTGTGGATTTAATAATTTTCAGGTCGCCATACAGATTATCCAGTGTGGTGCTAAAAATAACGCTGTCTTCGTTATACAGGATAATGTTTAATCCGCGCTCCAGCAGTTCGCTTGAGTATTTGTCCCTGAACATGATTTTATATAAACCCCGCGAATAATCCTTCGGTAGTCGGAAATAAACAACCCCATGGGAATTAGAATATGCCGTATCAACCATCACCAGTTTTTCGAATTTCATGGATGCAAGAAAAATGGGTTTACCCGGCATATCGCTTATGGTGGCTTTAATGGTAATTTGGGTATAAGCCGTAACATTCAGTAGCAGCAGAACCAGTGAGTATATCAAATTTTTCATAACCGAATCTGATTTGTATGTACAAAAAAAAATACAACAAACTTTCGCCTGTTGTATTTTTTTTAAATATTGTTTTTACGAATTATTGTGCTGATATGGCTTTAATGAAGTTGCTGATAGATATGTTTTCATATGCAGGACAACGTTTTCCACCTTCACAGGATGTAACCAGCAGTATAATTACTACTCCGAGGAAATAAACCAGTTTTTTCATAATCAAGGGTTTGAAATTTTGTATATTACAAAGATAAATAAAAAATCAAATTAAACAAATTTTATAATAATTATCCTCTTTGAGTAGTTGTTGATCCTGCATCCGAATAGGCAGGGCATGCCGTATAAGTGTTGCATGATGTTAATAAAACTGTTGCTGCGACTAAACAAATGATGATTTTAATAGCTTTTTTCATATGCTTTCTTGCTAACTTGTTATATTGATAAGTTTTATCTTTATATTGTTTTATTCATTTAAACGCTAATTTATTGAAAAGGTTACAATTATTTTTATTTTTTTATGCTCTATTGATAATAATAATCTGATATATAATGATATAGCTTAAATAACGATATTCTATTTTGTTATGCACTATTTAAAGTAAAAATAAATAAAAAAATGATAAAATAATAAACTAATCTTTACGTATTTATAAACCAATGATTGATAAGATTTATACATATTTGCTTGTAAAACAGCGCTTTATGTGTGTTTTTTTCTTTTTTGGACTGTTGTTTTTTTTTTCAATAAATAGTTCCGGTGCTGTTATAACTGTTCATTTTTCAGATACTGTTCCCAGGCGATATAAGCCCAGTTTGCAGAAATATTCCGATACTATTGATTCTGTATTTATACGGGAATTCTGTTTGCAACATTTGTTTTATCTGTATTCAAAGGGTTTTCTTTCGGCATTTATAGAAGGAATAACCAGAAAGGGTGAAGATTCGATCATTGTCGTTATTCGTAAAGGACGCCGTTACCGGTGGGCTAAAATTAACAGTGCCGATATTCCTGCTGAAATTCTCAGACGAAGCAATATACGGGTATCGGCATTAACGGGCAGGCCGGTTACTCCGCAACGTATGAGTCGCATATTCGACCGGTTATTGGGATATTACGAGAATCATGGTTATCCTTTTGCATCGG
>Ga0101944_10003389_pt1 | contig 22463 bp, 22 predicted proteins | sample DewCreD2012metaG_FD_75245 | JGI IMG/M metagenome (GOLD analysis project Ga0101944, IMG submission 75245) | Hot spring sediment bacterial and archeal communities from British Columbia, Canada, to study Microbial Dark Matter (Phase II) - Dewar... ... | reverse complement strand
AAGCGAAAAGCTTGATAATTCATTCGGCCTTGACTATAGCGCCCAGTGCTGGGGGGCAAAATTCTGGTACACGTCAGAATCCAAGTCCGGCGGGCAAAAGAGCAACAGCGGACTGCGTTTCACCTTTTACCTGAAGGGTATGGGCATTACCGGAAAAGAAACACCCGCAGAAACCCATCAGTATCAATAGCTGCTCTGGATATGAAGAGCTCTGTCTATTTTATCGATCTGCGCACCGATGCCAAAGAAAATTTAACGGCCAAGCTGAACCGACTGCTTGATGCGGTTTCTCTCGCATCGGTGATTCGCCCGCGCGAATTAATAGCGGTTAAACTGCATTTCGGCGAAAGAGGCAATACCGCATTTATACGCCCTATTTTCATACGCGACATTGTGCAGAAAATAATTGCCTGCGGTGGCAGCCCATTTCTCACCGACACCAATACGCTGTACCGCGGTGAGCGCTGTGACGCGGTTTCCCACCAGCGGCTGGCAATTGAACATGGTTTCAGCTTTGCCGCTATCGGAGCGCCGATCATTATCGCTGACGGGGTCAGGGGAAATACGTTGCGCCGCGTCAAGATCGAGGGGCGGCAGTTCTCGGAAGTATATATCGGGGCAGAAATCGTTGCCGCAGACGTTCTCATTAGCGTGGCACATTTCAAATGCCATGAACTGACCGGTTTTGGCGGCACATTAAAAAATCTTGGCATGGGCTGCGCGGCGCGGCAGGGGAAATTGCGGCAGCACTCGGACGTTTCGCCTAAAGTTAAACGACGAGCCTGCAAAGCTTGCGGCAGATGCATCGCCCGCTGCCCGGCAGAAGCGATTTCGTTCTTCCAGGAAAAAGCAAAAATCAACCTTGAACGCTGCATCGGTTGCGCCGAATGCATTTTGATTTGCCCGGAAGGCGCCATACAGATTAAATGGGAAACAACCACTGAAGATTTCCAGAAAAAAATGATAGAATATGTTGCGGGTGTATTGAAGGGGAAAGAAGGGAAATGCCTGTTTCTCAATTTTATTACTGATGTGAGCCCCGCGTGCGATTGTTACAGTCATGCTGACCGTCCCATCGTGCCAGACATTGGAATTTTAGCGTCACGCGATCCGGTAGCGATTGACCAGGCTGCTGCAGACCTGGTTAATAGCGCGCAGGGATTGGAACCCAGTGCCTTGAAGCGCAATCACGAGAGCGGAAAGGATAAGTTTCGGGACATTTATCCGAATGTTGACTGGACTATTCAACTTGATTATGCCGCTCATATGGGATTAGGAACCAGACTATATGAACTGGTTACGATATAGGTACGGCAAAGCAGTTTCATGACAAACACAATTCATACGGAACGGTAACAGGAGCAATACCATGAGTCTTCTCAGCGCAATCGGCAACACGCCACTGGTAGAAATCAACCGTCTGTGGGATGCGGACCAGACCGGCGTGCGCATACTGGCAAAACTTGAAGGGTCAAATCCCGGCGGATCGGTGAAAGACCGGCCCGCTTATTATATGATCAAAAGTGCTATTGCCTCCGGTGAGTTGACACCAGATAAAACAATTCTTGAGCCAACGTCGGGGAACACCGGCATTGGCATGGCAATGATTGCCAGCGCCATGGGCTACAAAATAAAGCTGATTATGCCAGCCTGCGTGAGCGAAGAGCGGCGCGCAATTCTAATAGCGCTGGGTGCCGAGCTTGAACTTACGCCGGGATGCGACAAGACCGACGGCGCCATCAGGCGTGCTCATCATATTATGGAAAAACACGGCGACCAGTTTTACATGCCCAACCAGTTTGTCAATCCCGCCAACTGGAAAGCGCATTTTGAGACGACTGCACCAGAAATTATCCGTGATACAAAAGGAGAGGTTGATGTTGTCGTTGCCGGGATGGGCACCACCGGGACTCTTATGGGATGTGCCAAATATTTCAGGCAACAGCATCTGAAAATTAGGGTTGTCGGCGTTGAGCCCACAATCAATCATCGGATACAGGGGCTCAAAAATATGGAGGAATCCATTGTGCCTGCCATCTTTGACCCGGCGCTGCTTGATGATAAAATCATTTGCGAAGACGATGCGGCGTTTGAAACATTTCGCGAGTTGGCTCTCAGGGAAGGACTTTTTTGCGGGCTCAGCAGCGGCGCCGCATTATGGGGTGCTCTGGAGGTGGCAAAAACACTGCCGCGGGGTTCTACGGTTGTCGTCATTTTCCCGGATCGCGGCGAACGCTATCTTTCTACCGAGATCTTTCGTTCGGTGTGTGCGCTGTGCCCGCCGTAAGGTTTTTCTCAAGGGCGCTCGGAGTAGAGGGGGGTTGATTCAGCCGCTGCTCTTCAACGGATAGTGCGCAGCGAAATCCGATTATATGGCTTTTGCCGTCAGGAACATTTTTGCCGCGCTGGGAACATCTGAGAAATTCCTTATCATTAACCCAAGCGCCGCCGCGCAGCACCCGATATACCCCTTCAGGCGGCCCTGCAGGATTGTGGGACGGAGATATTGTATAATACGACTCATGATACCAGTCCTGACACCATTCCCAGACATTGCCCGCCATATCATAGAGACCATAGCCATTTGGCGCAAAACGTTCAACCGGCTGTAAAGCATTGTGCCGCAAAAAACCTTTGTTAAAATTGGCATGGCTCATTTCCAGTCGGTCGCCAAAAGGATATGGTTTAGAAACTAAATTACCGCGCATGGCTTTTTCCCATTCTGCTTCTGTCGGTAATCGTTTGCCAGCCCAGCGCGCGTATGCCTGGGCATCATCCCAGCTTACCAGAACAACGGGATAATCACCTTTACCCTCGGGATATTCAGTGCCATGCCAGTTGTAGGGTGCAGCCCAGGGTTTATCAACACATGGGGCAGGGTGGCCGGTTGCACGAATAAATTTCTGATACTGACTGTTGGTGACCTCATGCCGATCAATGTAGAAGGAATTTATAAACACGGTATGCGCAGGTTTTTCATCTTCACTGACATTCTTATCAATTGACCCCATCACAAACTCTCCAGCGGGAATAAACACCATATCCTGCGTCCGCGGGTCGGCGTCCGCCATACTGGGTGCAGGAGATGGAGACCGGTGAACCGGTTTTTCAATATCGGCATTAAACCGGGGACGGTCGTCGCCGCAGCTGATGACCGCAAGCACAAGCAGTGTTGCCACGAACAGGCAAACCGTAGATATCTTCATAGCTCTGCTGACATAACGTTATTATTTAATGGCTGCGCTCAACTCAGCAATTTTGCTGTTTGCTTCTGTGAGGCGTTTGGCAAGCGTTTCAATTAATACTTTTGCAAACTGCGGATACGTTGAAATGACTGCGGCGAGATTATCTCCCTGAAACATCTTAATGAGACTGCGCCCGTTGGAACGCACCGTTGCGGTTCTTGCCTGTTTAAGGAGAGCGCTCATTTCGCCAAAAAATTCTCCCGGCCGGGTAATTGTTCCCACTTCCCTGCCGGACATAGTGACCGAGAGGCCTTTTTCGGATTCAATGAGCTGATATATTTCACATCCGGTGGTTCCCTCAGCAATGATTACTTCGCCGTCTTCAAAAATCTGTTCATTAAAATCCACTACGTTTTCAAGCGGTATATACTCCTCGGCAACCTGGGTTGTCTGTTCAAGTTGTAACATGACGGATTGCAATATTTTTTCAATAAGCTGAGGGCTGTTATATATTAGATCCCGGATCATAACGGCGGGATACGCAGCAATGCGCGCGGTGGACAACGCGACGGCCGAAGTGGTATAGGGGCGTTTCAGATAGTAATTTTCCAAGCCGAAAATATCATCTTCCTTAAGAATGCGAATACTTTTACCATTTTGCAAGATTTCCACTTCCCCTTTCAGAATAACGAAAAAGCGGTCGCCGGGATCGGCTTCGGCGACAATCACCTCTTTGGGTTTGTACTCTTTGATACAGGCGTTTTGCGACGGCGTTTCTGTTTCTCGTGTATTCATACTCTAACATCAACAATCTTGGTGATGAAATTAAACAGCGCAGATATTAAACTTTAATGTCAAACTATACGCAAAATGTCAATTGATTTAACATTTCAGGATGTTCTGCAAAATTAATAACAAGGATAACGCATCTGGCGTTTTTCCGTTTGCCCGCCCATCCGTTAAAACTCAAATCATTTTTCTATGCAATCCTAACGTCTTTAAAACCTTACGTATTTGTTTTGAACTAACCGCCCCTTCTCTGTTTATGGTAAAGGGGGTTTTTGAAATATCCAGAATGGTGGACGGGCTTCCGCCGGGTGTTTTTCCGCCGTCTATAACCATATCCACCGCATGTAACAGCTCGTCGGGAATTTCCTCTAAACTCGTAGGACTTATGCCACCGGCACAATTTGCACTGGTAGAGGTGATGCCGTCCTGCAGCAGACGGAGCAGGCACTGGACAAGGGGGTTACTGGAAATCCGCACGCCCACCGTGTGTTTCGGGCCGGTTATTAACGGGCAGAGATGCGGTGATGCCTGCATCAAAAGGGTTAACGGTCCGGGCCAAAAGTGGCGTGCAAGCATTTCTAATTCAGGGGGGATAACGGGGGAAATCTTTTTTATAAAAGAAATATCGGGAATAAGAATTAATACCGGTTTGTTAACATCGCGCTGTTTTATCTTGAACAAGCGGTTGAGCGTGTGTTCGTTTGAAAACAGGCTGCCGATACCATAGAAGGTTTCGGTAGGATAAATAATAACACCGCCATTACGCAGACAGGCAACGACCTCATTGACCGAAGACTCATCATAAGCGGCGGGACAGAGTTTCACAATGGCGGTCATGCAGTTATGGTGAGCCCCCGAGCGTTTTGTTGAGTTCTTCTGCCTTTTTGTGAACTTCTGTTTCCAAAGTTTTTTTGAATTGGACCAGTTTGCGTCTGAGCAGTGCATCATGCAAAGACAGTATCTGAATGGCTAAAATCGCTGCATTGCGGGCGCCGGCCTTTCCGATGGCCATAGTTGCCACCGGCACGCCACCCGGCATCTGCACCGTAGAAAGCAGGGAATCATTGCCCTTAAGCGGCGATGAGTCAATAGGGATGCCGATCACCGGCAGAATGGTTTCCGCCGCAATGACACCGGCCAGATGCGCAGCGCTTCCCACCCCGACAATAATGACTTGCAGACCACGGTTCAGCGCCGTCCGGGCATACTCGGAAGTTTTTCGGGGGGATCGGTGCGCCGAAGAAACCGTCACTTCATATGCCACACTGAATGTATCAAAAACGCGTAGCGACTCCTGCATTATGGGCAAATCTGAATCGCTGCCCATAACAATACCGACACGTGGTTTTTTGTGTTTCATTGCTTTTCTCCCATCGCTGGTTATACGGTTTCCTGTGCCGCTTTTTGCAACAACTCATGCGCTTTTTTATTGGCGGCATCAATTTTGATCGCCTTTTTCACATAGCGCACTGCCTCGCGGTACCACCCGCCCTGCATGCACCGTTCGGCAACAAACAAATACGCGCCGACCATTCCTTCGGGAAACATGACTTGAATTAAATTATTAAATTTTTTTTTGCCAAAAACTTTTTCGGACAACAGCTTGGCATTGTCCAGAAGGAAACGCACCAACAGTATATTGTCTCTATATAATGGCAAGATCTCGATAAGCTGGCTGAGCGCCTTGGAAAACAGCGCATGAATTCGCGCCAGTTCAGCCGAAAGGTTGGTGCGCGCATTTTCAATGACTTCAAAATACTCTGTGGTAATATGTGAAAGCGATTCAGGATGCTTAAGGGATTCCTGCTCAAGAAGCGGCTTATAGGTTTCAACCTGATATGCGTCCTCTTTCAATTTAATTGCCTCGTGAAAAATTGAACCAATAATCCAATCAAAAAGGTGTTCATGTAAATTGCTTTTTGGCCCTTTATTTCGGAATAGATTGTGGCAGAGATCTTTCAAGTTCCAGAGAGGGCCTTTTGCGTTTTCTGAACCAACCCATTCGTCAAGCAGTCTGTAGGTTAGACGTGCTGTTTCGCTGTGTTTTTCATACAGCATATCAGCGTACAGTTTTGCCTCAATAAAATCATGCACCAGATCCCGAAGAAAAATATCTCGTTTTGTTTCAAGCCAGGGGTTTTCCATTTTTTCCGAACTATGCATGTTTGATTGCCCGATACGCAATATCCCGGCGAAAGTGCATTCCCTGCCAGTGGATTTTATTAACTGCCTGATACGCGCGCTGCACAGCATCCGCTATGGAAATTCCCCATGCAGTAACGCCCAGCACTCGGCCCCCGTCGGTTACCACTTGGCCGTCGCGGAGAGCTGTTCCAGCATGAAAAACAACCGCGTCCGGCACCTGGGCAGCCTCCTTCAAACCCAAAATCGGGTAGCCTTTTTCATATTTATCAGGATATCCGCCAGACGCCAGAACAACACACACGGCAGGCCGTGGATCCCACTCAATAGTAATTTCAGAGAGACGTTCGTCAATAATTGCCTGCATTATATCTACTAGATCTGTTTTGAGCCTCACTAAAAGGGGCTGGGTTTCAGGATCGCCGAATCGCACGTTAAACTCCAAGACATACGGATTGTCGCGGTCTATCATAAGGCCGGCATAAATCACCCCCTTGTAACGTATCCCTTCTTCACGCAGAGCTGCAATTAACGGGCGCATAATAGTCTGCATTATCTTTTCTTCAAGAGCCGCAGTTATTACCGGGGCAGGGGAGTAAGCACCCATGCCGCCGGTGTTGGGCCCCCGATCTCCTTCAAACACGCGTTTATGATCCTGCGAAGAGGGCATCGGGATTATGCTCGTGCCATCGGTGAAACATATAAATGAAGCCTCCTCGCCAAATAAGAATTGTTCGGCGACAATTTTTGATCCCGCCGCGCCAAATTCGCATTGTATCATGATGCGGTCAACTGCAGCGAGCGCGTCTTCCACCCTGAGAGAGGGGAACACCCCCTTGCCGGCAGCCAGTCCGTCTGCCTTTATCACAACCGGTATGCTATTGCCCTTCAGCAGATAATCTCTTGCGGCAGTTGCATCGGCAAACACCGTAAAGGCTGCCGTAGGAATGGCGTACTTTTGCATAATTTCTTTAGCAAAAATTTTGCTTCCCTCAAGGCGCGCAGCTTTTTGTGAAGGCCCAAAGATGCGCAATCCCTCTTTTTCAAATACATCAACGATGCCAAGCGTCAAAGGCAATTCAGGGCCCACCACAGTCAAATCAACAGCGTTTTTAACAGCAAAGCGACACAGCGCTGATATGTCCGAAGGCTCAATGGCAACACATTCAGCAAACTCTGCTATGCCGGCATTGCCCGGCGCGCAATAGATTTTAGCAACGCGTGGACCTTGTGCAATTTTCCAGGCAAGAGCATGTTCCCGTCCCCCGCCGCCAACAATAAGAACCCTGATACCCATTTCGTCACCGCATGGTTTGTTTTATACCTTTTGCAGATAGGCAGTTATTGCCGCGTCATATTGCGCAGTTCTTTGAAATACTTTTTTGGCAAGATAAAAATTGGTTGCCGCAGAGACGCATCCGTCATGGTGCTGCATTTCCGAAATAACCAAGGGGTAGTCAGCGGGATCAATAAGAACTGTTACATCCTCATAGTTTTTGGCCGCCGAGCGAAGCATGGTTGGACCGCCAATGTCAATATTTTCAATAGCATCTTCCAGAGTGCACTCTTTTTTGGCAATAGTCTCCTCAAACGGATACAGATTAACAACAACCATATCAATCGGTTCTATCCCGTATTCCTGCATTTTTTTGACATGTTCAGGGTTTGAACGCCTGCCGAGCAGACCGCCATGCACTTTAGGATGCAGCGTTTTTACCCGGCCGTCAAGCATTTCAGGAAATCCCGTGTATTCTGAAATATCTTTTACCTGAATTCCTGCTTCGCGCAATGATTTTGCCGTTCCGCCGGTTGAGAGAATTTCAACATTAAATTTGCTTAATTCCCGTGCAAATTCGACAATGCCGCTTTTGTTGGAGACGCTCACGATTGCTTTTTTGATTTTTGCCATAATACATTTCCTTTCTTGTGATTAACTAACCATTCTGCCACGCGTAGTGACCATGGCGCTTAGCAGCCGTTCACATAATGGCGCGGGACTCGGCTGCTGATTCCGCACAGAATTTCGTAGGGTATGGAGTGCGCCGTTTCTGCCAGCTCATGTGCGGTAATAATCTCGCTGCCCTGCGCGCCCAGCAATACTACTTCATCATGCAGTTGCACGGATGGTATATCCGTCACATCAACCATCGTCATATCCATACACACGACGCCCACTACCGGGGCTCTTCGGCCGCGGACTAACACCGTTGCTTTGTTTGAGAAATGCCTGGTGTAACCATCCGCGTAACCAATTGGTATGGTTGCAATGAGGCTGTCGCGCTGGGCAATAAAAGTTCTCCGGTAACTGATACTATAACCGGCGGGAACTTTTTTTAACGACATTATTTTTGACTTTAGACTTAAAACAGGTTTCAGGTTTTCAGCCAGAGACGGAGACGGACCGATTCCGTAAAGCATAATGCCCGGGCGTATCAGATTGAACGCCGTGGCTAACCCGCGTATGAGGGCAGCACTATTGGCACAGTGCAGGTAAGTTGGAGAAAATCCCATTTCCCTGACCTTTTTTATCAACGCGGCAAACAATTCAATCTGCTCCCGGGTGAAGGTTGTTGCGCTCTCATTGCAGGCGTCTGCTGTGGACAAATGGGTCAACAGGCCGTCAACCTGCAGGTTCTGGCACTCCTTCAGGCTGCTAAAAAAAGCTTCAACATCATCCGGCAAGATGCCCACTCTACCCATGCCGGTGTCAAGCTTAACATGCACCTTCATGCTGATGCCATTTTGTGCGGCACGCGCATTCAGGCCTCGGGCAATTTCCATGTCAAAAATTACCGGCATAAGGTCGTATTTTAAAACTTCATCTTCCTGTCCCGGGAATATCCCTCCCATGAGCAGTAAGCTGCTTTTAATACCAGCGGTGCGGAGTTCCGCCGCCTCTTCGCAGGTGGCAACCCCGAGGAAGTCAACGCCGCACTTTTCCAGTTCCCGTGATATTCTTACCGCGCCATGGCCATAAGCGTTGGCTTTAACAACAGCAAGAATCCGGCGCGCAGGACCGGCAAGTGCAGTCACGTATTGGTAGTTGTGGCGCAGGGCAGCAAGATCAATTTCCGCGATAGTCGGTCTGTGCATGATGTCCTAATTTAGAAAAAAGAAAACATTTTTTCTACCATCAAAACTGTGATAAGTAAAGATTAAACAGAATAGAACTTTCTTCAAAAATTAACCATAAATTTGTGTTGTGGCGATAAAAAACCCTCAGACGCGTCTTTATCACCATCAAAAAAATATTTTGGCGAAAGTCCTGCAAACAGAACAATTTTTTACTTTGTGGCTTCACCCGTATGGCGCGATTCTTTGTGGACAAAAAAGATGTCAAGGAAGATTATATTACCATAGCAGGTTCCGAAGCGCATCATATTGGAACAGTGCTTCGGCTGGGCATCAACGACGAAATATCCCTGTTTGACCAGAATGGCACTGAGTACCGAGGCATAATAGTTGAAAAATCGCGCCGCACAATTCGCGTCAAAATAAAAAATAAGACGCCATGTGGATATGAAGCCCCAATTAGTATTGTGCTGGGCCAGTCACTCGTCAAAGGGAAGAAAATGGATATTATTGTCCAAAAAGCGACGGAACTGGGGGCCGCGGCGATAATTCCTTTCTGCTCAATGCGCAGCATACCTCGTATTAATGAACGGAGCGCCACCGAAAAAGTAGCGCACTGGCAAAAAATTGCTGTTGAGGCTGCTAAGCAGTCGGGAAGACTTCCTGCGCCGCAGGTTGAACCCGTACAAGCGTTTGGGGAACTTATACGCAGAGACTTCAATGGATTTCTGAAAATTATTCTCTGGGAAGAAGAAACAGAACGAGCTTTAAATGCTGTACTCACACAGAACCCAGACCACACGTCGCTACTCTGTTTAGTGGGACCAGAGGGAGGCTTTGCCCCGGAAGAGGTTAATTCTGCGATGCGTCACGGATTTATTCCGGTCTCTCTGGGAAAGGCTATTCTGCGGACAGAAACTGCGAGCATTGCCCTGTTGGCAATTCTTCAGTATGAAGCAGGAGTGTTGGGGTGATCAGATTCGTTAAGTTATTATGAGGTCTATAAAACGAGGTATCCAAAATGAAATGTCCACAGTGCGGTTTTGTAAGTTTTAATGGACTGGCGCAATGCAAAAAATGCGGCGTGCCCTTCAAAGAACCTGCGGCCACAGCATTTAATGAGCGCGAAGCCCCGAAGCAATCTCAAGAAGAATATTCCGCAGACCCTGCGGCAACACTTCCGCCTCACTGGTCAGAAACCATTCAATCAATTAAGAAAGAACTTGAGGAAATTGAGGGGGCGCCGGTTGATAAACAATCTCACATGATGAATGGCTATTCGGAGGAGCCACAAAAGTGCCACACCCCACCTGCACCGAGTGAAACACACACACCTGCTTCAGCGCCATTGTTTGAACGCAACATCGTGCTCACCCCGAAGGGTGGTTTTTTACTCAGATTACTTGCCTATCTCATTGACACAATCGTGCTTATGATCATCATCCTGCTATTAATCGTGTCGGCAATGATGGCGCTCAAAAGAGGCACAGTAATGTGGCATCAGGCGGATATCATAGAAATAATGAGTGTATATATGCCCGCTTTTATGATTGCTGCACTGTTGATTGAAATATTTTATTTTACCTATTGTCACGGCGTTACGGGACAGACTGTTGGCAAATGGGTATGCGGTCTTAGAGTGGTAAATAAAAATGCGGAACCGCTGGGCTTGGGACGGGCGTTTGTGAGATGGCTTGGCTACTGGGTTTCCAGTTTATTTTTTGGTCTTGGTTTTATGTGGATTATCTTCAGCAAACAGAAACAAGGATGGCATGATAAAATTGCCGGCAGTTATGTGATACGGGTTTAAAATATATATTTAATTTTAACCATCGCGGCGGTGGGGAAGAAGCAGAACAAATGCTGTTCAGATAATCACATAGTGGTTTGCAAGAATGTTACCAGATTAGCGTTACTGTTAGTTATGTTCAGCTTTTTACGTATATGTTCACGATGACGGTTAATGGTTGCCAGTGATACGCCTTGCACCTCAGCTATCTCTTTGGTGCGCATGCCATTTCTTATCATATTGCAAATTTTAATTTCTGTCGGCGTCAATGATTGATACTTTTGTGACAGTTGATTTATAAAAGGCGCTGTAATTTCCTCAAGATTGGATTTCAACAACGCGACATAGCGTCGCTGGTCCTTGGGTATCTCCAGAATCAGGGCATTAAGAATAGGCATCAGAATTTTTTCAATATTCGCCTGAATATTCTTCTGCGTTTCCTTTTTTTCCTCCTCAATACGAGCCAGCACCGCCCGCAAGGCGGTGTTTGTTTCCTGCAAAGCTTTGCGTTCAAGCGTTAGTTGTTTGTTTATTTCCTGAAGCTCTTTTTCCGCCGCTATACGCATTGCTATAGTGCCAATACGCTCGGCAACAGCATCAAGGAGTGCGCGCTCCTCTTTAAGAAAAGGGCCTTCATCAGCAGCAAGCCGCTCTTCAAGATAAAAAATGGCAACTTCCCCGACAGGTTCATTATAGGTTGTGATCTGCGCTGATTGGCGCCATTTAGTTACCTTAAATTCTCTGCTTTTAAAAATCTTGTCCTCAAAAAGTATTCGCGCACAGGTAATTTCGGGATATTGCCAAGACAGGGGCAAGAAATTGACGAGTTTTTGCAAAAAGTCATCTATTGAATCGCTATAACGGTCTGCCAGTTGAGACATGCCATATAAACAGTTTAATTCCTTAATCCGTTCGCGCAATGCGATGGCCACTTTTTCAGGATCTGTTTATTCAATTTGATTTATGCGCCAGAAAAACGTCGGATCATCATGCGCCTTCATTGTATTTCCCTCCAGAATCATTTGTTTCCTGAGCTACTGTTTCATTTGCGATGATTTGCTGTCGCGCAATAGGTATTTTTTATTAGTATTATATAGGCATAATATGACAATATTAAATACCTATAATATATAGGCAATAAATAGGACATTATATCGTATTTACAGTAGCAATGTTAGCGCCTAAAGTATCATTGGTCAAGCATAATTGCCATTAAAAAAGGAGAAAAATAAATATGTCAACAGTTCCTCTTGAATCAATACTTGAAGGTCGCAGAAGCCAGCCCCAGCAGCTTATTGAAGTTTTGCAAGATGTGCAGGAAAACTATGGATACATACCCGAAGATGTCATGAGGTCGGTCTCCAAACATCTTGGCGTGCCGCTAATGGAAGTTTATCGCGTTGCCAATTTTTATAAATCATTTTCTTTAAAACCACGCGGTAAGAACCTCATAACAATCTGTATGGGAACTGCCTGTCATGTGCGCGGCGCGCATCTTCTTCTTGACCAGGTGCTTGGACAGCTTGGACTTGCGCCTGGGGCAACCACTGAAGATGGCGAATTTACCATTGAGCGTGTTAATTGTCTGGGAGCCTGTGCATTGGGTCCAGTTGTCGTGCATAATGGGAATTACCATCACCACATCACGCCTAACAAGTTGCGGAAATTGATAACGTCACTCCGCAGCGCCAGCACAGAGGAGACAGCCCATGCCTAAACTTAAGACAGCACCTGATTTGGAATTATTTCGAGCCGAATTGCACCAAGAACGCGCGCGCTTCCCGGTTACAATCACAATCTGCGGCGGAACAGGATGTCAGGCATCACAATCTAAATACGTCTTTCAGGCGTTAAAGCAGGAACTCGGCGCGCACGGTTTAGATAAACGCGTATGGGTGCGGCGGTCGGGTTGCCACGGCTTCTGTGAACAGGGGCCGCTTATGGTTATTGAACCGTCAAACATTTTTTACTGCCATATTACCCCGGATGATGTGCCGGACATTGTTCAGCAAACAATGCGCAATAATGTAATCATCGAAAAACTGCTTTATACAGATCCGATTTCAGGCAAGAAAATTCAGACTGAAGCAGAAATTCCATTCTACAGGTCACAGGATCGACTGTTGCTTTCGCAGAATAGACTGGTTGACCCGTGCTCAATTGATGATTTTATTGCAGTTGGCGGTTATTCTGCCATCAGTAAGGTCCTCGCAACCATGAAGCCTGAAAAAATTATTGAAACGATTAAAGAATCGGGTTTGCGCGGGCGTGGGGGCGGCGGTTTTCCTACCGGCCAGAAATGGGCGGAGTGCCGTGCGGCTCTGGGCGACGAGAAATATGTTATTTGTAATGCTGACGAGGGTGACCCCGGCGCGTATATGGACCGGAGCATTCTTGAGGGAAATCCCCATCTGGTGCTCGAAGGCATGCTGATTGGCGCTTTTGCGATAGGCGCTGAATATGGCTATATTTATGTCCGCAGGGAATATCCGCTGGCGGTTGAGCATGCGCGCACGGCTCTCAAGCAAGCACGGGAATATGGTCTTTTAGGAGAACACATTTTAGGCTCACCGTTTTCCTTTGACGTGGAAATTGCCAGAGGGGGTGGCGCATTTGTGTGCGGTGAATCAACTGCGCTGATGGCGTCTCTTGAAGGAAAAGTTGGGGAGCCCCGCCCCAAAGATGTTCATACGGTTGAAGAGGGCTTGTGGAATAAGCCGACAACATTGAATAATGTAGAAACATGGGCAAATGTTCCCTTTATAATCAATAACGGATCTGCCTGGTTTGCAGCAAAAGGCACCAGGAATAGCAAAGGCACCAAAATTATTGCCCTCACCGGACATATCAGAAATACGGGGCTGGTAGAAGTGGCGCTGGGGACATCTCTCAATACGGTTATCTATGATATTGGCGGCGGTCCGGCAAACGGCAAAGCAATAAAGGCTGTTCAGACTGGCGGGCCTTCCGGCGGGTGCCTGCCGGTCAGCAAATTTGATCTGCCTATTGATTTTGACGCGCTCTATGAGGCAGGTTCAATGGTCGGTTCCGGCGGTATGGTGGTTATGGATGAGAGCACTTGTATGGTTGATGTGGCAAAATATTTTCTCCAGTTTTTACAGGATGAGTCGTGCGGTAAATGTGTGCCCTGCCGGCTGGGCATTGACCGCATGCTTGAGATAATAACCGATATTACTGAAGGGCGCGGCAAACGAGAACACATCGCGTTGCTCCAGGATCTGGCCGATACTGTGCAACAGACGTCGCTCTGCGGTTTAGGCAAAACTGCCCCCAATCCGGTTCTTTCAACTCTGCGTTATTTCCCCGAGGAGTATGAGGCGCACGTTATACAAAAACGCTGTCCAGCAAAGGTTTGCAAACCGCTGATTACTTTTGCCATAGATGTAGAAAAATGTAGCGGGTGCGGACGGTGTTTTGCTGCGTGTCCCCATGGAGCAATTTCAGGAGAAAAAAAGCAGGCACATGTCATTAACCCGCAGTCTTGCAACAAATGCGGAATTTGCGCAGAAGAGTGCAAATTTCAGGCTATAACCATCAACTGATGAGGTCGCCGATGAAACAATACGTAACCCTTACCATAGATGGAGCGCACGTGCGTGCAGTAAAAGGAACCAGCGTGCTTGATGCAGCTATTGAGTTCGGCATATGCATACCCCATTTATGCCATGTGCCTAACCTTTCAGACATCGGCGCATGCCGTCTGTGTATTGTAGAGCATATCAAGGACGGCAAATCAAAGGTTACTACTTCGTGTACGCTCCATGTTCAGGACGGCATGGTGATTCGCAGCAACTCAGAAAAAATAAAAAAACTGCGCCGCAATATTGCTGAATTACTGGTAGCCCAGGCGCCAAATTCCCGTGCTATTCAGGACATTGCAGTTCGCTGCGGGGTCAAAGAAGTGCGGTACCCGTTTAGAAATAGCGACTGCGTGCTGTGCGGACAATGCGTGCGGGTCTGCACAGAAATGTGGGGCGCGCGGGCTCTGGGCTTTGTTGGCAGAGGGAAAGACCGCCATGTAGATTTTCCGTTGGGCGTGCGTGAAGAATTTTGCAAACACTGCGGTTCCTGCAACCTGCTGTGCCCTATGACGATAACGCCGTGCAAAGGGCCCATGAAGAGGGGCGAAGAATACCTGTGCGGCAAGTGCGAATCACAACTTATGATTACGGAAAACAGGCCCGATTCGTGTGTCTGGTGTGAATTGGGGAAAAATTTTCAATGCGCGCGGTATTCGCAATCTTAACACGGATCTAAGCTTATCCGGGGTGTTCCCTAAACATTATTATGAATGTTGCCATGCTATAAAAGCTTTCAGTTAAAAAAAGAGCGTTGAGAGTACGCCTATGCTCTCAACGCTCCCCGCAGATATTATATCCGATTTATCCAGCCATTACTTTTTCCGCTTCCTCTCTGAATGCATCCATCACATACGGAATGCCACATACTTTTGTCGCTTCCTCAGTAAGGGACATCAGATCTTTTCTTGAAATGGTAGCAACGCGGAAATTTCTGCTGCCCGCCATGAGCTGCTGCAACCCAACCCGCAGTTTATCTGTGTAGGAATAGATTCCGATTGCTCCCAGCGGAATCTCCTTTATTCTATTGCCGTATTTAGCTTTCAGAGTTTCGTAGCAGACAAAAATCTCTTCCACGGTATTTCCAAATTCCGACACAGTCTTGGGAAGATTGTTTTCTTTCAGCCAGTGCTCCATATTTTTGCCTACCATTCCGGGAATCATAAGAGCGCGACCAAAACAGGCTGCCTTGGTATAGGGTGCGCCCATTGCAAGCACTTTAAAAATATGATCCTCGGAAGAAAATCCGCCGCCAATGGCGATATCCGGGACGTATTCGCCCTTGGCCGCGAGTTTCTGGCACAGCTCATATGCCATTGACTGAATGTAGAAGGTCGGCACGCCCCACTCCTCCATCATCCGCCAAGGGCTCATACCCGTCCCGCCCGGAGCGCCGTCAATGGTCAGGAGGTCAATTTTGGCTTCAGAACTCCACTTTATCGCCATGGCAAGCTCGCGCATGGGATAGGCACCTGTTTTTAGGGTAACCCGTTTTGCTCCCAGGCTGCGCAGCCGCTCAACTTCCTTGAGAAATCCCTCATGGTCAATAAAGCCCAAACGCGAGTGGCGTTCAAATTGCTTAAGCGCGCCGTCTCTGAAGGCGGCCTGATTCGCCTCTAACGAGGGATCTGGTGTAACGATATAACCACGTTTCTGCAGTTCAAGCGCCCGCTCAAGAGTGTTGACCTTTATTTCGCCCCCGATACATTTTGCACCCTGTCCCCATTTAAGTTCCACGCTTTCAACGCCAAGTTTTTCAATGACATATTCCGCGACGCCAAACTTGGTATCCTCTACATTCATCTGGACATGAATATCTCCGTATCCTTCATAAAATTTGCGGTAACTTTCTACTCGGCGGCGCATCTCGGGGGACTCAACAACCTTACCTTTATTGTTAAGCTGAAGTTGCGGGTCAATGCCGCACACATTTTCGCCGCATATTAATGAAACGCCGGATATGGCGGCCCCGACAGCAAAATGCTCCCAGTTCGCGCGGGCGATTTCTGTTGAGCCCAGGGCCCCGGTAAATACCGGTATTTTTAATTTAATTTTATTTTTGTACCCAAACTCTGTTTCAGTATTAACCGCAGGAAATGTTGCGTGGTCGGGATCTGCAGGGACTCCTTCGGGCAACCCTTCTGCGCCCAGCGCATAGCCCTGGATGTTGAGATGCGAGTAATCAACCGGATAGTTTTTATCGCCACCGGCCGTTATTGTTCCGAATGGCCCCGGGTAGAGAACTTCACGTCCTCTAAAGGTTGCTTTAAAAACTTCACAGTTTCCTCTGCATCCATCAATACATCGGGTGCAGATACCAGAACCCGGGACAACGTTGCGCGACCGATTTGATGTTTGAGTCGCTTCATTAGAATTAGGCTGTTGCAAGTTCATGACATTCTCCTTGAACTGATATTGTGGTTGTGAGGAATCTACTATGCGGCAAGATATTGCCGTATAAATTAACATGGCTGACTTAACATTTAAATTATAACATGTCAAGCATTTAATAATAAAATATTATAATCTATTCTATACTAACGTCTCATAATAACAAATAGTTGTTATGAATTGGCGTGATCAATAAGGGAATATGTTGCCGGATTTTTGATGTTTGCTTTTCACAGACTTTACATTTTAAACATAATTTTTGAGGTAACTTCGTTTTTTAACAAGTATTAGAAATTTAGGCAAAATTGCCGATATTTTAATTGACAAAATAAAAAAAAACGGTATCATTGGCAATAATTTTTTGTATTCTTTGGGTATGAGAAATGGAAAGTCTTTTAAGAAAAAAAATATTCTCTATCTTAAATGTCTTGCAGGAAAGCGGAAAACCTCTTGGCAGCACCAAGATAGCCCAGAAATTACAGGAATCAGGATTAGAGATACATCAGCGCACGGTAAGGCACTATTTAAGTAAAGCTGACCTTGAAGGGCTTACGGTAAACCTTGGGAAAAGGGGCCGGCTGCTTACACGGAAAGGGCACGAGGAACTTGCATCAGCCTTTGTCATTAATAAAGTGGGGTTCATTGCTTCAAAAATTGATAATTTAACTTTTCAAATGGATTTTTCTTTGCGCAAGCTCAGCGGCAATATTATTCTTAACATATCACTCATTAACAGCAGTGCTATGAAGAAAGCTTTCGCACAGATCCAACGCGTTTTTCGAGCCGGCATGGCTATGGGACGATATATTGTCACCTATCCGCCGGGTGCTCGCATCGGTAATAAAGTTGTTGAAAGCGGCAAGATTGCCATAGGGACGGTGTGCAGTGTAACAATTAATGGAATTCTATTGCATGAAGGTATTCATGTTACATCGCGATTCGGCGGTCTTCTGGAGATAAACAAAGGACGGCCAGCGCGTTTTACTCAAATTATTAATTATGATGGTTCCTCAATTGACCCGCTTGAAATTTTTATAAAAGGTGGCATGACTAGAGTTAATGATGCGGTGCTGACCGGAAATGGTAGGATTGGGGCAAGTTTCAGGGAGTTTCCTGCCTCTGCCATATCAAAAGTTGAAAAACTAAGAAAAAAACTTGATAAAGCAGGTTTGGGCGGGATATTGCTTATCGGCAGACCCGGGCAGCCGCTTCTTGATATACCGGTAGCAGAGGGAAGGGCCGGCATGATTGTAGCAGGCGGATTGAATCCGCTGGCGGCAGTAGAGGAAGCAGGCATACCGACAGAAAATCTTGCGATGGGCGCGTTATTTAATTTTAGCAGCATGGTACCATTCTGGGAATTAAAATATATTGAATAATCAAATAATTAGTAAACTTGCCGTGAAGCCTGCCGATAAATCGTTTATGCATAAACCGGAATAATCCTCACCTCTCATAACATTTTTGAAAGCTCATTATGTCTGCAACGGTTTTATTTGTTGATGATGAAGAAGTAATTCTTAACTGCATGGAGACTCTTTTTGCGGAAAAAGAGATGCAGGTTATCACGGAATCTAATCCGAAAAGAGCTCTTGAAAGAATCAAGCAGGAAGAAATCGCCGTGATTGTTTCAGACTACAACATGCCGGAGATGACCGGAGTGGAACTGCTTTCTCGGGTAAAAGATATTTCTCCGGATACCACAAAAATTCTCTTAACCGGTATAACCGATTTTAATGTTGCGGTGGAGGCGATAAATACCGGTCAGGTTTTTCGTTTCATATTGAAGCCATGGAACAGCACCGACCTTGTTAAAACAGTAGAAGAAGCAATACTGCATTATGAGATGAGCACCGCCTTGAAAAAGGCGGACGAAGCGACGCTTATTTCGCTGGCGCAAACCATCGAACTCAAAGATCCCTATACCAGAGGGCACTGTGATAATGTCGGGCGTTTTGCGTTGTTGATTGCCGATGAGCTGGGACTTACCGAAGACAAAAAGCGGGAAATAAAGTATGGCAGTTGGCTGCACGATTGTGGCAAAATCGGTGTGCCGGAAGCAATACTTAACTATCCGGGCAAACTCAATGAGCAGGAATTAAAGATCATTAAGAAACATCCTGAATGGGGCGCGGATGTCGCTCGGAGAGCCCAGCTCAGCAGAACCATTATCAATATTATATTGCACCATCATGAGGCCTATGACGGCAGCGGCTATCCGTATGGCCTTAAGGCTGACGTAATTCCCCAGGAAGCGCGAATCGTCTCCCTTGCGGATGTGTATGATGCGCTCGTATCAGACCGGCCTTATCGGCGCGCCTATCGGAAGCAGCAGGCGCTGGAAATCATGGCTTCCATGAAAGGAAAAGAGTTTGATCCGGCTCTTGCGGATATCTTTTTTTCGATAGTTCATTCATCACCGGAACTGTAACAAAAACTCACCCTTTAATTTAAGAATTGCTGATTGCACCGGCAATCTCACCCGCCAGTGTTTCCGTCAGGTCTTTCCCGCATGATGTTATGTGGCAGCAGGTTTCAGTATTTGGCTCTCGCCGGGCTTAATATGGCTGCAATAAAATTCGCGCATAGCACTTGCTTTTTAGGCAGCGATACGATAATTAAGACATTAAAAACGTGCACAAGCAAAAACTGAATCGCTGGCGAAGATAAGAGAACGAACATTATGAGAAGGGCGTTTAGGTATATGCGTATACGTTTTGTGAATCCATTGTTGACCATAATTATTATATTATGCTTATTCCTGCCAGTTCTTGACGGTTGCGCGCTGATAAAGAAGACGACCGGTGCAGGAGAACAAAAATCATACAATAAATTTAGAAAACAGGCGTTGGCATCGCTTGATGAACCGCCGCAACAATTGATAGAAAATTACCAGGACATGAAGCAGCATGATCTGGTATCGTGGGTATGGCAGCGGCCTGGTTTTGATTTAGCACGGTGCCGGGTAGTTGACATTGCTCCGGTAAAGAATTTTAGTGCCTTTGTTTATCCGTGGGCAGAGGAGCGCATAGGAGCAGCATTGCACAAAATATGCGGGGCTTTAAAGGATGAAACTGCAGGGTCGGCATTGGTAGAGGTTCACGCAGCGATCGTGGACATGAAACCGCAGAAAAAAATTGTCAGCCGTCTGCTGCCGTTTGAAGAAGATTTTACTTCAATTGAGATTCATCTGGTCATGGTGGATAAAAACTCCGGGGAAATGCTCTGCAAACTTGTCCATGGCAAACGCTGCGAAAATTTCAAGGAAGCCATTGACGGCATGATGGCGGATATTGAAAAATTTCTTTTAACGAATCTGGCGAAAAAGTCCTCGTAACGGTGCCGGTTAGCCTTTTTAAATATAGCGTCTATGCGTACCCCTCAAGTAATAAAAGATTTCATTTATTTGGCGGTGCGCAGACTTTTTATCGGCATTGCAAAGATCTTGTTCAGATTTGAAGCTCATGGTTCAGCGTATATTCCCGCCACGGGTGCCGCTATTATTGCCTCAAATCATGCCAGCTATCTTGATCCCCCGTTGATTGGCATGGGGGTTCCCCGGCCCATATATTATTTTGCCAAAGCCGAATTATTTCGTTCGCTGTTTCGGCCGGTGCTGCGCTTTGTGAACGCTGTTCCCGTCAACAGGGATCAGCTTGACCGCAAGACGTTAAAAACAATACTTGATATTTTACGCAGCGGAAATGTAATCGTGATATTTCCCGAGGGCACCCGCAGCGATAGCGGCGAGTTGCAGCCGGCCAAGCCGGGTATCGGCATGATTGCATACCACGCGCAGGTGCCGGTTATACCGGCGTATATTAAGGGAAGTTATGACATTTTGCCCAAACACGCAACCGTGCCGCGCTTCAAAAAATGCACCGTGCGCTTCGGGCCGCCAGTCAATGTGGAAAAGTTTTTTCACATGCCCAAGACCAAAGATCTTTATTTGCGCATCAGCGGGGAGATTATGCGCGCCATTGAGCAATTGAGGGATTAAGTGACGGTCCAGGTTAAAATCTGCGGCATCACCAGCAGCGACGATGCGTGCGTTGCAGCGCAGGCAGGCGCTGATTTTATCGGGGTTATTGTAGAAATAAACGAATCACCGCGTTCGGTACCGCGGGAAACTGCACGGCGCATTATTTCAGCCGTAACGGCGCCGGTTGTGCTGGTAGTAGAAAAAAATCATGCGGAGGCGGTGCAGATGGCAGAGGAACTTCATCCATTTGCCATCCAACTTATCGGCAGCACGCCATATGTTGAAATTGAGCATCTGAAGACACGGATCGCCTGTCGGCTGTGGAAGACCGTTCAGATACCGCCACCGGAACACCCGAACAGTCACTTTTCAGACCTCGAGGAGCAGATTAATCGTTACCACGCGGCAGGCGTTGATCTTGTGGTGCTTGATACGTTGGTCAGGTGCAATGGCGTGGTTAAAAAAGGCGGCACTGGACAGACCTGCGATTGGCAGATGGCTAAAAAACTTATTGCCGGTGCGCCGCTGCCGGTTTTTTTAGCCGGCGGAATAAACCCGGCAAATGTCCGCGCAGCAATCGCTGCGGTGCATCCTCAGGGCGTGGATGTTTCAAGTGGCGTAGAACTAAGCCCGGGCAAAAAAGACCCGCAAAAGATGGTAGAATTGATAAAAGTTGTTCATGCCGGGTAATGGAGCTTTTTATTAGGTATTAATGATGCAACAGGAGCACGACGCGTGTTAGGAGGTTTGTTAAAAAAAGTAATTGGCACAGAAAACGACCGCGAGCTTAAACGACTCAGGCCGCTGGTGGTTTCTGTTAATGAACATGAGGCGGAAATGCGCGTCAAGGCGGATGATGAGCTCAAGGCCATGACCGGCGCGTTTCGGGAACGCCTTGATCGAGGCGCAACACTTGATGATATTTTGCCTGAGGCGTTTGCAGTAGTCAGGGAAGTTGCCCGGCGCGTCCTTGAGATGCGTCATTTTGATGTCCAGATAATCGGCGGCATAGTGCTGCATCAGGGTAAGATTGCCGAGATGGCAACCGGCGAAGGAAAGACGCTGGTGGCAACGCTGCCCGCATATCTTAACGCCCTGACCGGGCGCGGGGTGCATATTGTTACTGTCAATGACTATCTGGCGAAACGTGACCGCGACTGGATGGGCAAAATTTACGAATTCCTCGGGCTGAGCGTGGGCGTCATCCATCATGATATAACGCCGGAAGAGCGAAAGCGCGCCTATCAGTCGGACATAACCTACGGCACCAATACCGAGTTTGGTTTTGACTATCTGCGCGACAATATGGCCATTGACCCTGACTCGCAGGTGCAGCGGGATCATTACTTTGCCATCGTTGATGAAGTTGACAGCATCCTCATTGATGAAGCGCGGACGCCGCTGATTATTTCCGGGCCGGTGGAGCGATCCGAGCGCCATCATTTTGGCGAATTGAAGCCGCAGGTGGAACGGCTGATGCAAAGCCAGAACAGGCTTATGGCGCAGCTTCTGAA
>Ga0101944_10003387_pt1 | contig 22465 bp, 24 predicted proteins | sample DewCreD2012metaG_FD_75245 | JGI IMG/M metagenome (GOLD analysis project Ga0101944, IMG submission 75245) | Hot spring sediment bacterial and archeal communities from British Columbia, Canada, to study Microbial Dark Matter (Phase II) - Dewar... ... | reverse complement strand
GAACAGCCGCGACGGCCACGAGCAAAATGATGATCGCCGAGATCCGGAGCACACGCAATCGCGCGCGCAGCATCCCGTGGGGAGAACCTGCATCGTCCCCGCCATGAGCTCTCATATTCCGACTCCTCGATTCGAAAGGTTGGAAAGGTTGGATAAGGGGGTCACCAAGAGCGTCTTTTCTCTCCTCGATGCGCGTGGATGAACCTTCGGCCGTCAGCGTTCCGTGACTATGTAGGTGGCACAGGCGTCTCCCGATTCCCAGGCCGTAACGCTGTGGACCCAGCGGTTTCCGTTGTCGAGCCTTTCACCGAGCCGTTCAAGCAGAAACCGGGCAATGTTCTCGGAGGATGGGTTATGAACGGCAAAGTATGGAATATCATTCAGGTACTTGTGGTCGATCTCGGCCAGCAGCTGACGCGTGGCTTCCTTGACCTCGCTGAAATCGACCACGACTCCGCTCGCATCCAGCTCCCTGCCCCGGAGCACCACCTCGATCTTCCAGTTGTGCCCGTGCAACTGCTCACATTTGCCCCGGAAATTGCGAAGATTATGTGCCGCGGCGAAATCGCTGATGACCTTCAGTTCATAGATGTGCTTCATGTGCGGTGGCCTCTTTGATCGGGAAAAAAGCATTGCATCCAATGGGTTATCCCCATTTATCCAAAAGGGTGTGTTTTGTCAAATCCAATAACCTCTCCGTCATGGAGTGTCCTCGCTGGCTGGAATCTTCCTCGACGATGCACCCCTCATGGTTTTGGTTGGTTTTTTCGAGCCTCTGTGCTATCCGGTTTTTTTTCAAGCTAGATCAGGTATCCGGGCGCGGTCAGGCGGACCGGGAGACGGAAAATGACGGAACACCCAACCGATGGGATTGAACGGAACGAGCCCGAAACCGGGGTGGCGCGCGAATCGACGTTGTTGCCGGCCCTTCCGGCGCTACTGCTTCGAGAAGCAGCGCAACGCTTCCTTCACCATCTTCGGGTCGAGCGGAGCCTGAGCGTTCATACGGTCCGTGCGTATGGTGCGGACCTCGCCCAGGTGGAATCCTTCGTCGAGGAGTGGTCGGGAAATCGACCCGCCCGGCTTCAGGATCTCTCGAAGCAGGCGATACGGGCTTTCCTTGCCGGCGGACGGAAGGTCTGGCAGAAGACGAGTCAGGGGCGGAAGCTCTCCACGCTGCGCTCCTTTTTCCGTTACCTCAACGATGCGGGGGTCATGGAAGGAAGCCCGGCGGAAGGGGTACTTCATCCCAAAATCCGCTCGAAGCTTCCGAGTTTCCTGGGCGTTGACGACGTCTTTCATTTTCTCGATGGACTGCGGGAGTTCTCGCGCCAGCCGGGCGGTTCCTGGCGGAGGTCCCGCAATTGGGCGCTTTTCGAGACCGCCTATTCGTCGGGGCTTCGAGTGAGCGAGCTGGTGGGGCTGAATCGAATCGATCTCGACCTGGAATCGGGCATGCTGCGTGTTCTTGGGAAAGGGGGCAAGGAGAGGGTTGTGCCTGTCGGAAGCAAGGCGGTCCAGGCGATTGAAGAGTACCTGGAGAGGCTGGGACGTCAACGGATCGTTTTTCCGGATGACGATGGAGCTTTGTTTCGCAACGCCCGGGGGGGACGTCTCACGGTTCGGTCGGTCCATCGCCTCCTCAGGACCGAGCTCGAGCGCTGCGGGCTCTGGCAGCACATCAGCCCTCATGGCCTGAGGCACAGCTTTGCAACGCATCTTCTGGGCGCGGGGGCCGATCTGCGCGCCATCCAGGAGATGCTCGGCCACTCGTCGCTTTCCACGACTCAGCGCTACACGCATGTCCACCTGGATCAGCTCATGAAGGTCTATGACGCATCGCACCCGCGGAGCAGGAAAAGCGAGCATCGATGAGGATGAGCGGCCTCGAGGCGAGGCGCCGCCCGAAGGGGCGAGGTTGGGGAGTAAACGGATCATGACGGACAGGGTCATTCGGAGCACAACGGTTCTGGCCGTCCGCAGGGATGGCCGGGTGGTGATGGCCGGCGACGGCCAGGTGACCATGGGCGACACCGTGGTCAAGCACCATGCACGCAAGATACGCAGGCTGTACAACGATCGCATCCTGACGGGCTTTGCGGGCGCGACGGCTGATGCCTTCACGCTTTTCGAAAAGCTCGAGGGGAAACTGGAGCAGTACAACGGGAATCTCAAGCGGGCCGCCGTCGAGCTGGCCAAGGACTGGCGAATGGACCGCGCCCTCAGAAGGCTGGAAGCGCTTCTCATCGCGGCCGACGCCGCCGAGAGCTTCATTCTCAGCGGCACGGGGGACGTCATCGAGCCCGATGACGGGCTTGCCGCCGTGGGCTCCGGAGCCCCTTTCGCCCTGAGCGCCGCTCGGGCCCTCATGGCTCACACGGATCTCCCGCCCCGTCGCATTGCCGAGGAGGCCATGAGGATCGCGGCGTCGGTCTGTGTGTATACCAACACTGAATTCACCATCGAGGAGCTTTGAATCGATGCACCAGCCCCTGACTCCGGCGGAAATCGTCCGCGAGCTTGACAAATACGTCGTCGGCCAGCGCGAAGCCAAGCGCATGGTGGCCATAGCGCTGCGGAACCGATGGAGGCGCCAGCAGGTCCCGGAGCATCTGAGAGACGAGATCGCTCCCAAGAATATCATCATGATCGGCCCGACGGGGGTGGGCAAGACCGAAATCGCCCGTCGGCTGGCGAGGCTCGCCCAGTCTCCCTTCCTCAAGATCGAGGCGAGCAAGTTCACGGAAGTCGGCTATGTGGGGCGCGACGTGGAGTCCATGGTCCGCGATTTGACCGAGCTTGCCGTCAACATGGTCCGAAGCGAGGAACTGGAGGCCGTCAAGCTGAAGGCGGAGGAGATCGCCGAGGAAAAGCTCCTCGATATCCTGCTGCCGCCCAAGCGTCAGCAGGGAGACAAGGAGGTGGCCCTGACTGAGCCCGAAGCCATGCACAATGGGCAAGAGCAGACCGGGCAGGCCGACTCGACCCGTGAAAAGCTCCGGAGGCTGCTCAGGAAAGGCAAGCTGGACGACCGCTATGTGGAGATCGATGTTCCCGACCGCAACGTGCCCATGATCGAGATTTTCGCGGGGGCGGGCATGGAGGACATGGACTACAACCTGCGCGAAATGCTGGGCTCCATGATGCCCCGGAGAACCAAGCGGCGCAAGGTGAAGATTCCCGAAGCTCGTGAGATCCTCGTGGTCGAGGAGTCCCAGAAGCTCATCGACATGGACAAGGTCATCAAGCTGGCCATGGAACGGGTGGAGCACTCCGGCATCATCTTCCTGGACGAGATCGACAAGATCGCGGGGCGGGAGTCCGGTGGACGCGGTCCCGATGTTTCCCGCGAAGGGGTCCAGCGGGACCTGCTCCCCATTGTGGAAGGATCCACCGTCACGACCAAGTACGGCATGGTGAGAACGGACCACATCCTGTTCATCGCCTCCGGGGCCTTTCACATCGCCAAGCCGTCGGACCTCATCCCCGAGCTCCAGGGGCGGTTCCCCATCCGGGTCGAGCTCACCTCCCTCACCCATGAGGACTTCGTCCGCATCCTCAAGGAGCCCGAAAATGCGCTCATCGTTCAGTACACGGCTCTCATGGAAACGGAGGATGTGAAGATCACGTTCGACGACTCGGCCATCGAAGAGATCGCCGAGCTGGCCTTTCAGGTCAATTCCCGAACGGAGAACATCGGGGCTCGACGCCTCCATACGATCATGGAGAAGCTGTTGTCCGAAATCTCCTTCAATGCTCCCGATCTCAGGGGCCAGGTGATTCCCATCACTAAGGAGTATGTACGGGATACCCTCCAGGAGATCATCAAGGATGAGGATCTGAGCCGGTATATCCTCTGAGGAGAAGTTCCTGGTTTCTGGTTTCTGGTTTGAGAGTTCTGTTGTTTTTGCGGGGCTGGAGGTCTTTGAGAGCGAATGCAACGGAGGCGAGGCTGACCCATGGATTCCGTGACGTGCGAGGACAAGCGAAGGGTCGAAAAGGCCGAAATCCTCAGTGAAGCACTGCCTTACATCCGGAAGTTCTACCAGAAGACCGTGGTCGTCAAGTACGGCGGTCACGCCATGGTGGCCGAGGATCTCAAGGAGAGCTTCGCCAGGGATATCGTGCTGATGAAATACATCGGGCTTCACCCCGTCGTGGTGCACGGCGGCGGTCCCCAGATAGGGCGCATGCTCGAGCGCATCGGCAAGAAGAGCGACTTTCGGGCTGGGATGCGGGTGACCGACGAGGACACCATGGACATTGTGGAGATGGTTCTCGTCGGAAAGCTGAACAAGGAGATCGTCTCCCTCATCAACCGTCACGGCGGCCAGGCAGTGGGACTGAGCGGAAAGGACGCTCAGCTCATCAAGGCTCGCAAGCTGCATGTTTTCCGCTATCAGGGCGACGACCAGCCTCCCGAGATCGTGGACATCGGGCTGGTGGGCGAGGTCCAGAGTGTCAACGTGGAGATCCTGAGACTTCTCGAGAAGAGCCAGGTCATCCCGGTCATTGCCCCGGTCGGCATGGGCAAGAATGGCGAGACTTACAACATCAACGCGGACCTGGTGGCCGGGCGCGTGGCCGGAGCGCTGCAGGCTGAAAAGCTTCTGCTCATGACCGATGTGCAGGGGGTCCTCGACCGCGAAGGGAACCTGATCTCGAGCATGACGGTGGCCGAGGCCGCCGATGCCCTTCAGGACGAAACCCTCAAGGGGGGAATGATCCCAAAGGTTCAGTGCGCCATCGATGCCATCCAGGCGGGCGTCGGCAAAGTTCACATCATCGACGGGAGAGTTCCCCATGCCGTGCTGCTTGAACTTTTCACGGACCACGGCGTGGGCACTGAAATCTTCAAGCGGCGACTCTAGGCAAAGGGAGAGATGAATGGAGGAAGCCCGGGCGGCATGCCAACAACACATTTGCACAACCTATGCGCGGCTCCCCGTCACCTTCGTTCGGGGTCGGGGATGTAGTCTCTGGGATGACGAGGGCAGGGAGTACCTGGACTGCCTGGCGGGAATCGCCGTGTGCAATCTCGGCCACTGCCCGCCCGAGCTGACGCAGGTTCTTTGCGAGCAGGCCGACACCCTCGTGCACGTGTCCAATCTCTTTTACACCCTGCCCCAGGCTCGCCTGGCGGCGGAATTGACACGCCTTTCCTTTGCGGATAAGGTGTTTTTCTGCAACAGCGGCGCCGAGGCCAACGAGGCCGCCATCAAGCTTGCGCGAAAGTACAGCTCGGACCGCTACGGGCCGGGACGATTCCACGTCGTGACCATGAAGGAATCGTTCCACGGCAGGACCCTGGCCACGTTGTCGGCCACCGGCCAGACGAAGGTGCACAAGGGCTTCGAGCCGCTGGTGGAGGGGTTCACCTTCGTTGATTTCAATTCAGTCCCGGCGGTGGAGGCCGCACTCACCGAGCGGACCTGCGCCGTGATGGTGGAGCCCATCCAGGCGGAGGGCGGCGTCAATATGCCGCGTCCCGGCTACCTGCGGGACTTGAAGGCGCTCTGCCGTGAGCGGGATATTCTGCTGATCTTCGATGAGGTCCAGGTGGGAATGGGGCGCACGGGAAGTCTGTTTGCCTATCAACAGGAGGACGTGGCTCCCGACGTAATGACACTGGCCAAGGCTCTGGGCAACGGGCTTCCCGTCGGTGCGATGCTTGCCGCCAGGGGAGTTGCGGACGCCTTTGTCCCCGGCAGTCATGCCACAACCTTCGGAGGCACCCCCCTGGTGGCATCGGTGGCGCTCAAGGTGCTTGAGACGATCTCCAATCCCGATTTTCTCGACCATGTGCGATCGGTGGGCGGCTACCTTGCCGAAAGACTTGGAGAACTGCGGTCCAGGTACGGCCTGGTGCGCGAAGTACGCGGAAGGGGCCTCATTCTGGGTCTGGATCTCGATCGGCCGGCACAGCATCTGGTGGAGAAATGCCTCGAGCGCGGAGTGGTCGTCAACTGCACGCATGAGACGGTGCTCCGTCTGGTCCCGCCCCTCGTCATATCGAGGGAGGAAGTTGACCGGCTCATCACGGTACTGGACCAGGTGCTCGGTGAGGAGTCGACATGAAAAGAGACCTTTGCACCATTCTCGACCTGACCGCGGAGGAAGCGCTGAGTCTCATCACCCGGGCTCGACAGATGAAGCGGCAGTGGTCGGACGGGTCGCTCAAGCCCACACTTTTCGGCAAGGTGCTCGGTCTGATCTTCACGAAGCCCTCGACTCGCACCCGAGTCTCCTTCGAGGCCGCCATGTATCGTCTGGGTGGGCACTGCGTCACCATGACCGAAAGGGACTCCCAGATCGGACGCAAGGAGAGCCATGCCGACACGGCCAGGGTGCTGTCGAGGTATGTCGACGCCATCATGATCCGAACTTTTCGCCATGAGGATGTGGAAGAGCTGGCCCGTTTCGCGACGGTCCCGGTCATCAACGGCCTCACGGACCTTTTTCACCCCTGCCAGGTGTTGAGCGATCTGCTGACCATCCGGGAGAAACGCGGATCCCTTGACGATCTGTGTGTGGCGTGGGTCGGCGACGGCAACAATGTGGCCAACTCCTGGATAAACGCGTCAGCCCGGCTTGGCTTCACGCTGCGCCTGGCCTGCCCCACCGGCTATGCTCCCCATTCCGGAAACCTCGAGAGGGCGCGCGCCGAGGGCCGAGGAAAGATCTTTCTGACCACGGACCCCTATGAAGCCGTTGCCTCGGCGGACATCATCTACACTGATGTGTGGGCCAGTATGGGGCAGGAAGCCGAGGAAGCCGAGCGCAAGAGCGTTTTTGCCCCTTACCAGATCAACGGGAGGCTCCTCGAAGCGGCTCCGCCCAGCGCTCTCGTGATGCATTGCCTCCCGGCGCATCGTGGCGACGAGATCACCGACGAGGTCATGGATGGCCCCAGGTCCATCGTTTTTGACCAGGCGGAAAATCGCCTGCATCTGCAGATGGCGCTCATTGAGTGGATGATGAGTCCATCGGCTTTCGAATCGGCGCTTGGAAAAGCTTGAAAGGAGGCACGGCCTCAAGATGAGGATCGAAAAGGTTGTCCTGGCTTATTCCGGGGGATTGGACACCTCCGTCATATTGAAGTGGCTCATCGAGACCTACGACTGCCAGGTGGTGGCTTTTGCGGCCGACCTGGGACAGGGGGAGGAACTCGACGGCCTCGAGGAGAAGGCCCTGGCCACGGGGGCCGTCAAGGCCCGCGTCGAGGACCTGCGCGAAGAGTTCGTGAGGGATTTCATATTCCCGATGTTCCGGGCCAACGCGGTCTACGAGGGCCATTATCTGCTGGGGACTTCCATCGCCCGCCCCATCATCGCCAAGCACCAGGTGCGCATCGCCGGCGAGGAAGGGGCCGATGCCGTGAGCCATGGCGCCACGGGCAAGGGTAACGACCAGGTGCGATTCGAACTGACTTACACGGCCCTGAATCCTTCCCTGAAAGTCGTGGCTCCCTGGCGCGAGTGGGATCTGAAGTCCCGCACCGCACTGGTTGAATTCGCCAGGAAGCACGGCATTCCGGTTCCCGTTACCCAGGAGAAGCCTTACAGCTCGGACCGCAATATGCTGCACATCAGCTATGAAGGGGGTATCCTCGAGGATCCGTGGCTCGAGCCCCGCCCCGACATGTACACCCTCACGGTGGACCCCGTGGAGGCCCCGGATATCCCCGAAATGATCGAGATCGATTTCGAGCGGGGAGATCCCGTTGCGGTGAACGGCGAACGACTGAGCCCGGCGGGGCTGTTCCAGCGTTTGAACGAGATCGCCGGCAGGCACGGCATAGGCCGGGTCGACTTGGTGGAAAACCGCTACGTGGGGATGAAATCCCGGGGCGTTTACGAAACTCCCGGCGGCACCGTGCTGCGCGCGGCCCGCCAGGCCGTGGAATCTCTGACCATGGACCGCGAGGTCATGCAGATCAGGGACTCCCTCGTTCCCCAGTATTCGCGCCTGATCTACAATGGCTTCTGGTTTTCACCGGAAATGCGGCTCCTTCAGGGTCTCATGGACGCATCGCAGGAGAACGTCTGGGGGACGGCACGGTTGAAACTCTACAAAGGCTCGTGCATGGTAACGGGCCGAAAGTCCGACCGCTCGCTCTACCAGCCCAGCTTTGCCACCTTCGAGGAGGATTCGGTCTACAGGCAGGACGACGCCACGGGGTTCATCCGTTTGAACGGCCTCAGGCTGAGGATTGAATCGCTGGTCCGTAGCCGTTGAGGAGGAGAGCCTCATTGACTGTACATCGAGACCATCCATGGCCATCGGAGGAAAGCGATTTATGAACGAAAAGCCATGGCAGGGGCGCTTCGAACAGCCGACGAACCGGCAGGTCGAGGAGTACACGGCCTCGATCCACTTCGACAGCCGTCTCTTTCGCTATGACATCGAGGGAAGCATCGCCCATTGCCGGATGCTCGGGGAGTGCGGAATCCTCACCCACGAGGAGGCTTCGTCCATCATCGGCGGCCTCGGGGAGGTCCTCCGGGAAATGGAGCGGGGTGAGCTGAGTCTGGATGCCTCGGAGGAAGACATTCACATGGCGGTCGAGCGCCGCCTCATTCAGAAGGTCGGGGAGGTGGGAGGCAAGCTCCATACCGCCAGGAGCCGCAACGATCAGATCTGCCTCGACATGCGGCTCTACCTGCGGGACGTGATTCGCCACTGCCGTACCCTGCTTCTGACCGTGCGCAAGGGATTCGTCGAAACGGCCTCCCGCTGCATGGGAATGGTGATGCCGGGGTTCACCCATCTCCAGCATGCGCAGCCCGTGCTTCTGTCCCACCACCTGATGGCCTATGACGAGATGTTTCGCAGGGACGATGAGCGCATGGCCGACTGTTTCCGAAGGGCCGATGTGCTCCCCCTTGGCAGTGCTGCCCTTGCGGGCACCACCTTCCCCATCGACATGGAATACACGGCCCGGGCCCTGGGCTTTTCCCAGGTGACCCGAAACTCCATCGATGCCGTCAGCGACCGTGATTATCTGATTGAATTCAACAGCGCCGCCGCCATCCTCATGATGCACGTGAGCCGATTGGCGGAGGAGCTCATTCTCTGGTCCACGAGCGAGTTCGCTTTCATCGAGATCAGCGACGCCTTCTGCACCGGGTCGAGCATCATGCCCCAGAAGAAGAACCCGGATGTGCCGGAGCTCATGAGGGGAAAGAGCGGAAGGGTCTACGGAAACCTCATGGCGTTGCTTTCTCTGACCAAGGCTTTGCCTCTGGCCTACAACCGGGATCTCCAGGAGGACAAGGAGCCTGTGTTCGACACGGCGGATACGGTCCTGAGCACGCTTCGCCTGCTCGGCCGGCTGCTTCCCGAGATCAGGTTCAGGGAAGAGCGCATGCGGCGGATGGCCCTCGAGGGCTTCACGCTCGCGACCGAGCTTGCGGACTACCTGGTTGGCAAGGGTTTGCCCTTTCGCAAGGCTCATCACGTGGTGGGCCAGATTGTGCAGCACTGCATCCATGAAGGAAAGGGCCTGGAAGACTGCAGTCTGAACGATTTACGGAGCTTTTCCAAGCTCTTTGAATCGGACTTTTCTGCCTTCCTCAATGTCAACGCCGCGGTGAACCGCAGGAGCTCTCCGGGCGGAACGGCCTCCTCGAGGGTTGAAGAGGCCATTGCCCGGGCCCGAGAGGAAATCCGGAGCCTTGAAAGGGAGCTTGCGACCCGACGATGAGGGTCCTGGCGCGGCCGGTTTGTGGTGAAAATAGCATTCAACTTCCATGAATGGCACGGTTCCATCGCTGTCATGGAGAATGAGGGTGTTGATATGACGGGTCAATATACTCGAGGCATGCCCAGGTTTGTTTCCAATGTGTCCGCGGCCTTGCTGATGATCGCGGCGGCCCTGGCAGCCGCGGGCTGTGCCACCAAGACGTTCCCGAGACCCATGACGGAGACGACGCGACCTGAGATCAGCGACCTGTCGGCGCGAGTCCTGCCGGGAGCGGTGGAGCTGAGCTGGACCGGACCGGAAGGCATTGAGATCACGGAGAAAGGATCCTCGCATCGGTTCCTCGTCCTGAAGGCGCCGGTGAAATGGGAGAATCGGAACTGCCCGGACTGCCCGGTTGAAGCCCAGTCGGAGGTGCAGCGGATCGACCCCGCGGCTCCTCAGCCGGCCAGGGTGGTGGACAGGAAATTCCTGTGGGAGGATCCCGACGTATCCACGAGCCAGGCGTACCGTTATCAGATCGTGATTCAGGACCGCAAGGAGCGGCCCCTGTCCCAGTCCAATCCCGTGATCGCCAAGGTTATACCGGGGCCGGGACGCACAACGAATCTTGATGTTTCCACCCAACCCCAGGGGATCCTGCTGCAGTGGAAGCCCGCGAGGAAGGATGAGCAGGGCAAACCCCTGCAGGGTGAGCTCCAGTACATTATCGAACGGAGAACGGGCAGCGGCGACTGGGAAAGGATTTCGTCGGTGCCGGTCCGCGCCAATACGTTTCTGGACAAGGCCGTGGCGTCCCAGCATAGCTATGACTACCGGGTCACTCCGTTCATCAGTTTCGAGGGGATCCAGGTGATGGGGCAGCCCATGGTTTCCGTCAGGACAAGGGCGCCTGCCGCGGTACCTCCGCCGCCACCCAGGACGGTTTGGATGATACCTTCCAAGGGCGCCATCGAAGTCCATTGGATGGAGAGTGAAGGCGCCGCGGCCGGCTACCATGTCTACCGCAGGGAAGGCAAGGAGATCACGCGCTTGACGGCCGCGCCCGTGGCTCGCGGACCTTATGTCGACCGGGCGATAAGGAAAAACGCCCTCTATGCTTATGCCGTGTCCGCCGTCAACCCCCAGGCCGAGGAGCAGGAAGGGCTGCTCTCGAAGTGGGTGGAAATCCGCAGCCTACAGTTTGATTAGAACACGTGGAAACGGAAGAGACCCCGAATGCACCATTTCCGCTTCGATCAGGACGAGCTCTATTGTGAGAAGGTTCCCCTCAGAACGCTGGCGGATCAGGTGGGAACCCCCTGCTATGTCTACAGCCATGCCACCTTGAGCCACCATTTCCGTGTCTTTGACGAGGCCTTCTCCAAAGTGCCTCATCTCACCTGCTTTGCCATGAAGGCCAATTCCAACCTGGCGATCCTGAACCTTTTCGGTTCCCTGGGGGGGGGTGTGGATATCGTCTCGGGCGGCGAGCTTTACCGGGCCCGCAAAGCGGGAGTCCCCGCGGATCGAATTGTCTACTCCGGCGTGGGCAAGACCATTCAGGAAATCGACTATGCGCTGAAAGAGAACATCCTGATGTTCAACATCGAGTCCGATCTCGAACTGGAGGCCATCAACCAGAGAGCGGGAGAACTCGGGACCAAGGCTCGCATCGCTCTGAGGGTCAATCCCGACGTGGACCCGAAAACCCATCCTTACATCTCGACGGGGCTGAAGAAGAACAAGTTCGGAATCGACATCGAGGGCGCTTTGCGCTCCTATGCGCGGGCCATGGAATTGGAGCATGTGGAGGTTCTGGGGGTCGACTGTCACATCGGGAGTCAGCTGACGGACATTTCTCCCTTTGTCGATGCCCTCAAACGTTTGCGCATCCTCATCGAGCGTTTGGAAGCCATGGGAATCCAGGTGAAATACCTGGACCTCGGGGGTGGGTTGGGCATCGTGTATGACCAGGAGTCGCCGCCCCACCCTCATGAGTACGCCGAGGCCATTCTCAGGGAGCTTGAAGGGCTGTCCTGCACCTTGATTTTCGAGCCCGGCCGCGTTATCGTCGGCAACGCCGGTGTTCTACTGACCCGGGTCCTGTACACCAAAAAGTCAGCCAGCAAGGATTTCGTGATTGTGGACGCCGGCATGAACGATCTGCTCAGGCCGAGCTTGTACGGGTCGTATCATCAGATCCTTCCGGTGGTGAAGAGTGACCGCGAAATACAGGTGGTGGATGTGGTGGGCCCCATTTGCGAGTCGGGGGATTTCCTGGCCCGCGAGCGCGGGCTTCCCATGGTCCTGCCTGGAGATTGCCTGGCGGTCATGAGCGCTGGAGCGTATGGCTTCACCATGTCGTCCAACTACAACTCCAGGCCGAGAGCGAGCGAGGTACTGGTCAAGGACGACCACTATTATGTGGTCCGCAAGCGGGAGACTCAGGAGGATCTCGTTCGCGGAGAGTGGATTCCAACGCTCTGAACAATCTCTGAACAATCATGTGAGGGCTTATCCCACAATGGACACTCCAGGTGCCGTCCGCATCCCTTTTTTCAAGATGACGGGCAGCGGCAATGATTTCATCCTCATCGACAATCGCTCACAGCGCATCCCGGCGGAACGACAGAGGGAGCTGGCCAGGAAGGCCTGCCGCGGCAAGTTCTCGGTGGGGGCGGACGGTCTGATCCTCGTTGAAAGCGACCCCGAGGTGGATTTCAAATGGCGGTTCTACAATGCCGACGGCAGCGAGGCGGAGATGTGCGGAAACGGCGCCCGCTGTGCGGCCCGCTTCGCGTTCCTCTCGGGTATCGCTCGAAAAGAGGAGATGGCGTTCAGGACCCTTGCGGGCATCATCGAGGCGGAGATTCGCGGCGAGCGCGTCAAGATACGCACGACGGCGCCCCGGTATCTGAAGATGGGCCTCGAGCTTCACGCAGCCGATCGCGCCTTTGTGCTCGATTTCCTCAACACTGGGGTGCCCCATGCCGTCCATTTCCTCGATTCAGCCGATGACCTTGAGGCGTCCAATGTGGTGGAATGGGGACGAGCCCTTCGCTTCCATCCGCATTTCGAGCCGGCAGGCACCAATGTGAATTTCGCCCATGTTCGTGATGCCCATCACCTGGCCCTTCGGACCTACGAGCGCGGAGTGGAGGGAGAAACCCTCGCGTGCGGCACGGGCTCCATCGCAACGGCCCTGGTGGCGGCCGCGCGGGGCTGGACCCAATCTCCCGTGGATGTTCTCACGAGGAGCGGAGAACCACTCACTGTTTATTTCACCTTTTCCCAGGGAGATCCTGATTCGCCTTTCGCCGACGTTTTTCTGGAAGGGGATGCTCGAGTGGTCTACCAGGCTGAGCTCTGGGATGAAACTCTAAGAGACTAGGGAGGGAGTCATGTTTCGAGGGGCCATGGTGGCTATCGTAACGCCGTTCAAGGACGGTCGGTTGGACGAGGCGGCATTGCGCGATCTCATCGAGTTCCAGATCGCCAACGGAACCCACGGGATCATCCCTTGCGGCACCACGGGGGAATCGGCGACGCTCTCATTCCAGGAGCATGAACGGGTGGTCGAGATCACCGTCGAGCAGGTGGGCAAGCGGATCCCGGTCATTGCCGGCAGCGGCTCCAACAGCACCGACGAGGCCATACGGCTGACAAAGCATGCCAAGGCCGCGGGCGCCGACGGGGCACTCATGATCAGCCCCTACTACAACAAGCCCACCCAGGAGGGCCTCTATCAGCATTTCCGGAAGGTGGCGGAGGCCGTCGACATTCCCATCGTGCTCTACAACATCCCGGGCCGCACCGCGGTCAACATGGAGCCCGACACCATTGCCCGGCTGGCCAAGATCGACAACATCGTGGGGGTCAAAGAGGCCTCGGGCAGCATGAAGCAGATCACGGACATCATCGCTCGGTGCGGGGATGACTTTACGGTGGTTTCGGGCGAGGATTTTCTGACGTTTCCACTCATGTGCGTGGGCGGCAAGGGGGTCATTTCCGTGACCTCGAACATCGCGCCCCGGGACATGTCCGATCTCTGCAGTCTCCTGTTGGAGGGTAAGGTTGCGGAGGCCCGCCCGCTGTATTACAAGCTGCTTCCGCTCTGCCACGGACTCTTTTACGAGACCAACCCCGCACCCGTGAAGGCTGCCCTCGCCATGATGAAAAAGATCGAGAGCGACGAGGTCAGGCTCCCGCTGGTCCAGATGTCCGAAGCCAACCGGGAGCGTCTCAGGCGTGATCTGCAGGCCTATGGGCTTCTGTAACCCTTCCCCAGCAAAGGAGGCCGGAAGATGATCAGAGTCGCCGTGGCGGGAGTCGCCGGGAGGATGGGCTCGCGCATTGCCCAGCTCGTCGGTGAAACGGAAGGCATTGAGCTGGTTGGGGGGTTTGAACGGCCCGATCATCCGGCCGTGGGTCGGGAGTTGGCCGAATGCATTGGAGGGGCGAAAACGGGGCTCAGTGTCTTGGGCTCGGTGTCCGAGGTGTTGAAGGGTGCCGACGTGGTCATCGACTTCACCAGCGCTTCGGCTTCCTGCGCGAATCTGGAAGCGGCGGCCTCGGCGGGCAAGCCGATGGTGATCGGTTCCACGGGGTTTTCCTCAGAACAACTTCAGAGGGCCAGGGAGCTCACCCGTGACATCGCCTGCGTCCTGGCCCCTAACATGAGCATGGGGGTGAACGTGCTGTTCAAGATCGTTGCCGATGTGGCCCGCATGCTCGGAGACGAGTTCGATATAGAGATCGTGGAAGCCCATCACCGTTTCAAGAAGGACGCTCCGAGCGGCACGGCGGTGAAACTGGCCCAGGTGGCCGCGGAAGCCCTCGAGCGCAATCTGGATCATGTGGGGGTCTATGCCCGACATGGGCTCATCGGCGAGAGAACTCAGCAGGAGATCGGCATCCAGACCGTTCGGGCCGGGGACATCGTCGGAGAGCACACGGTGACCTTTGGCGGCATGGGAGAGCGGATCGAACTGACCCACCGGGCTCACAGCCGAGACAATTTCGCCCGCGGCGCACTTCGGGCCGCCCAATGGGTGGTGAGCCGGCCGCCCGGGCTCTACGATATGCAGAATGTGCTCGGCATCAAGTGACAAGAGAAACCAGGCGCTGGGCGCTGGGCGCTGGGAAAAAGGAACTGGAAGCTAGAGCCTGGAAAAATGGCACCATAAAATGCGGAGGATGGGATGGGATTTGAAAAGGCTGAAAGACTCAGACGGCTTCCCCCTTACCTTTTCCAGGAAATCGACCGCCTCAAGGCCGAGCTCATCGCTAAGGGAGTCGATGTGATCAACCTGGGTGTGGGAGATCCCGACCTGCCCACTCCCAGACACATCATTGAGGCCCTGCAGCGAACCGCTGAGGATCCCGCCAATCACCAGTATCCCTCTTATTCGGGCATGAACGACTTCAAGGGCAGCGTCGCCCGCTGGTACAAGAACCGATTCGGCGTTGACCTGGACCCGGAACGGGAGGTTCTCACCCTCATTGGATCCAAAGAAGGCATCGCCCACCTCCCCCTGGCCTGCATCAACCCTGGCGATGTGGCCCTGGTCCCCTCCCCTGCCTATCCGGTATACGACATTGCCACCATGTTTGCGGGTGGCGTGAGTCATTTCATGCCGCTGCTCGCAAGGAACCATTTTCTCCCCGACCTCGACGCCATACCCGAGGAGACTGCTCGCAAGGCCAGGGTCATGTTCATCAATTACCCCAACAATCCCACCGGAGCGACCGCCGAAAGAGAGTTTTTCGAGCGCGTCGTGGACTTCGCCCGCAACCACGATGTGATGATCTGCCATGATGCCGCCTACACCGAGATGGGATTCGACGGGTATCGCCCCATGAGCTTCCTTGAGGTTCCGGGAGCCAGGGAGGTGGGAATCGAGTTTCACTCTCTATCCAAGACCTACAACATGACGGGATGGCGCCTCGGGTTCGCCGTTGGGAACGCCGAAGTCATCGCCGCACTGGGACAGGTGAAGAGCAACATCGATTCGGGCGCATTCAACGCCATCCAATGGGCGGGGATCACCGCCCTTGAGGGCGACCAGCGGTGTGTCGCGGAGATGCAGGGGATCTACCAGGAGCGCCGTGATGTTCTCATCGAAGGCTTGAGGAGCGCAAACCTGAATCCCACCCCGCCGAAGGCGACTTTCTACGTCTGGTGCCCCACTCCGCGGGGGTACACATCCCAGGCGTTCACCTCCCTGCTTTTGAGGGAGGCGGGTATCGTCACCACCCCGGGCAGTGGATTCGGTGAGCCCGGCGAAGGGTATGTTCGCATGGCGCTCACGGTCGGCAAGGAGCGCATCCAGGAGGCCGTTGCGCGCATTCGGAAGCTTGCGTTCTGAGGGTTGCCCCCAGCCTGGAGGGAATAGGGCCTTGGGCAGTGTCATGAAGAGGCGGGCGATTTCAGATGAGCCTTTCAATGGTCATGATGGGGAGCATCTCGGCCCAAGTGCGGCGCTGATTGGCCTGGGCGGCAATGTGGGAGATCCGGTCGCTCATTGCCGGGAGGCGGTCGGCAGGCTGAAGGAGCATCCGGCCGTCAGGGTGCTCCGCTGCTCTTCCCTCTACAGGACGGAGCCCTTGGGAAGACGTGATCAGGATTGGTTCGTCAATGGAGTGGTCCTCTGCGAGACGGACCTGGAGCCGGAAGAGCTGCTCGCTGTATTGCAAGACATCGAAAAGAGCTGCGGACGTGTCCGTCGGGAGCGATGGGGGCCTCGGACGCTGGATCTCGACCTTCTTTGTTTCGGAAGAGTGGTTTTGGATACCGAGCGTCTGACTTTGCCCCATCCGAGACTCCATGAACGGCGGTTTGTGCTGGTCCCCCTTCTGGAGATCGTTCCCCACTGGAAACACCCCGTGCTTTTGCGCACGGGGCGTGAGTTTCTCGATGCCCTGGGCGGCGAGCGGGGACAGTCGGTGGAGCGTTTGGTGCTCTGATGATTCGACTTCTCATCTACGGATTTCTCATCTACCTGGTCATTCGCATCGTCAAGTCCCTGGGGAAGTCGCTCACGGGACCCGGCGAGGATGCAGGCGGTGTGCCCAGATCGGACAACACCGAACTCATCAGGGATCCTCAGTGCGGCACCTATTTTTTGAGACAGCAGGGGGTTGAGGCGCGCATCGACGGTCAGCGGCTCTACTTCTGCAGCGAGCGCTGCCGGGACGATTATTTGCGAGACCATGGCATGCGCTGATTTTCTCACCAACGGAGGTTCTTCCTTGAAATTTTTCATCGATACGGCAAATCTGGCTGAGATACGGGAAGCACATGGCCTCGGCATCCTGGACGGGGTGACCACCAACCCGACGCTTGTCGCCCGCGAGAACATCACCACGCGGGATGCGTTCGAGAGGCACATCAAATCCATTTGCGAGATTGTCCAGGGCCCGGTGAGCGCAGAAGCGGTGAGCTCCTCTGCTGACGACCTGGTGGCCGAGGCCAGGACCCTGGCCGCCATAGACCCCCACGTGGTGGTGAAGATTCCCATGACGACGGACGGCATGAAGGCGGTGCACAGGTTGTCGGAGGAAGGCGTCAAGACCAATGTCACCCTTGTCTTCTCGGCGCTTCAGGCGCTCATGGCGGCGAAGGCGGGAGCGACCTACATCAGCCCCTTCGTCGGGCGCCTCGATGACATCGGTCATCGGGGGATGCAGCTCGTGGAGGAGATTTTGGATGTCTTCTCGAACTACTTGTTTGAAACCGAAGTCATCGTGGCCAGCATCCGAAATCCACTCCACGTGCTGGAGGCTGCCAAAATGGGAGCGGATATTGCTACGATACCGTTCAAGGTGATCGGACAGCTGGCCAGTCACCCCCTGACGGATGCGGGGATTCGGAGTTTCCTGGAAGACTGGCGGAAGGTTGAAAAAGGAATGCCTCCGAGGTGAAACGTTTCCGGGCGCTTTGGAGGATGTGATGGGAACGGGTCGGTTCCGAACCCTGGCAGGCGCGGAAGACCCACGCGGAACCGCTCGGATGCGACGCACGCCACTCCTGACCATGAGGCTGAGCTATGAAAGGAACGGCTGACTTGATCAAAAGGGTGACTACGGGTGCATTGATTCTGCTTTGTCTTTGGCTCGGCATGCCGGAACAATCCCAGGGAGAGATCTACAGGTACGAGGACAGGGATGGTGTCATCCATTTCACCAACATTCCCGTTCAGTCCGACGCCAAAAAGGTTGCGCCGGTGCGAGAGCTCATCGTGGCGAAGCCGGGTTCCCTGAGGGTGTCGCCGGCCAGGTTCATCCCGTCGCTCGACATGTACTCGATGCAGAGCCATTACGAGCCTCACATCCGCCTGACCTGTCTGCGTCACGGTCTTGACTCCAACCTCATCAAAGCCGTGATTCGCGCGGAGTCGGGATTCAACGCCAATGCGGTGTCGCCCAAGGGCGCCATGGGGCTCATGCAGTTGATGCCCGAGACTTCCCGGGACCTTGGGGTACTGAACCCCTTCGATCCCCTCGAGAATATCGATGGGGGGTCGCGTTATCTCCGGCAGATGCTGAACCGGTTCAACAACGACATCCATCTGGCCCTGGCTGCCTACAATGCCGGTCCGGAGGCTGTGGCCAGGCATGGCGGCATTCCACCTTATGATGAGACTCAGGTCTACGTTCAGAAGGTTCTCGAGTTCTACCGGAGATACAGCCATTGACGGTCTGAAGAGACAGGCGAGCCCGAGGGCCGTGTGGTCGTGTTTCCTCTATTCATGTCATTCGAAAGGACGGAGCAGGGACTCCAACCCGGACCTCTCACAGCCCCATGGAAGCAATGAGCGAAGTGCGAAGAGATTTGTCACGCCAGCATTTGACCGGTCTGCCCAATCTGCTGACCTATCTGAGGATAGCGGCCATTCCCATCTTGATCATCGTGCTGGCCCGGTCAGCCATCGGTGAGTCCACCAACCTGGCCTTTCTGGTATTCGGCCTGGCCTCGCTCACGGATTATTTTGACGGCATCCTGGCCCGGCGCAACAACATGGTGACGGCGCTGGGAAAACTTCTGGACCCCCTCGCCGACAAACTGCTGAATTCGGCGGCGCTCGTCATGATGATTCCCATCGGAAAAGTTGAAGCCTGGCTGGTTTTCATGATCCTCGGACGCGAGATGACCATTACCGGCCTGCGATCCATTGCCGCCAGTCACGGTCTCATCCTTGACGCCAGCCGCATGGGCAAGAACAAGATGATTTCGCAGATCTGCGGAATCCTGTTCCTGCTGCTCACTATCCCGGGGATTGAGCGCTTCCTGGACATGCTGGGAACGGGCTTCCTATGGGTATCACTCTTTCTGGGATTCTGGTCCGCAAGGGACTATTTCGCCCAGGTATACCGGCATGCCCGGAGCGAGGCCGGCGGGGCCTGACGTCTCCAGCGTGATCCATCCGGACCCGGTCCACATCTCTTTTCAGGCTCAGGCGCCGTTCCGGACAAGCTGCTCAATTTCACGGAGATCGAGCCATGGCGTTCAGTCTGCCCGAATACGTGCATCCCGACTTCCGGCGGCCACCCCTTGCAGGCTCGCCCGTAGCCCGTTTCGAGCCCGTGAGTGAGGCGGGGGTTGCCCCGGATGGTTATCATGGCACCACGATTTTCCCTGAATATATTCAGATGGCTCCCGGGCGATGGGTCCTGCTGAGGGAGTCCAGGATGGATTGCGTCGTGGTGCGCGGGGCGGACGGAGATCCGATCGTCAAGGAATTCCGGCATCTCGAGGTGGGCGATCAGGTGGCATGCGGTCGGCGTGAATCCGGAGAGGACGGGATTTTCGTGCACTCGGCTCCCTTCCGCTCGGCAATGGGGCCGGCCGAGACCTTTGCATTTCGGACCCAGATTTCCCGGGAGACATCCTTTTCCTACGATTACGATGAGCTGTACGAGCTGTTCCAGCATGAACGGAGCCACGGAGCCATTCTTTGGGTACTGGGACCCGCGGTGGCCTTCGACCGGGATGCGCGGGAATCCTTTGTCAGGATCATCGAGGCAGGTTTTGTTCACGCCGTGATGGCGGGCAATGCACTGGCGGTTCACGACATCGAGGCCGCGATCTTCGGAACGGCCCTGGGCCAGGAGATCTATACCAAACGCCACACGCGCCTGGGGCACTACAATCACCTGGATGCCATCAACCAAATCCGGCGGGCGGGATCCATACAGGGTGCGGTGGAGTCGGGCATGGTCCGGGACGGCATCATGGCCGCGCTGGTCCGGATGGGAGTCCCCTATGTTCTCGCGGGCTCCATTCGAGATGACGGTCCTCTTCCGGGTGTTCTGGCCGATGTGTACGAGGCGCAGGACGCGATGCGCCGCCTGGCCTCCCGCGCCACCACTGTCATCGCCATGGCCACGCAGCTCCATGCCATTGCCACCGGGAACCTCATTCCCGCCTATCGTGTGATGGATGACGACGTTGTGAGGCCGGTCTATTTTTACAGTGTGGACATGTCTGAATTCGCGGCGAACAAGCTGGCCAACCGCGGTTCTCTGACGGCTCGCTCGATCCTGACCAACGTTCAGGATTTCATCGTGACGCTGGCGCGCGGGCTGCTCGCCCCATGCAGGCCATGAACAGGGGCGGCCGCCTCTGGGGGCCGGTGTTGTTGACGTGTGAGCGCTGTGCCATCAACCGGGAGTTCTCCAGAGCGGGTTAATGCTCCCCTTGAGCCCTTCAGTCCATCCTGTCCGAGGCTAAAGGTTGGTTGCTTGACCGATCGTGTGCCGAGCCACTATACTGCGCTCGTCTCCGTCGGAGACGTGCGCGGTGGATTTACCTGATATTCTCGCCGGATTGGACTTTTTGAGGAGGAGACATGTCCCAAGCTGCAACCGATTCCCCTGTCCTTAAAGCTATTTTCGACCGCCGCAGTGTCCGCCATTTTATTGAAGCACCGGTTGAAAGAGAACTGCTGATGGAGGCCCTCAAGGCTGCATCCTGGGCACCTTCGGGGCTCAACCATCAACCCTGGCGTTTCGGAGTCATCAGGGATCCGGAACTGAAGGCACGGTTGGGAGGCCTGACTCGCTACACCAACGTTCTCAAGTCTGCTTCCGTCCTGGTGGCATTTTTCCTCGATAAGGACAGTTCATACGATTACGTCAAGGACTGTCAGGCCATTGGCGCATCCATCGAGAATTTCCTGCTTGCCGTCCATGCACGGGAATTGGGCGCCGTGTGGATCGGCGAGATCCTCAAGAACAAGGACGAAGTCCGACAAATACTGGAGCTGCCCGAAAGATTGGAGCTCATGGCCGTGGTGGCCGTGGGGCATCCCGCCCATCGGAGCCAGAGTTCTCACCGGCGTCCTGTGGAGGAGCTCATTTTGTTTGAGAGATAGGCCGGAATCCATTGTCTGGAAATTCGTTTGAATGGACGCTTTGCCGGCTTTAACACGCTTCGGGGACGATGGTCGCGCGTTGACGAGAGGGAGTCCATGATTTTCGAATCGTTTGTCGTGGGAATGCTTCAGACCAACTGCTACCTGCTGGGGGATGAAAAGGCCCGAAAGGCGGTGGTGATCGATCCAGGGGGAGACAGCGCAAGGATCTCTCAGCGTCTCCGGGATGCCGGCCTGGAGCTGACCTATATCCTGAACACGCATGCCCATTTCGATCATGTCACGGATTGCTGGGCGCTCAGGCGGCTGGCTGGAGGCGAGGTCATCATGCATCCCGACGATGAGGTGATCCTGTCCAACAGGATGGTCGGGATGGGGGCGGTTGCGAAAAGCGCCGGCGAGCTTGCAGCCTGCAGGATTGACCGCCTGATTCGGGGTGGCGATCAGATCGAGGTGGGCTCTCTGGTCTTTCATGTGATCGAAACGCCGGGACACACGCCAGGGCATGTCTCATTCCATTTGCCCCTGGAGAAGATGATATTCGTCGGCGACACGCTGTTTGCCGGCTCCATCGGCCGAACGGATTTTCCCGGCGGTTCTTACGATCAGCTCATCCGGTCCGTCAGGGAGAAGATCTTTTCCCTTCCCGGTGAGACGCTGGTCTACCCCGGGCACGGACCCGAGACGACGGTTGAAAGGGAGCGGTTGACCAATCCTTTCTTTTGAACCCAGCATAGCCGGCCATCGCCGAATGGTCATTGGAGGAATTGGATGAGAAGCCTGAAGTTTTCGTGGTCAAACGGTGGGACGGCCAGTGTTTTCGCGTGCCTTCTGATCTTGGTTCTCTGTTCCGGGTGCGGCACCACCGGCAAGGGGAGCTCTCCCCCGCCCAATCCCATAGGCCAGTCCTCGGATTTACCTCCAGGTTCGACCTCCCCTCCCCCGCTCTTGCCGCCGGCGTCGAGCCAATCCATGGTTTTCGACTTTCCAGACGTTCCCGTGCCCCAGGAGTTGAGCCGGATCGACGGGGATTCCTTCGTCTTCCAGTCGGGACCGCTCATCGTGGGGCTCATGACGCTGCGAGGGACGCGCGTGGACGTCCAGTCCATCATCAACTTCTATAAGATCGCCATGCCACGGGAGAACTGGAAGCCCAGGGGCGGCTTCAATGCCAAGAAGACGGTACTCATCTTCGAGAAGCCCGACAAGACCTGTGTTATTAATATATACGAAAAGCTGTTTCGGACCTTCGTCGAGGTTTATGTGGCTCCGATGAGCGGTGCGCTGTAAGGCTTACACCCAGGCGCCGTCGCCATTTGAAGACATGACGGAGGCTGCGCGGGCAGATGGTCTATCGAGATGGGCCGATTCAAGGGTAAATCGATTCTTGTCGGGGTATCCGGAG